>Ga0129312_1001578_pt1 | contig 12942 bp, 9 predicted proteins | sample O827metagenome_FD_94434 | JGI IMG/M metagenome (GOLD analysis project Ga0129312, IMG submission 94434) | Orangutan group fecal microbial communities from Wisconsin, USA - O827 metagenome | ecosystem: Host-associated > Mammals > Digestive system > Large intestine > Fecal | place: USA: Wisconsin... | reverse complement strand
TGCCCAGCGACCTTGCCACTTACGGCGAGGACGCCAAAAAGCTGCTGAACAAATTGCAGACCCGGAACGAACGGCTTTTCATGCTGACCTTTCTTGTGCTGAATGTGGCCGACACCAAGCAAAAGCTGGGCAACGATGTGTTCCAAGCCGCAGGTGTGGCACAGAAGTATAACTGCTCGCTTGTCCGGCTGGACTACCAGCAGGAACAGGGCCTTGTGTCCAGCCTGCCGCTGGGCATCAACCAGATAAAGATTCAGCGCAGCCTTACCACCTCCAACGTGGCGGTGTTCGTGCCCTTTGTGACGCAGGAGCTTTTCCAGAGCGGCGCGGCCATGTACTACGGCATCAACGCAAAATCCCACAACATGATCATGCTGGACCGCAAGCAGGCCCGGTGTCCCAATGGCTTGAAGCTGGGCACGCCCGGCAGCGGCAAATCCATGAGCTGCAAGTCCGAAATCGTCAGTGTGTTTTTAACGACTGCTGACGATATTTTTATTTCAGACCCAGAGGCCGAGTATTATCCGCTGGTCAAGCGGCTGCATGGGCAGGTCATTAAACTTTCGCCTACCAGCAAGGACTATGTGAACCCGCTGGACATCAACCTGAATTATTCCGAAGATGACAGCCCGCTGGCCTTGAAGTCGGATTTTGTGCTGTCGTTCTGTGAGCTGGTCATGGGCGGCAAAACAGGTCTGGAAGCGATTGAACGCACCGTGATAGACCGTGCCGTGAAAGCTATCTATCGCCCCTATCTGGCAAACCCCTGCCCGGAGAATATGCCGATTTTGTCTGACCTCCACCAAGCCCTGCTCGACCAGCACTTGCCGGAGGCGGACCGGGTAGCGCAGGCACTCGACCTGTATGTGTCTGGCTCGTTGAACGTTTTTAACCACAAAACGAATGTGGACATCCACAACCGGCTTGTGGCCTTTGACATCAAAGAGTTAGGCAAGCAGTTAAAAAAATTAGGGATGCTCATTATCCAAGACCAGATATGGGGCCGTGTTACCCAGAACCGCAGTCAGGGCCGCGCCACATGGTATTTTGCGGACGAGTTCCACTTGCTCTTGAAAGAGGAACAGACCGCTGCGTACAGTGCCGAGATTTGGAAACGCTTCCGCAAATGGGGCGGCGTGCCCACAGGCGCCACCCAGAATGTGAAGGACCTTCTTTCTTCCCCGGAGATCGAGAACATTCTGGAAAACAGCGACTTCATCACGCTGCTGAATCAGGCATCCGGCGACCGCAAAATCCTGTCGGAACGGCTGAACCTCTCCGCAGACCAGCAGAAGTACATCGATAATTCCGAACCGGGCGAAGGACTGCTGATTTTTGAGAACGTGGTGCTGCCGTTCTCAAACCCCATCCCGAAAAACACCCAGCTCTATAAGATCATGACCACCCGGCTCAGCGAGGTGGTGGAGTTATGAGCCTAACGCATTTCAGTTTGTTTTCCGGCATCGGCGGCATCGACCTTGCCGCAGAAGCAGCGGGTTTTACTTCGGTCTGCCAATGCGAGTGGGCAGCCTTCCCCGCCGCTGTGCTGGCAAGCCACTGGCCGGAGGTACCCCGCTTTCAGGACATCACCACCGTAACAAAGGAGGCTTTCTTTGAAAAAACAGGACTTCGCACCGTCACCCTCATTTCAGGTGGTTTCCCGTGCCAGCCGTTCTCCACCGCAGGGCGGCAGCGCGGCTTCTACGATGAACGCTATTTGTGGCCCGAAATGCTGCGCGTTATCCGGGAATTGCAGCCCCGTTGGGTGCTTGGAGAAAATGTTGCTGGCTTCCTCCGTATGGGGCTCGACAAAACGCTCATTGACTTGGAGCAGGCAGGTTACGATGTTCGGGTTTTCGTATTACCTGCTGCTGCCGTTGGCGCGTGGCACGAACGGAAACGGGTATTCATCATCGGCTCCGCTGCTTCCCACACCCCTTGCCAGCGACACCGGGGATGTGGGCAAGGGGATGGACATCCAAATCTCTGCGAACGGCAGCTACCGCAAGATGAACAAGGATGGCAAAGCATGGACGGCGCGGCTTTCCCATGTGGTCTACCGCATGACCCCCACCACGCTGGAAAAGCCCTACCTCAACCCGGACTGGGTAGAGTGGCTGATGGGTTTCCCGCGCAAATGGACGGACATTCCCTTTGGGCCGAAGAACCCGCCGACATCCCGCGTTTGACCGAAGAGGTGCCGAACCGCAGCAAGCGGATGAAAACGCTGGGCAATGCGGTTTCGCCGCCGCAGGTGTTCCCGATTCTCAAATACATTGCGGACATTGAAACGGGCCGCTGTCCGATGGGAGGTGAAGAACTTTGAAAGAATTGCAGGCGAAAGCCAAAGTCACCCAGACCATGACCCGTGACGGTCTGGTGGTGGAAAATCAGGCGGACGGCACTGTGGAGAATGTTTCCTGCCGGGAAGCGGAACAGGACTACTCCACGGATGCCGAGGGCAAGGCCGAAAAAATACTGGAACGCACCGAGGACGTAAAGGACAAGCACAAGGCAAAGAAAAAAGCCAAACAAGCTGCGGAAACCGCCGAGAGTGAAGATGGTCTGCACCGTTCCGCTGCCCGTTTGGAATTGACCGAGGAAGAACGGGCAGACCCGGCGTTGCAGCCGTACATCCAAAAGGCGGAAGCGAAAGCCGACAAGCTGGATGCGGCCCGCGCCGCTCTGCCCAAAAAGCGTGTCCCGGTCAAGGAAAAAGTTTACGATGCTGCCAACGGCAAGGCAAAATCCACCCTGCGCTTTGAGCAGCAGGACAAAGGCCCGCCCAGCCTGAAACCCAACCCGGCCAGCCGTCCGCTGTCGGAAGCACTGCTGTTCGCTCACGGAAAAATCCATGAAGTCGAACACGAAAATGTGGGTGTGGAGGGTGGCCACAAGGGTGAAGAACTGGTGGAGCATCAGACCGCCAAGGTCATCCGCAGCGGCATCCGGCACCACAAGATGAAGCCCTACAAGGCCGTGGAAAAGGCAGAGCGTCAGCTCATGTCTGCCAATGCAGAATACTTTTACCAGAAATCCTTGCGGGACAATCCGCAAATTGCACAGGCGGTCAGCAACCCCATTTCCCGGATGTGGCAGAAGCGGCGTATCAAACAGCAGTATGCCAAAGCCGCACGGCAGGCCGGACAAGCCGCCGCGCAGGGTGCAGCTGCCACCGCAGAGAACGGTTTTCGGGTAACAAAGCTGGCAGCCGAGGGCGGCGAACGGGTAGCCGAATTTGCGGCCCGGAACTGGAAAACTATTCTGATTGTGGCGGTGTTTGGTCTGCTGGCTCTGCTCCTGATAACGGGGTTGCAGTCCTGCACCGTGATGGCGGGCACCGCTGGAACCGGCGTGACGGCATCCTCTTACTTTTCCAAGGACAAGGATATGCTGGGTGCAGAGAAAGCCTACGCCAAGCTGGAACAAAAACTGCAACGGTATCTCGACACCTACGAGGCCACCCACAACTACGATGAATACCATTTTTATCTGGACGAAATCGAGCATGACCCCTATGTGCTGATCTCGATTTTGTCCGCGCTCCATGATGGCGTTTTTACATTGGCCGAGGTGCAGGGCGAACTTGAAATGCTCTTTGAAAAGCAGTACATCCTGACCGAGACCGTGACCATGCAGATACGTTACCGTACAAAAATGATGGTCATTATTGGCCCGTATGGTGTGCCGCAGGTTATCACCTACCAAGAACCGTATGAATACTACATCTGCACGGTCAAGCTGAAAAACAAAGATTTGTCCCACCTACCTGTGGAAGTGCTGACTGAGGAACAGCTTAGTTCCTATTCGCTCTATATGCGCACGCTGGGCAACCGGCCGGATTTGTTCGGGCAGGCACAGTACCCCAATGCGTCCACCATCAAGCAGCCCACCTACTACGATATTCCCCCGGAAGCACTAAAGGATGATAGGTTTGCCGCCATGATGGAGGAAGCTACGAAGTACATCGGCTACCCGTATGTGTGGGGCGGCAGTTCGCCCAGCACCAGCTTTGATTGCAGCGGCTACATTTCGTGGGTGCTGAATCACTCCGGCTGGAACGTGGGCCGCCAGACCGCACAGGGCCTTTACAACCTCTGTACTCCTGTTTCGACGGCGCAGGTCAAACCGGGCGACCTTGTGTTTTTCAAGGGAACCTACGATACCCCCGGCGTGAGCCATTGCGGTATCTATGTAGGCAATTCCATCATGCTGCACTGCGGCGACCCTATCTCCTACACGAACCTAAACTCAAAATATTGGCAGGAACATTTTTACAGCTATGGGCGTTTACCGTGACGCCAGAAAGGATTTTGTATGGCAAAAAGACTTTTCCGCATTGAGCGCGACATTGAACGGCTCAAAGAAAAAATCTCCGAGTACCAGCAGCAGTTGAAAGAACTGGAAGCTGCAAAGACTGAACAGGAAAACTTGCAGATCATTCAGCTGGTGCGCAGCATGAATATGAAGCCGGACGAGTTCGCGGCCTTCCTGCGCAGCGGTGCGCTGAATGCTGCACCCACCGCCACACCGTACCACAAACAGGAGGATGCCGTCAATGAAACCTGATTGGAACCGCCGTTTTGCAGCTGGGCTGCTGGCTATCCTGCTCTGCCTCTGCTCCTTTTCCATGCCCGCTTTTGCAAGCGGCTTTGACCCTGCCCCGGAACCTCTGCCGGAGATTATCGAAGAAGAACCCACCACGGGCGGCATGGAGCCGGAGGGTGTGCCCATCACGCCCAAGGGCAATGCAACACTGGTGGATGATTTCTATGGCGACAAGCAGCTTATCACTGTGACCACCAAGGCCGGGAATTATTTTTACATTCTCATTGACCGTGCCAACGAGGACAAAGAGACCTCTGTTCACTTCCTGAACCAAGTGGACGATGCCGACTTGCTGGCCCTGCTGGATGAAGAGCCGCAGGCCGCCGAAGTCTGCACCTGCACCGTGAAGTGTGATGTCGGGGATGTCAATGAAAACTGCCCCTTGTGTGAAAAGAGCCTGCGCAACTGCACAGCCCCGGAAGCTGTGAAAACTGACACTGAAACGCCAGAGGAAAAACCGAAGTCCAGCATGGGCAGTCTGATTGTCCTGCTGGTGCTGGCTCTGGCGGGCGTCGGCGCGGCACTCTATTATTTCAAGTTCCGCAAGCCCAAGGCCGATACCACCGGGCACGATGATCTGGACGAATACGATTTTGGCGAGGACGAAGATGCAGACGAGGAACCGGCTGAAATCGAGATTCATTCGGAGGACGGACAGGAGGATGAAACATGAGTTTTCAGCTGGTGATTGCCGAAAAGCCCAGTGTTGCCCGCAGCATTGCCACCGTGATCGGGGCCGATGAAAAGCAAAACGGCTACTGGCAGGGCGGCGAGTATCTTGTCAGCTGGTGCATCGGGCATCTGGTGTCCTTTGCCGAGGCGGGCCAGTACGATGAAAAATACTGTAAGTGGCGGTATGAGAATTTGCCCATCCTGCCCCAGCCGTGGCAGTTCATCGTCCCGGACGAGAAGAAACAGCAGTTTGAAATTGTGCGCTCTCTGCTCAACCGCCCGGATGTGGACAGTGTGACTGCCGCAACCGACGCAGGCCGGGAGGGAGAACTGATTTTCCGTTTCGTCTACCAAATGGCCGGTTGCACAAAACCTGTGAAGCGGCTCTGGATTTCCAGCATGGAGGATGCCGCTATCCGGGAGGGCTTTGCAAACCTGCGCCCGGATTCGGATTATGATGCTCTGTATCAATCGGCCCTCTGCCGTGCAAAGGCGGATTGGCTGGTGGGTATCAATGCAACGCGACTGTTTTCGGTGCTGTATCACAAAACCCTGACGGTAGGCCGGGTGCAGACCCCGACACTGAAAATGTTGGTGGACCGGGACGCAAAAATCCTGCGCTTCCAGAAAGAAAAGTATTACACGGTCGGCATCCATTCCGGCAGCCTGAAAGCAGACAGTGGGCGCATTGCGGATGCAGAAACCGCAAATTCTCTCAAAGAAAAATGCACAGGCACAACTACCGTTTGTACTTCTGTCAAACGGGAGAAAAAGACAGTACAGCCGCCCAAACTCTATGACCTGACCACCTTGCAGCGGGAGGCAAACCGCCTGTTCAGTTTCACGGCAAAGCAGGCCCTTGATTATGCCCAGCAACTTTACGAAAAGAAACTGCTGACCTATCCCCGCACCGACAGCCAATATCTGACCGAGGATATGGGCCAGACAGCACAACATCTTGCGTCTGACCTGCTGGGGCTGCTGCCCTTTGCCCAAGGGCTTGACTTGACCCCGGAAGTGGGCCGGATTCTGAACAGCAAAAAGGTATCAGACCACCACGCCATCATTCCCACTGCTGAATTTGTAAAACAGGGCTTCGCTGGTCTTGCCGAAAGTGAATGCAAGCTGATGAACCTTGTCTGCTCCAAGCTGCTCTGCGCCGTGGCTGCACCCCATGAGTACGAAACTGTGACTGCTGTGTTCTCCTGTGCAGGGAACGAGTTCGCCGCCAAAGGAAAGACTGTGCTTGTCCCCGGTTGGAAAGAGATCGACCAACGGTTCCGCGCCACCCTGAAAGCCGACACTGAGGAAGAAGTGCTGAACACCCTGCCGGAACTGGCCGAGGGACAGAGTTTTTCCGTGACGGCTAACGTTTCGGAACACTTCACGTCCCCGCCGAAAGCCTACACGGAAGATACACTCCTGTCTGCAATGGAGTGGGCCGGAGCCGAGGATATGCCGGAAAACGCAGAACGCAAGGGGCTGGGTACGCCCGCCACCCGCGCCGCGATTCTGGAAAAGCTGGTGCAAATGGGCTTTGTGCAGCGCAAGGGTAAACAGCTTGTCCCCACCAAGGACGGCGTCAATCTGGCGGTGGTTCTGCCGGAAAGCCTGACCTCTCCCGTCCTGACCGCCGAATGGGAAAACCGCCTGACCGAGATTGCCAAGGGCAACGCAGACGCGGACGAGTTCATGGCCGAAATTGAAGCGCAGGTGCGCCAGCTGGTCAAGACCTATTCTTGTATCAGTGCAGATAAGCAAAACCTGTTCCAGTCGGAACGGGTTATTATCGGCAAGTGTCCCCGGTGCAGTGAAAACGTCTATGAGGGCAAGAAAAACTTCTACTGCGGGAATCGTAGCTGTCAGTTCGTGATGTGGAAGAATGACCGCTTCTTTGAGCAGCGCAAAAAGGCGTTCACGCCGAAGATCGCCGCTGCTCTGCTCAAAAACGGTAAGGCAAAGGTCAAGGGCCTCTATTCCGAAAAGACAGGCAAAACCTATGATGCAACGGTGCTTCTGGCAGATACGGGAGGCAAGTACGTCAATTACCGGGTAGAGCGCAAAGAGTAAGGCAAAAATACGAGGGCCGGTTATGGTAAGGTGAAGCATTCATTTTGCCATAACCGGCTCTCTCTATCCGTAGGATAGCAAAAAAAGGAGTGTGACCAAATGAGCGAATTATTTTCCATCCAGCTGCAAAATCGGCAGCAGCAAGGCAGGGATGGCGTCTGGCTGGACCTGCCTACCACAACCGAACAGGTACAAGCAGCCCTGCGGCAAATCGGCATTTCGTCCGATAATCCGCAGAGCCTTTTCATTTCCGGCTACTTTGCCGAGGAAGAAAAACGCTTTGCAATTCCTTATAACTTGGTGCTGGCATCCAATGTGGACGAACTGAACTTTCTGGCCGCACGGCTGGAAACGCTTTCTGCCGGGGAACGCGCAGAGCTGAACGCCGCCCTGCAAGCCCCGCAGAGTGAGCTTTTCAGCATCGGGAGAATCACCGACTTTCCCGAAAACGTGGACTACTATGTGCATCTGCCGGATGTGCACGGGCCTGCCCAGCTAGGAGATTACTACCTGAATCGCTCCGGCATGGTGGATATGCCGGAAGAATGGAAAGGCGGCATCGACACGGCGCAGTTTGGCCGCTATGTGGCCCAGCAGGAGCAGGGTGCATTTACCCAGTACGGCTACCTTGTCAAAAGTGGGGACGAGTGGCAGAAAGTCCACGAAGGCCAGCCTGTGCCGGAGGAATACCGGGTACTGTCCTTTCCTGCGCCGGAAGTCATGCGAGATTCGGCCAACATCCCGCCGCCTGTTCAGCCTGAAACAGAACCGCAGAAAGTTATTCCCATCATCCTGAACGGCAAGGACAGCACGGAACGGATGAAAGAAATCACGGACCGTCTGGAAACAGGCATTCAAGAATTATTCGACAGTGACCGCTACAAAGCCTACCTCACCACGATGGCAAAATTCCACAATTACAGTTTCAACAACACCTTGCTGATCGCCATGCAGGGCGGACAGTTGGTGGCGGGCTTCAACAAGTGGAAAGACACGTTCCACCGCACCGTGAAAAAGGGCGAAAAAGGCATCAAGATTCTTGCTCCTGCGCCGTACAAGGTCAAGCAGAAGATGGAAAAGCTGGACGAACAGGGCAAGCCGATTCTGGACAAGGACGGCAAGCCGCTGACGGAAGAAAAGACGGTACAGATTCCGGCTTTCAAGGTGGTGTCCGTGTTCGATGTCAGCCAGACCGAGGGCGAACCGCTGCCGACCATTGCCGTGAATGAACTGTCCGGCAGCGTGCAGGACTACCAAGATTTTTTCAAGGCGTTGGAGCAGGCTTCCCCGGTGCCAATCGGGTTTGAGGACATCGAGGGCGGGGCGCACGGCTACTTTCATCTGCTCGACAACCGCATTGCCATCCAAGAGGGCATGAGCCAGTTACAGACCATCAAGACGGCTATCCATGAAATTGCCCACGCCAAACTTCACGCCATCGACCCCACCGACCCGGAACAGACCAACCGCCCGGACAGCCGCACCCGCGAGGTGCAGGCCGAAAGCGTGGCCTATGCCGTCTGCCAGCACTACGGGCTGGACACGTCCGAGTATTCCTTTGGTTATGTGGCTGGGTGGAGTTCCGGCCGGGAACTGGCCGAATTGAAAGCCTCTCTGGAAATTATCCGCAATGCGGCCCATGAGCTGATCTCCGCACTGGACGAACATCTGGCCGAATTGCGCCAGCAGCGGGAAGCAGACCTTTCCGCTGCACAGGAGGTCGCATTTGCATTGGATAACGGCAACACCCTGTTCATCCAGACCTGTGATTCTGGCTATGACTACACCCTGTACGGCCCGGACAATAAAGCTCTGGACGGCGGGCAGTTGGACGCGCCCGGCCTGACCTTGAAAGATGCCGGGGAGGAGGTGCTTAATCTGTTGGGGCAGACAGCCGCAGTGTCGGAAGTCCTGTTGGGCGACAAGCTGGCGGCGTTCCAAGAGGCGGCGGAAAAAGCAAATGAACTTTCTGCCCCAGAAGCAGAAAAAGCCGCTGCGACAGATTTATCCGCAGAGCCTACGGTCACGATTCTGTGGAGTGAAAGCGACAAGCTGCAGGACGGCGAAATCATGCCGCTGTCCGTGGCAAACCGCGTCTTTGAAGAACTGGACACCGCCCAGCACACAGACCGGGAAAAGGATGGTTACGAGGGTGGCTGGTACGACAAGACCGCGTTCCGCATTGATTTTACCCTGAACGGTCAGCCCGACAACTACGAGGGGCGGCAGGATTTCGGTGACGGAGAGGGCTCTTTGGTTCAGCACATCCAGAACTACCACGAATACTACGCCAAAGATGAAAACTGGAAGAATTTTGTTCTGCATAACAAAGGCCCGAAAGCATGGGAGCAGGACAAGGCAGAGCGGGAAATGGTGCTGACCGAGTTTATCCCGTACCTCAAACAGCATTGCAATCTTTCCGCTATGGAGCAGACGGCTACCGCCGCTTTGCGAGAGGGACAGAACATTTCGCCGGAACAGGCGGCCTATTACAACGCTGTTGTGGCCTATGTGCAGGACTGCCGCCCGCTGCTCAACCAAGGCCAGTATAACTTGCCGGAACCGCCCAAGCTGGCCGACTTCGACCAGAGCTTGCAGGATTACAAGGCACAGGTGCAGGCCGAGATCGCGCAGGAAGCGGCGGCCGCCGGAATGACCGTAGAGGAATACGCAGCGGCAGGCTTTGAAGCACCGCAGCAGGGCAGCTTTTCCATCTACCAGCTGCGCAATGAAGATTCCACCCGCGATTACCGTTTTGAGCCCTACGACCGCCTGCAGGCCGCTGGCCGGACCGTGGACAAGGCCAACTATACGGAAGTATACGCCGCGCCGCTGGCTGCGGGTACCACATTGGAGGACATCTACCGTACATTCAATGTGGACCATCCGGCAGATTTCAAGGGACACTCGCTGTCCGTTTCGGATGTGGTAGTGCTGCACCAGAACGGACAAAATACCGCTCACTACTGCGATAGTGTGGGCTTCCAGCAGGTGCCAGAGTTCTTGCGGGAAAACCCGCTGCGCACCGCAGAACTTTCCACCGAACAAAACGAAAACATGATTGACGGTGTGCTGAACAATGCGCCCTCTTTAGGTGAGTTGGAAGCCAAAGCAAAGGCCGGAGAACAAATTTCTCTGACGGACCTTGCCGCCGCAGTCAAGGCCGAGGAAAAGGCACCAAAAGCCAAGAAGTCACGCACAGCCAAGCCGAAAAAAAAGCCGTCCATCCGGGTACAGCTGGATGCCGCAAAAAAGGAGCAGAGCAAGCAACCGCCGCCACGGGAAAAGACAAAAGAATTGGAGGTGTAAACCGTGCAGAAGTTTGAAAATATGGACTTGATCGCTGCGCTGGAAGCCATTATGCACCAGAACACCGCATACTATCAGAGCGATTTTGCCTATGACATCAAGATGCTGCGGGAGGCCGCCCGCAGCGACCAGCCGGAAGATAAGCTGCTGTTGTGGCTGTCCCGGCCTTCTGGAACATTCTGCTTCCGGGAACGGGACGTGCTGCTCAAAGACACGCAAGCCTACAATACATGGAAATTCTGCGGCGAACAGACCCATGACAGGATTCTTGCCTATGCTGTGGAGCTGACCAGCGCGGCCAACGGAACTGTGCAAGGCAATCTGTATGAACTGGACTATCAGCAGCACTTCCAGCATATCCGGGATGCCGCCCTGCCCGTGGGCGCCAATCGCCTGATTTACGAAAGCGGGATGCGGGAGATTGGCCCGAAAGAGCATTTCGACAGTCGCCCGGACAAATATTTCGGAGAGTTCGTGCGGTATGAAATGCAGCCCCGTGACCCGGAACTTCTGCAAGCGGCTATCCGGCAGGAGCAGTATAGCCGGGAATCTGCACGGCCCGGTGATTTCAAAGAACACCTTGCGGCATTGCACACCGGGCTGATCGAGGCCGAGGCCCAGCGCATTGTAACCGATATGAAGCGGCTGGCTGCTCCCAACAGCCCGGACAAGAATCATTTTATGGTAGAGGTATCGCCCTATTTCACCAAGCTGGCATCCAGCCGGGACACGGACCAGCTACTTGCCATGTTGCCGTACAAGTCCCTGCACCTGTCCAGCGTGAAAGACCGTTTTGGCATCTACGCGCTGGTTGGCAAAAACGAAAACCGGGACAAGGGCATCTGCAAGCCCCGCACTTCCGTCCGCAAGCAGCTTTCCGAAACAAAACAGGCCGCCAGCCCGAAAAAGGCAGCGGCCCGCAGCAAACAACACGAAATGGAGGTCTGACCATGAATTTCAGCGTAGAAGAAGAAAATTTGATCTGTATGTACCACACCTCTGACCGCCGCCGCACGATGGCACGGATGCTGGCCGCCCTGCCGGATATGGACACGGAAATGCGGCGGCTGGCAAACGGTACCATTGCAAAGTTGGAGCGTATGACCGATGCTGACTTTGACGGACAGAGGTTTGATTTCACGGGTGAGTGATACCGCCAGCTTGACAACCACACATTATTTTCAATCAAAGTAATGTGTCGTTGTCAACACAGAAATAGCCGGACACGGTGGCCTTGGGGTTGCTGTGTCCGGCTATTTTTCATGTATCAGTCTTTATCTTTTTTCTTGGTGGGATTTTCCGGCAGTTCGGCGGCATCTTCTACAATGTCGGTCACAAGCTGCTGGAAGTCAAACGCATTCTTTTCTGTGATAACAGGCTTGCCGGTTTCCGCTTCAAGAGCCTGCCGCGCAATGCCGGCCACCTTGCCGCCGCGTTTGGCAACCTGCTTGTTTTCTTCAAAGGTCTGTGGCTTTGCAGTTTTGGAAATATCCGTGGTGGAGGCTTCCGCCAGCATGGTCAGCACAAGTTCCAAATCAGTCATATTGTCCCGGAGATTTTCTTTCGTCAGACCTTTCAGCCGCTTGTACTGCCCTGTGGTCATGCCAGACCATGCGCGGGAGATTTCATCGGTCAGGATAGCATACTCCTTGCCCTTTTGTACTCCGCGCTTCTTCCATTCATCCGTCAGTTCGTTGCGGATGCGGATTGCCAAAAGCCGCTGGTGAATCCATTCTTCGGAGTAGCCTTTTTTCAAATAGGTATCAAGTGCGCGGTCGATGGCCTGTTCCGGGTCGATGGTTTCTTCGATGCGTTCCTTGCCCACCATTGCCAGCCATGCCTTGAACGGTTCAGCTTTCGGAGATGGGATTGACTGGATGATGCGCAGGAGCTGTTCAGTGTTGGCAACATCCGTTTTACGTTTTTTTCCGTCTGGGGCCGTCATTTTCAAACCATTACAATTTGTAATGGTTTCATTTCCTTCGTCTTTAAGACGCTTTTTTAGAACACGCCAATAGTTTTGTGGGTCTGCGCTGTCAGTCAGAACAGCAATCACATCAACGATTGCAAAATACCATTCTTCCTTTTCTGCATCCCATGCAGTACGGATTTTCTGATCATCAAAAAGCTGGATGGAGCTATTGTCTTTCACTTCTGCCATAAAGGGTTCCTCGCTTTCGTTGTCTAATTCTATTTTACATGATTTCGGGTGGAAACGCCACCCGGTCTAAGCGTTTGGGATTCAAAAATCCGAACAATATTTTGTGCAGATTTACCGTTCCT
>Ga0129312_1001577_pt1 | contig 12951 bp, 11 predicted proteins | sample O827metagenome_FD_94434 | JGI IMG/M metagenome (GOLD analysis project Ga0129312, IMG submission 94434) | Orangutan group fecal microbial communities from Wisconsin, USA - O827 metagenome | ecosystem: Host-associated > Mammals > Digestive system > Large intestine > Fecal | place: USA: Wisconsin... | reverse complement strand
GTGATCTTCGGCATTCTCGCCGCATAATCCAGATACAGATCCCGAAGTCCCCGCATCATCGCTTCCCGGTTGATCTCGCCTGCAATATCCGGATCACTCTCTTCCGGGATCGTAATATTTGCCCGAAGATACGGATCTGCAAATTCTATTGTATTTAAAACCGCCCGCTCTTCTGCAGATACAAGCACCCGCAGAATCTGCTTTGGCAGTTTGATGATCTGTTTTACTGTCGCAACTGTTCCCACACGGTAGAGATCTGCTTCTCCCGGATTTTCCACTTCCACATCTTTCTGTGTCAGCAAAAAAATCTTCTGGTCGCTTGCCATCGCTTCCTGAACCGCTTCAATCGAGCGTTCCCGGCTGATGTCAAAATGTGCCACCATCTCCGGCAGAATTGTCATTCCCCGCAGGGCAACCATTGGCAGACTTTCTGTTCTGTTCATATAGTTTTTTCTCCTGTTAAATAAAAATGGATGCTTCTGGCCTTAACCGTCAGCACCCATTTCCATACGTCTGATTTTCTTATGCACTTTCCGGTCTTGCTTCGATCTTTTCTGTACTCGGTGCTTTCTCCCCAAGTACTGCCTCTTTTGTCACAAGACAGTATTTCAGATTATCATCAGACGGTGCTTTATACATGATATCCATCATTACATTTTCCATGATCGCACGGAGTCCTCTGGCTCCTGTCTTACGCTTCAGGGAAGTCTCAGCAATCGCCTCCAGCGCCTCTTTGTCGAATTCCAGTTCCACATCATCCAGCTCCAGAAGCTTCTGGTACTGTTTTACAATCGCATTCTTTGGTTCCGTCAGAATGCGGATCAGATCTTCCTTATCCAGAAGTTCCAGGGATACAGTTACCGGCACACGTCCTACAAGTTCCGGGATCAGTCCGAACTTCACAAGATCCTGTGGAAGGATCTGCTGCAGAAGCCGGTCGATATCTTCCTCATGCCGCTGCGCGATCTGTGCCTCAAATCCAATGGATTTCTTATCTATTCTGTTCTCTATGATCTTATCTATTCCCTCAAACGCTCCACCGCAGATAAATAAAATATTGGTGGTATCGATCTGGATCATCTCCTGCTGCGGATGCTTACGTCCACCCTGTGGCGGTACATTTGCGATTGTACCTTCTAGGATCTTCAGAAGTGCCTGCTGAACACCTTCTCCTGATACATCACGGGTAATCGACGGATTCTCAGATTTTCTTGTGATTTTGTCAATCTCATCGATATAAATGATTCCGTGCTCTGCACGTTCAATATCACCATCTGCTGCCTGAATGATCTTAAGAAGAATATTCTCTACATCTTCTCCGACATATCCCGCTTCTGTAAGCGCAGTTGCATCTGCAATTGCAAACGGTACATTCAGAATTTTTGCGAGAGACTGTGCCAGAAAAGTCTTACCGCATCCTGTCGGTCCTACCATCAGGATATTACTCTTCTGAAGCTCCACGCCCAGATCTTTTTCTGCCATAATACGCTTATAGTGATTATATACCGCAACAGAAAGTACTTTCTTTGCTTCGTCCTGTCCGATCACATAATCATCCAGAAATGCCTTGATTTCTTCCGGTTTCAGAAGATTGATATCATCATATGCATTTTCTTCTTCATAACCAAGTTCATCTTCAATGATCTCAGTACATACATCCACACACTGGTCACAGATAAACACCCCATTTGGTCCGGCGATCATCTTGCGTACCTGACTCTGTGGTTTATTGCAAAAAGAACATCTTACGATTTCTTCATATTTTCCTGCCATATTCTTACCTCGCACTTTTTTACACGTAAAGGGAATGTCCCAATAAGGACATTCCCTTTTCCCGTTAACGGCTTGTAATAACCTTATCAATCAATCCATATGCCAAAGCTTCTTCGGCAGTCTTCCAGTTATCTCTTTCCGTATCTGCACAAATTGTCTCATAACTCTGACCTGTATTTGCAGCCATCAATCTGTTCATTCTTTCTCTGATCTTCAGAATATGCTGTGCATTGATCTCAATCTCGGTTGCCTGACCCTGTGCACCGCCTGAAGGCTGGTGAATCATGATCTCTGCATTCGGAAGGGCATATCTCTTTCCCTTTGCTCCGCCTGCGAGAAGGAAGGCTCCCATACTTGCAGCCATTCCCATACACATCGTAGAGACGTCACATTTGATGTAATTCATAGTGTCGTAGATCGACATACCTGCTGAAATTGATCCGCCAGGACTGTTAATATAAAACTGGATATCCTTTTCCGGATCTTCTGCTTCCAGAAACAGCAGCTGCGCTACGATCAGGCTCGCTGATGCATCATTCACTTCAGTATCCAGGAAAATGATTCTATCTTTTAAAAGTCTTGAATAAATGTCGTAAGAGCGTTCTCCACGGCTTGTCTGTTCAACGACATAAGGTACTAAACTACTCATGTAACACTCCTCCTGCTATATTAAAGTATGAAACAGATACTTATTTTTCTACAGCATTGTCAACTACAAATGTAATTGCTTCCTGAACTGCCATATCCTGCTTCATCTGTTCTTTTTCTTTGTCGCCCATAAAGCTCTTAAGCTTGTCAGCTTCCATCTGGTAAGCTTCTGCCATCTTAGCGATCTCTTCGTCTAATTTTTCATCTGTGATTTCGATGTTTTCTGCTTTTGCAATTGCTTCAAGAACAAGTCTTGTCTTGATTCTCTTCTCAGCCTGCGGACGAAGTTCATCCATCATCTTGTCAGCTGTCATGCCTGTGAACTGCATGTACTGGTCAAGAGTCAGTCCCTGCTGCTGCATTCTCTGAGCGAATTCATCAAGCATCTGTCTTGCCTGTGTATCAACCATAGCTTCCGGAAGATCCATCTTAGCTGATTCGATGATCGCATCTACAGCTGCATCTTCCTGTGCTCTCTTGCCATCGTTTACTTTCTGCTCTTTGATCTTAGCTTTGATATCAGCTTTTAATTCATCAAGAGTATCGAATTCTGATACTTCTGAAGCAAATTCATCATCAAGCTCCGGAAGTTCTTTTGCTTTGATCTCATGAACTGTGCATTTGAATACAGCTTCTTTTCCTTTGAGGTCTTCTGCATGGTAATCTTCCGGGAATGTAACCTTAACTTCAACTTCTTTTTCTGGTTCTGCACCGATCAGCTGTTCTTCAAATCCTGGAATGAAAGATCCTGAACCGATTGTCAGCGAATAGTTTTCTCCTTTTCCACCTTCAAAAGCTTCTCCGTCTACAAATCCTTCAAAATCAAGGACAACTTCGTCTTTATCCTGTACCGGACGTCCTTCTACTGTGATTGTTCTTGCGTTCTTAAGCTGTTCTTCCTCAAGCTTAGCGTCGATTTCTTTCTGTGTTACGCGGTTAGAATATTTCGGAACTTCGATTCCTTTGTATTCGCCAAGTTCTACTTCCGGCTTTGTAGCTACTTCGGCTGTGAAGATGAACGGTTTTCCTTTTTCGATCTGTGTTACATCGATCTTCGGCTGAGATACGATCTCGAGTCCGCTTTCATCGTATGCTTTTGAATATGCTTCCGGAATCAGAGCGTTTGCTGCATCATCATAGAAGATTTCCGGTCCGTACATCTTTTCGATGAGCTGGCGCGGAACTTTTCCTTTACGGAATCCAGGAACATTAATTCTGCTTTTCTGTTTCTGGTATGCTTTCTGAAGTGCTCCTTCTAATTCTTCTGCTGAAACTTCGATTGTGAGTTTCGCCATATTGTGTTCTAACTGTTCAACTTGTAAACTCATTACCATTTCCTCCTAAATTTACATATGCAAAAAGTCGACAGACTTATCTACATTACAATCATTTTACAAGTATAGCACAACTTCTACAGTTTATCAAGCTCTAAAATTCGTTCTATAAAGCCATTTAATTCCTCATCACCGATCGACCAGGTATTCCGCCCTTTTTGCGTCACGGTAAAGGTATATTCCTGCTTCTCTCCATACTGCATATCAAGATAAGAACTTCTTAAAAGGCTGTATGCACCGGTCATGTAATCCAACACCATTGCCTCTTTGATTTCTTCATCTGTTCCGCTGTACTTTCCTGCATCTTTGTCTGCCTGGATCTTCTCGGACTCTTCCTTCAGCTTCGGCATGAAGCGGGTAAATACATCCACCGGCTGGTACTTTACCGTCACCTCACAGGTCTTACTCCCTGTCTTTTTTACACCACTTACCTGATAACGGACAGAACTAAAGATCTCTTTGATCAATACACCATATGTCTCAGAAAAGTCATTTTCCGTCTCCACACCATTTAGCAGACAGTCCTGGACAAAAGCATTGATCCCGTTCTCATAGACCTTTTTCAGATCACTGTCTGATGCTCCGAGGATTTCTTTTGCTTCCTGGGTTTGTCCCTGAAAAGTCAGATCCAGGTTCGCCTGCACATATTTTTCCGCCTTTCCTTCATTGATCCCACATCCGGCAAGCAGTGTAGTCAAAAGCAACACTGCCAGAAACACACTGCCTGCTTTTCTCTTTTTCCAGAAACTACCGTTCATAGACTACCTGCTTTGAAATGGTATCTGCGCTTTCTTTATCCCGCAGCTCGCTGATCAGCGCAAGTGCAAAATCGATCGCGGTTCCAAGTCCCCGGCTGGTTGTGATATGTCCATCTGTCACTGCCGGCTGACAGGTAACTTCCGCTCCGGTAAGTCCTTCTTCCATTCCCGGATAGCAGATTGCCTTCTTTCCTTTCAGGATTCCCATTCCGCCAAATACGGTCGGTGCCGCACAGATTGCAGCCAGATATTTTTTTTCTTCATTATGTTTTAAGATCAGCTTTTCAAGACCTTTGTGTTCTTTTAAATGGATTGTTCCCGGCATCCCCCCCGGAAGCACCAGCATCTTCACCTCTGAAAAATCTGTATTTTCAAACAAGCTGTCTGCTTTTACTATAATTCCGTGTGCCCCCTGGATCTCTTCCTGTCCCATGATGGAAACGGTTCTGGTCTCGATCCCGGCTCTTCTTAAAAGATCAACGACCGTAAGACCTTCAATTTCTTCAAATCCATCTGCAAGAAATACACATACTTCACTCATAATCTTGTCCATCCTTTCTTTTTCCTGATGTTCCCCATTGTAACAGAAGCCTGCAAAAATGGCAACTTTCTGCCTTGTCTCCCCCGAAAAACTCCGCTATACTGTTAATGAATATATAAGGAGGGCTTTCCCATGGAAATAGAACGCAAATATCTGATTCATAAGCTTCCGGATCACCTTGAAGCTTATCCGCACCGCACACTTGAGCAGGCTTATCTATGCACCGAACCGGTTGTCCGTGTCCGCAGGGATGCTGATGACTACATCCTGACCTACAAATCCAAAGGTCTGATGATTCGTGAAGAACATAATCTTCCTCTTACCGAGGAAGCCTACTGCCATCTGCGCGAAAAGGCAGACGGGCGCATTATCACAAAAGAACGCTACTGCATCCCTTACGGAGATCATCTCACGATCGAGCTTGATGTCTTCGCCGGTGATCTCGCCCCACTTCTCCTTGCCGAAGTCGAATTCTCTTCCGAAGAAGAGGCAAATTCCTTTACCCCGCCGGACTGGTTTGGTGAGGATGTCACCTTTTCCAGCAAATATCATAACAGTACACTGAGTCAGAAAAAGGATTGAGAAATTTCCCAATCCTTTTTTCTTCCGCAAATGCGCCATCCGGTACATTTGCGACCACATTCTTTTTATTAGTCTTCCAGACCAAATCCGTCATGGATTGCAACCAGTGCACGGTCTGCATCTTTTTCATCGATCAGAACCGTGATACGGATCTCTGATGTAGAAATCATATTGATATTGATATTGGAATTGCTAAGTGACTCAAACATGGTCGCAGCAACGCCCGGATTGCTGAGCATTCCAGCTCCTACGATCGATACCTTTGCAACTTTTTCGTTATAATTCATCTCTTTGATCGTAAGGGCTTCTTTTCTGGCTTCCATAACTTCCATTGCCTCTTTAAGATCATCCTGTGATACAGTAAACGTAATGTCTTTTGTTCCGTCACGTCCAACTGACTGAAGAATAATATCTACGTTAATATTATGCTTTGCAAGTGTATTGAAAATCTTAAATGCAGTACCTGGTTTGTCTTCTACACCCATTACTGAAATTCTCGCTGTATTTTTATCTGCCGCAACGCCGGTAATTAACATTTTTTCCACCTTTGCTACCTCCTTGACCAGGGTTCCTTCTTCTGTGTTCAGGCTGGAACGTACAACCAGCTCAACCCCGTATTTTTTCGCCATCTCTACAGAACGATTATGTAAAACCTTTGCCCCTGATGTTGCGAGCTCCAGCATCTCATCGTAGGTGATTTCTTCGATTTTGCGTGCATTCGGTACCACTCTCGGGTCTGCAGTGTAAACACCGTCTACATCTGTATAAATCTCGCATTTGTCTGCATGCATTGCAGCCGCAAGTGCCACAGCTGTCGTATCGGATCCACCCCTTCCAAGTGTGGTATAGTCTCCATAATGGTTGACTCCCTGGAATCCGGTTACGATCACGATCTTACGGTTCTCCAATTCGTGGGTGATACGGTCTGTATCCACTCTTTTAAATCTTGCATTTCCGTTCCGCGCCGTAGAATGCATCTTTACCTGGAATGCATTCAGCGAGATTGCCGGAACATTCAAAAACTGAAGTGCCATTGCCATCAGTGCCACAGATACCTGCTCTCCCGTGGTAAGGAGCATATCAAGTTCTCGTTTTGATGGGTACGGATTGATCTCGGCCGCCTTTTCAAGCAGTTCATCTGTTGTATCTCCCATTGCGGAGAGAACAACGATCACATCATTCCCCATCTGATACTCTTCTGCGCAGCGTCTTGCTACATTAAAGATCCTCTCTTTATCTGCAACCGAACTGCCGCCAAATTTCTTAACTACCAGCATAATTTCCTCCTACAGTTCCTGCATTTTTAGACTTCTTCTTCTACTCTTATCATATGCAGGATTTCCGGATAAGCTTTTGCTTTTTCCTCATATTCTCCCTCGGTCATCACCGGTGTGACAAAACCGAATTCTCCATTGACTCCTGCCTCTACAAATCTTACTTCACCAAAATCATTGCCGATTCGTTCTTTGAACGCATCCTCATTTCCACAGATTCGCACCAGGAACTTCTTACTGGTCTTGCTTCTGTCTTCCAATGTAAGCTTTTCTTCGCTCCAGAAATTCATGATATCTCTGCCCTGATTCTGTACAACTGCCACGATGTCAGCCACAACTGCACTCGCAGTTGGAAGCTTTCCTGCCCCACTTCCGTAGAACATCGCATCTCCCAGCATATTCCCCTTTACAAATACGGCATTAAATACACCATTCACACTGTAAAGCGGATGTTCTGCATGAAGAAGTACCGGTGCAACTCCCGCATAAAGAGTTCCGTCCACATGCTTACACTCAGCAAGAAGTTTGATATTCATTCCCAGAGCCTTTGCATACTGCATATCTTCTGTTGTGATCTTTGTAATACCTTCGGTATAAATTTCTTCAAAATCCACATATTTTCCTGAGATGATCGATGCAAGGATCGCGATCTTCCGGCATGCATCCTGTCCTTCCACATCAGCAGTCGGATCTGCCTCTGCAAATCCATTCTTCTGTGCTTCACGGAGAACCTCTTCATAGTTCGCTCCCTCGTAGAACATCCTGGTCATCATGTAATTGGTTGTTCCGTTCAGGATTCCTGCGATTTCTTCGATCTCATCACCTGTCAGGGATGATCCAAGTGCCCGGAGGATTGGAATCCCCCCTCCCACACTTGCTTCAAAAAGGAAATTCACATTCTTTTCCCGTGCTGTTTTAAGAAGTGCGGATCCATGCTTGGCAACCAACGCCTTATTGGATGTCACAACACTTTTTCCTGCTTCCAGTGCTTTTCTGACAAAGGTATTCGCCGGTTCCACACCGCCCATCACTTCTACTACAATTCCAATCTCCGGATCATTCAGGATAATCTCATAATCATGAACAATCTTTTCCTGGATCTTATCTCCCGGGAAATTTCTCAGATCCAACACATATTTTACTTCAATTTTTTCTTTTGCCCGTGACGCGATCAGCTTCTGATTTACATCCAGAACTTCTACCACACCAGAACCTACGGTACCATAACCCAATACTGCAATCTTCATCTTTTTGTCTACTCCCTGCCTACGATTTTCAAATAATGCACACCTGAATGCTGTTCAATCTCTTCCACCATCTCCGACAGATTCTTCGTTGTCTGCAGCACCTCCACACTGAGTGTCAGTGTTGCCACCCCGTTGATCGGAATACTCTGGTGAATAGTCAGGATATTCGCCTGATACCTTGCCACCGCGTTTAAAAGCTCTGCCATAACCCCCGGTGTATCATCAAGCTGAATAACCATCGTAACAGTCCTTCCTTTTTCATTTTCGTGAAATGGGAAAATATCATCCTTATATTTATAGAAAGAACTTCTGCTGATACCGATCTCTTCTGTCGCTTCCTGAATAGTCATTCCACGTCTGGTTGCGAGCAGTCTCTTTGTCTCGACAACCTTTATGAGCACCTCCGGCACTGCTTTTTTCTTTACCACATAGTACTTTGTATTATCCATTGTTACTCCTCTGTTTCAGATAAGCATTGATAAATGGATCCAGCTCCCCATCCAGAACTGCACTTACATTTCCGGTCTCTTCACCGGTACGGTGATCCTTGACCAGATTGTAAGGATGTAAAATATAGGATCGGATCTGGCTTCCAAAATTGATATCCTGAACTTCCCCCCGGATACCGGATACCTTTTCTTCCTGCTCCTGCTTTTTCAAAAGATACAGCTTGGCTTTCAGCATCTGCATCGCTTTGTCCTTATTAAAAAGCTGCGAACGTTCATTCTGGCACTGCACTACGATTCCTGTCGGAAGATGCGTGATCCGCACCGCAGACGAAGTCTTGTTGATATGCTGTCCTCCGGCTCCGCTCGAACGGTAGGTATCGATCCGCAGGTCGTCGTCATTCAGCTCAATGTCAATATCATCTTCGATATCCGGTATCACATCACAGGATGCAAAAGATGTCTGCCTCTTGCCTGCTGAATTGAACGGAGAAATACGCACCAGACGGTGCACTCCCTTTTCTGACTGAAAATAGCCATATGCATTATCTCCCGTTACTTCAAACGTGATTCCTTTCAGTCCGGTAATATCTCCGTCCTGATAGTCCAGCACGGTTATCTGAAATCCTTTTGACTGTGCATATCTTGTATACATACGATACAGCATATTTGCCCAGTCACAGCTGTCTGTTCCTCCGGCTCCTGCATGCAGTGTCACGATTGCATTGCAGGAATCATATTCTCCCGAAAGAAGCGTCCGGATCCTGAGATCTTCAAATTCTTTTTCAAATTTAGCGATCTCACGCTGGATCTCTTTGATCATCTCCCGGTCTTCTTCCTCTTCCGTAAGTTCGATCAGTGCATTGATATCTTCATATGAACTTTCCAGATCCCGGACCTCCTTCACACAGTCCTGCATTTTCCGGAGTTCTTTCATGATCCTCTGCGAAAGCTCTGTCTTGTCCCAGAACCCCGGTTCTTCTATCTTTCTTTCCAGCTCTTCAATCCGTTTTTCTTTGCCTGCCAGGTCAAAGTGAATCCCTCATTTCCTTCAGGGGTTCTTCATACGCATTTAATGTCTGCTTAAATCCGTCTAATTCAACCACTGTATCACCTCAAATCTCATAAAATTATATAAAAATCCAAACAGTCGTATTTATTTTCTTCCACAGCATTGTTTGTATTTCTTGCCGCTTCCACACGGGCATGGATCATTTGGATATATCTTTTTCTCGGCACGTACCTTTGGTCCCTTCGCAACGCTGTCATCTTTATTGGTACCGGTTACCTTTGCAACCTGTTCTCTTTCAACCTTCTGTTCTACATTGACATGGAAGAGAAGTCTGACTGTATCCACTTCGATTGCACGTGTCATTTCACCGAACATATCATATCCGATCATCTTGTATTCAACCAAAGGATCTCTCTGTCCGTAAGCCTGCAGACCGATTCCCTGACGTAACTGATCCATATCATCAATGTGATCCATCCATTTTGCATCGATCACACGCAGAAGGAACACACGCTCCACCTCACGCAGATGCTCTGCTTCCGGGAACTGTGCTTCTTTTTCTTCGTATGCTTTTGCAGCACGTTCTTTCAGGAGATGCTTGATCTCTTTTGGCTCTTTATCCTTTGCATCCTCCTCCGTAACCGGCGGAAGCGTTGGAATCACATCCAGAAGGTCACGGTTCATTGCTCCAAGATCCCATTCTTCAAAATCCTGTTCCTCAGAAAGATTGGCATCGACAGTATTTTCCACAAAGTCTGTGATCATATGGAAGATAGAATCTCTCATATTCTCACCGTCAAGGACTCTGCGTCTTTCATCGTAGATGATCTCTCTCTGTTCGTTCATTACCTGGTCATATTCAAGCAGGTTCTTACGAATACCAAAGTTATTGCTCTCAATCTTCTTCTGAGCCTTCTCAATCGCACTTGAAAGCATCTTGTGCTCGATCTGTTCTCCTTCTTCTACTCCAAGCTTGGTAAATACATCCATCAGTCTCTCGGAACCGAACAGACGCATCAGGTCATCCTCCAGAGAAATATAGAATCTGGATTCTCCCGGATCGCCCTGACGTCCGGCACGTCCACGCAACTGGTTGTCAATACGACGGGACTCATGACGTTCTGTACCGATGATCTTCAGTCCGCCGGCTGCTCTTGATTCTTCATCAAGCTTGATATCCGTACCACGGCCTGCCATGTTGGTTGCGATCGTAACAGCCCCATGCTGTCCTGCCTGCGCAACGATCTCAGCCTCCAATTCATGGAACTTGGCATTCAGTACATTATGTTTTACGCCGCGTTTACTGAGCATCTTACTGAGGAGCTCGGAAGTTTCGATCGTGATCGTACCAACCAGAACCGGCTGTTCTTTTTCATGCGCTTCACAGATTGCATCAATAACTGCGTTAAATTTCTCTTTCTTTGATTTGTAAACGGCATCCTCCAGGTCAATTCTCTGTACCGGAACATTCGTCGGAATCTCAATAACGTCCATTCCGTAAATATCACGGAACTCCTGTTCCTCTGTGAGGGCTGTACCTGTCATACCGGATTTCTTCTCATATTTATTAAACAAATTCTGGAATGTAATGGTAGCCAGAGTCTTGCTTTCTCTCTTGACCTTTACATGCTCTTTTGCTTCGATTGCCTGATGAAGTCCGTCAGAATAACGGCGTCCCGGCATGATACGTCCGGTAAATTCATCAACGATCAGGACCTCATCATCTTTTACTACATAATCCTGGTCACGGAACATCAGATTATGTGCACGCAGTGCCAGAATGATGTTGTGCTGGATCTCCAGGTTCTCCGGGTCAGCAAGGTTCTCAATATGGAAGAACTTCTCAACCTTCTTCACACCCTCTTCGGTCAGGTTGATATTCTTTTCTTTTTCATTGACAATGAAGTCTCCGGTCTCTTCGATCTCTTCTCCCATAATGGCATTCATCTTAGAGAATTCCCCGCTTGCTTCACCTCTCTCCAGCTGTCTTGCCAGAACATCACATGCTTCGTAAAGTCTGGTTGACTTTCCGCTCTGTCCGGAAATGATAAGCGGTGTTCTCGCTTCATCGATCAGAACTGAGTCAACCTCATCGATAAGTGCATATTTCATACCGCGCTGTACCAGCTGTTCTTTATAGATAACCATGTTATCACGGAGGTAATCGAAACCAAGTTCATTATTCGTCACATAAGTGATATCGCAATTATACGCTGCACGTCGTTCATCATTATCCATCTGGTTCAGAACAACTCCAACAGTCAGTCCCAGGAATTCATGAACCTTTCCCATCCACTCAGCATCACGCTTTGCCAGATAGTCGTTGACTGTTACAATATGCACCCCTTCTCCGGTCAGTGCATTTAAGTATGCCGGCAGTGTAGATACAAGTGTTTTACCTTCACCGGTCTTCATCTCGGCAATACGGCCCTGATGCAGGATGATACCTCCGATCATCTGTACACGGTAGTGGCGCATTCCAAGTACACGGACAGCGGCCTCTCTTACAACAGCAAATGCTTCCGGAAGAAGATCGTCCAGTGTCTCTCCTTTTGCAAGCCTCTCCTTGAATTCTTTCGTCTTTTCTTTCAATTCCTCATCGGAGAGCTTCTGCATCTCCGGCTCCAGCGCATCAATATGATCCACGATCGGGTAGATTCGCTTCAATTCATGTTCGCTGTGCGTTCCAAATATCTTTTCAATAATTCCCATTTTATTAAGCTCCTTATATTCCTTGCTTATCACTTCTGTCTGAAGTGCTTTGCTTTTTTCCGCTATAGATAGACAGTATCCATTGTAGCACCATTTCTTTTATTCTTCAATCAGTTTATTTCACCGGTTCTGTCAGCTCGGCATACGGAATCTTACCGCCAAAAAGATCCAGTGCACTGCCGATCGTATAGTCCAGCTTTTCCCCGCTGATCCGTGCAAACTCCCGCAGATCCTCCATGCTTCCAATTCCACCGGCATAGGTGATCGGAAGTCCGTCCCACGCCGCAAGCATCCTGACCAGATCCTCCTCTGTACCAGATGCTTTTCCTTCTACATCAACCCCGTGAACCAGAAATTCATCACACCATCCGGACAGCTCTTCCAGAACCTCCGGTATCAGTCTGAGCTCAGTAAATGTCTGCCATCTGTTGGTCACAATATAATAACTGTCCTCCCGCCTCCGGCAGCTGAGATCCAGTACCAGATGCTCTTTTCCTACTGCCTTTTTCAGCCGGTCCAGCCGGTCATACCGCACCTGTCCATCCTGAAATACATAGGATGTAACGATCACATGACTTGCTCCTTCCTCCAGATACTCTGCAGCATTTTCTGCAGTAATTCCTC
>Ga0129312_1001575_pt1 | contig 12958 bp, 12 predicted proteins | sample O827metagenome_FD_94434 | JGI IMG/M metagenome (GOLD analysis project Ga0129312, IMG submission 94434) | Orangutan group fecal microbial communities from Wisconsin, USA - O827 metagenome | ecosystem: Host-associated > Mammals > Digestive system > Large intestine > Fecal | place: USA: Wisconsin... | reverse complement strand
GTGGGAGTTCAATCTCCGACTGAGATAAACGCTCCGCGAGGATGTGCAGTGATTCTGAGAAGAATATGTCAGCTTTCGCTGACCAGAATCACGCACCAAGTCTCACGTGCGTTCGACTTGAATTTAGGAATTATAGTAAAAACTCCGCCAACACATAGTTGCTGACATCTATGCCGTGCTCTGTCAGGCGCACATAGCCTGCCACTTCCTCGATCAGCTGCTCACTCTTTAATTTTCGAAGCACTTCGCCATACACACTGTCCAGTGTTACCTGAAATGTTGTTTCAAACTGCTGCCGGGAGATTCCAGCCATCAGACGCAGACCAAGAAACATGAATTCTTCCATCTCGGATTTTTTGTCCAAAGTCTCTATATGAATATGGTAATACTTCTGCTCCAGATACTCCTTCAGATCCGATGTATTCTGTAAACGCCGGTGCTCCACTAAGGAAAATGCACCAAGTCCCAGTCCCAGATAATCTTTTCTGGTCCAGTAACCGCAGTTATGGCGACATTTGTACCCTGACTTTGCATAGTTGGATATTTCATACCGCTCATATCCTTTCGTATGCAAAAAAGTTTCCGTCAGTTCATACATCTGCCGTTCTACGTCTTCCTCCGGCAGCAATTTCGGATGACCACCTTCCTCCCGGATCCGTTCATCTTCCGCAAAACGCTCGTAAAATGGTGTGCCTTCCTCGATGATCAGGCTGTACGCAGAAATATGCTCCGGGCGCAGCGCCGTCACTTTTTGCAGCGTATTCTGCCAGCTTTTTAATGTCTGTCCCGGTAGCGCTGACATCAGATCCACATTGATATTTTCAAATCCGGATTTCCGCGCCAGATCATAACTTTCCAGAAACTGCGCAAAATTGTGAATCCGTCCCAGAAGCTGCAACTCTCTGTCATCCGCAGACTGCAGCCCCATGCTGAGCCGGTTAAAGCCCGCCTGCACCAGTTTTTCTGCCTTTCCTGCTGTCAGCGTCCCCGGATTACATTCCACAGTAATCTCCGCATCTGCCGCTAAATGAAAATGCTCCTTTACTGTCTCTAATATGGCAGCAAGCTGATACCCTTCCAGAATCGTCGGTGTACCACCGCCAAAAAAGATACTGCTCACCTGATATTCCTCAAATTGTGGACCGTAATATGCGATTTCTTCCTGTAACTTCTTTATATAAGAAATCCGCACCGGCAGATCAGCCGGTGCAGATAAAAAATCACAGTATGCACATTTTCGTTCACAAAAAGGAATATGAAGATATAATTCTAATTCTTTCATATGTTTCCTCTAATAATTACGCTGCTTTACATCATTCTCACATTCATTTACGAATATGCATATACATCCTATAAATAACGTAACTTGTTTCTTATTTATCATCAAGTTTCAGAACACTCATAAACGCTTTCTGTGGAATCTCTACATTTCCGACCTGGCGCATACGTTTCTTACCTTCCTTCTGTTTCTCCAGAAGTTTTCTCTTTCGGGAAATATCACCGCCGTAACATTTTGCCAGTACGTCTTTACGCATTGCTCTGACAGTCTCACGGGCGATAACTTTTCCACCAACGGCTGCCTGAATCGGAATTTCAAACAGATGACGCGGAATCTCTTCTTTTAACTTCTCGCACATCTTGCGGCCGCGCTCATATGCACTGCCGGAGAATACGATAAAGGAAAGCGCATCCACTTCTTCTTTATTAATAAGGATATCCAGTTTCACCAGATCAGAACGGGTGTAACCCTTCATCTCATAATCGAAAGAAGCATATCCTCTGGAACGGGATTTCAGTGCATCAAAGAAATCATAAATAATCTCGTTCAACGGTAAATCATATTTAATCAGCGCACGCGTTTCCTCCATATATTCCATACTGATATAGATACCACGGCGCTCCTGGCACAGATCCATGATAGCACCAATATACTCACTGGTTACCATGATCTCTGCACTTACCATCGGCTCTTCCATATAATCAATCTCAGACGGATCCGGCATGTTGGACGGGTTTGTCAGATCCATCACGGTTCCATCTGTCTTGTGTACTTTGTAAATAACACCCGGAGCTGTCGTTACCAGATCCAGGTTGTATTCGCGTTCCAGACGCTCCTGAATAATTTCCAGATGCAGCAAACCTAAGAATCCACAACGGAAACCAAATCCCAGTGCTGCGGATGTCTCCGGTTCAAACTGAAGGGCCGCATCATTTAACTGCAGTTTTTCCAGTGCATCACGCAGATCCGGATATTTCGCACCATCAGACGGATACAGACCACAGTAAACCATCGGATTTACTTTCTTGTATCCCGGAAGCGGCTCTGCGCACGGATTGGAACGGTTTGTAATTGTATCGCCTACGCGTGTATCCTGTACATTCTTAATACTGGCAGTAATATAGCCTACCATACCGGCAGACAATTCTTCACACGGAATAAACTGACCGGCACCAAAATAACCAACTTCCACAACATCTGCCGTTGCTCCTGTTGCCATCATTTTAATTGGTGTACCGACGCGAACAGTTCCCTCTTTAATACGACAGAAAACAATGACACCTTTATATGCATCATACAGAGAGTCAAAAATCAACGCCTGCAGCGGTGCATCCGGATCTCCGGTCGGAGCCGGAATCTTCTCTACGATCTGCTCCAGCACCTGCTCTACGTTCAAACCTGTTTTTGCGGAAATCTGCGGTGCATCATGGGCTTCCAGTCCAATGACATCCTCGATTTCCTCAATGACACGCTCCGGATCCGCACTAGGCAGATCGATTTTATTGATAACAGGCATAACGTCCAGATCATGGTCCAATGCCAGATATACATTTGCCAGCGTCTGCGCCTCAATACCCTGCGCCGCATCCACGACAAGAATTGCACCGTCACAAGCTGCCAGGCTTCGGGAAACCTCATAGTTGAAATCCACATGACCCGGAGTGTCGATCAGGTTGAAGATATACTCCTCCCCGTCTTTCGCCTTATAAATAATACGAACCGTCTGCGCTTTGATGGTAATACCACGCTCACGTTCCAGATCCATATTGTCCAGCACCTGAGACTGCATCTCACGGCTGGTCAGCAGACCGGTCATCTCGATAATACGGTCTGCCAGGGTAGATTTACCATGGTCAATATGTGCAATAATACAAAAATTTCTGATTTTACTCTGATCTATCACTAAAATTCCTCCAAACTTTTTTCTCGTTACATAAAACGTATTTTGCCTCAATACGCATAACATCCCAATTTAGTTATGATTTTAACATCGAACCCGAGAAATAGCAAGTTACACATAGAAAAACCGATGGTTTTTTCTGGCCTTTGCATCCCCAGATAAATTTCCACCGGTACAGACTTTCCTGCAATCATCGAAATAATCGCATCTTTCAATCCATCAAAATTCATATTGATCAAAGGCATAATAGACACATAAGTCCCCGTCTGCGACCAGTAACTCTGAAGCTTTCCACGAAGCATGGTACTTACCACAGCTTTCGGATTATAAACATGTACATCATCCAGCACACGATACGCTCCTTCCCATCTTATATTTTCTGTTGTTCTCATTTTTTCCATACTACCTTGTCCTCCTTCTGCACAGGCAAAAGAGACAATGTTCCTGGCACTTCCCCCATTTTCCAAATCATCCTCAAAATCTCCTCTTGCCTGTTTTTACTTGTTTTTCTGAAATTCAAGCATTAAGAAATTCTGTCGATTATTTTAGAATAAAGATTGGCTTGCGCCCTTAAAAAGAATAATAGAACATTAAATGCTTACACAAAGTGTAGCATTGGTGTTCTATTCCGTCAACAACTATTGAATACATTTTGTAAAAAATTTATTTCGATAGTTTATTATAATTTAATACCTGACCTTTATCTATTCTACCGTTACACTCTTCGCCAGATTCCTCGGTTTATCCACATCCAGCCAGCCCCTTCGCCGCTGACACATAATATCCAATCAGCTACAACGGAATCACAGCCAGTGATGCTGCAAAATGCGGATCCGCTCTTTATCATCGATGATTTTCTCAATCTTATCCGGAATCGTCTGCAGTGCTTCGATATAAGCTGCCAGTTCTTCCTCTGAAAGGAATCCACGGATTTTTTCAAGCTGCAACGCGATCACATAAGGCACTTAAATTTGTACAATACAGACAAAAAAGTTCGATTTCACTCTCTGAAATCGAACTTTTCTTATTACTTATATACAATTTTCTGAAGCTATTTTTTAGAATATAACCCACGCATTATTCTTTCCAATGCCGTTGTTGCTTTTTTTATAAGTAATCTGTATCTTCGTATTCTTCTACTTCCCACTCAGCACTTTATCCAACACCTGTGCCAACGGATCCATAGCATTGATTGCCTCCTGTAGTGTATTCGTCTGCGCTCCCACTTCGATCAACAATGACTTCGGACAAAGATGCATATTATAGCGATAACTTTTCAAATATATTTTCCGTGTGAATCCCGGATACAGCTCTGTCGCAGCAAGCTGCATTTTCAACGACATGGCCAGGTTATCTTCTATATAAGGATTACGCAGATAATCGATATCTCCGGTGGCCGTTGTTTTGCTCAGTCCGTTAAAAAACATCACCTGCGCCATATCCACACCGTTGATATTCGTTGCCAGACGCGTGGTATCTGCCACACCGTCACGATGCAGATCAATGACTACCTCAATGGACGGATTATCCTGCAATATTTTCTGGATGACAGGTGCCGCTACGTTATAGGCATGATCCCGCTCGGTATCATAAATTCCAGTGTCATGCAATACGTGATATCCGTATGTATCCTGTAAAAGCTGTGTCAGTCTGTTTCCAACTGCAATCACTGAGGTGTTTGGATCACCCTCTACGGAATCTGCGTAGCCTTCTGAACCATGAGTATGATATATCAGAATCTGTGGTACATTTTCCGTAGTTTTTTGTATGGTACAATCTTTATTCAACAAGTTTTGTACTACAAGCTGAGAGCTGTTGATGGTAGTGGATTTGTCCACGGTATAATAATGCTGGATCAAATAATCGAAATCATTTAATTTTTCCAGAGATACCGTATTTCCGCCAGCTGGCGCCGATGTTGTGGTTGTTTCACCCGATGTTGCGCCCGCTTCACTGGTCTGTATATTTTCGGAATCTGCCTGATCTGTAGAAGCATCATTATTTTCTGCAGAAGCATCCGCCACCTGTGTTTCCTGCGGATTTTTTTTTGCCAGAATCTGCTCATAGGTCAACTGGCTTTCAGACTGCATATCGTACATAGTTGTATCGTCTTCTTCTATATTATATGCAGTCTGCATCCCATCTCCATTGACCAGCACCGGAGCATACTGCTTCAGCATCAGATAACAAATCTGATATTGCAGCCGGTTCCACAATGTGGTATTGCGGATTCCAAATATAAAAATGAGCGCAGTTAAAAACAGTACGAGGAAACTTGTTCCCCGCACTATCCAACGTACTCTTCTCTCTTTTCGTTTTCTTTTCCTTGTAACTTTCAACATTTTTCCCATATATATTATATATGAGATTATTTTGAAAATATGTTACCCTTTTACATTTTAGTCTATCCGCAAAACGCCAGATTAATCGCCTCCGATATGGTATAACTCATACGCTTAATTTCCGCATCGATATCCTTCGGTGTCACAAACATATGATTTAACTGTGGAGACAGCAGTTCCCGGATCAGATTCCGATGCTCCGCTTCTGTCAGTTTACTCCAGGATGTTTTTAAAGGCTGCAGGCTCTCCGCATGCGCCAGCTCATCAATCAACGCAGACATGGAATCATATACAATAGTTGCCGCTTCGACTACAGTCGGAATGCCGATGGCAATAACCGGAATTCCTGTTGTTTCTTTTGTGATGCTGTAACGATGATTACCGACGCCGGAACCCGGATAGATTCCTGTATCTGTAATCTGAATCGTGCGGCCCAAACGACGTACACTCCGGGCAGCCAGCGCATCCACCACGATCAGATAATCCGGCTTCACTTCACGTATAATCCCTGCTATGATCTCCTGGCTTTCCATCCCGGTCTGCGCCATAACGCCAGGCACAATGGCGCTGATAGGCTGCACCTGCTCGTTTTCGTAGGCCCGTCTGCCAAATTCTTTTATAATGTGTCGGGTGATATAGAGATTATCCGCCACCTGAGGGCCTAATGCATCCGGTGTGACAAGGCGATTTCCTAATCCAGCTACTAGTATAGATGTACCATCCAACTCATGCGCCACTTCGGTGGATTCCTCACAACTTATTTTTTTCTGATTTTCAGCATCTTCCTTATGTTTTTCTGTCTTATTGTGAACTGGAATCAATTCTTTCAAAATCTCCGCCAGCCTCTTCGAAATTTCTCTGTGGTAATCTTCATCATCCTCGATCATTTCCGCTGCCTCCAGTGTAATATACGTTCCCCGTGGTTTTCCCATCTGCTTTGCCCCATTCTCAGTGGTAATCCGCACCGTTGTAATGTGGATCTGCTCTTTCTCGTAATCTTCTTCCGTGACAGTGATCCCTTTTGTCTCTTCCTGCGCCTTTGCAATCCGCTCATTTTCCTCTACCGCAAGGTCTGTTCTGACTTCAAACATACAAAAAACACCCCAACTTTTCTAAATAATATCATTATTTCAAAAAGCACAAACAATTATACCAATTTTTTCATTTTTTTCGGTTTTTCTATTGACAATTCCTGTTTTTGACACTATAATACATGAGTATGTTTACATTAGTTCGTCCGTGTCCGGCTTTAATGTAACAATCATTTAAGAATTCTCAGCATGGGAGGTGTACAGATTGGCTAACATTAAATCAGCAAAGAAAAGAATCTTAGTTGCGCAGACAAAGACAGAAAGAAATAAATCTATCCGTTCTTCAGTGAAAACAGCTATTAAAAAAGTAGAGGCAGCTGTTGCAGCAAATGATAAAGAAGCAGCTACTGCAGCATTAGTATCCGCTACTTCCGTTATCAGCAAAGCTGAATCTAAAGGTGTTTATCACAAAAACAATGCTTCCAGAAAAGTTGCTCGTTTAGCAAAATTAGTGAACAGCATTGCGTAACAAGTGCGAATAAATACGAATTAATAAAAGACAGTTGGTGCCGTCATACCAACTGCCTTTTTTGTTATTTCGTATAATTTACCAGCTTCTCAAGCACTTCTGCTGCTTTTCCAGAATCAATCGCTTCTTTTGCCAGAATGATCCCATCTGCGATACTGTCTGCTTTTCCACCGATATAGAGCGCGGCTCCCGCATTCAACAGCACGATCTCACGTTTTGCGCCCTGCTCTTTTCCGGAAAGGATCGCGCGTGTGATCTCTGCATTTTCTGCTGCGGTTCCGCCCTGCAGTTTTGACAGATCTACCGTCTTAAATCCAAAATCTTCCGGTGCAATCTCATATGTTTTTACCGCTCCATCATTTAATTCTGATACTACGGTCTTTGTACTCAATGTAATTTCATCCATATGATCTCTGCCGCTGACTACCAGCGCACGTTTTACGCCAAGCTGTCCCATAACATTTGCAATGGTTTCTGTCAGAGCCGGATCGTAGACACCAACTACCATACCTTTTGCCCCGGACGGATTGGCCAGCGGGCCAAGGATGTTAAATACCGTACGGATCCCCATCTCGCTTCGCGCCTGACCTACAAACCTCATAGATTTATTGAATATCTGTGCAAACATAAATCCAATGCCGACTCCGTCCACGCAATCCTCTACTTTTTCCGGTTCCATCATAATATTTACGCCAAGCTGCTCTAATACATCACCGGCACCGCTCTTACTTGAAATGGAACGGTTACCATGTTTTGCCACCGGAACTCCGGCTGCTGCCGTCACGATAGCAGATGTAGTAGAAATATTAAAGGAATAGGTGCAATCCCCGCCGGTTCCTACCAGATCGATAAAATTGTCGGAATGTGGATGAATGTGTTCTGCCTTGTCTGCCAGCACGGAGGCCAGACCAACGATTTCATCAATAGTCTCACCTTTCATACGCAGTCCGGTCAAAAATGCTCCGATCTGCGCCTGTGTGGCTGCGCCAGTCAGAAGAAGTTCCATTACCTCTCCTGCCTCTGCACGGGTCAGATCCTTCCTGTCTGCTACTCTCTGAATTGCCTGCTTCATATCCATGATACTGATACTCCTTTACTTCAACTCTGCTTTAAAAGTCTGAATATATTCTTTTGCCACGGCCAGATCATACTGATTCTCTTCCATCAGATTGATGAAATGGGAACCAACAATAGCACCGTCAATAATGTCTTTCATCGGCTCCACATCTGCTGCAGTGCGGATGCCAAATCCCATCATAATCGGGATCTGTGCCTGCTCTTTTACGGATTTCAAATAAGAAAGAACCTCTTTGTGGAAGTTTGCACCCTGGCCGGTGACACCCATGGAAGATACGCAGTATACAAATCCTCTTGCGTCTTTTAAAATCTCCGGAATTCGTTTGCCAGATACCGGTGCTACGAGCTGGATCAGGATGGTTGCATTCTGTTTTGCCAGTGCATCTTTTAACGGCTGCTGCTCTTCCAGTGGCAGATCCGGGATAATCAGTCCGTCTACACCGACCTCTGCACATTTTTCTGCAAATGCTTCTAATCCATAATGAAGTACGGTATTGTAATACATCATAAATACGATCGGCAATTCGCATCCGTCTTTGCGGACACCGTCCACCAGATCAAAACACTTGCGCAGGTTGGTTCCTTTTAAAATGGAACGATAGGACGCATCCTGAATGACCGGGCCATCTGCTGCCGGATCGGAAAATGGAATACCAAGTTCCAGAATATCCAGTCCGCCTTCTTCCTGGGCACGGATCAGTTTTGCACAATGCTCCATATCCGGAAGTCCTGCGGTAATATATGTGATAAATGCTTTTTCGTTTTTTTCCTGTAATGTCTGTAATTTTTTCTCTATACGGTTCATGATCTTCTGCTCCATTTTATTTTCCTTTATTCTTCTGTGCATTTCTGCAAGTCTACTCTTTTTCGTTTCAGCCTTCACGCATCCGCGTTTAGTTCAGATAACCTTTTCCTGCCAGATAATTTGCAATCGTATTGACATCTTTGTCACCACGTCCGGACAGACACACAATCATAGACTGCTCCGGTGTCATTTCTTTTGCTTTTTTAAAAGCATAAGCCATTGCGTGTGCACTCTCGATGGCTGGAATGATTCCCTCTAATTCACAAAGCTCCATCAGCGCATCCATCGCCTCTGTATCTGTAATGGACACATACTGTGCTCTGCCGCTATCACGCAGATATGCATGCTCCGGTCCGACACCCGGGTAATCCAGCCCGGCAGAAATAGAATGTGCCAGCTGAATGTTTCCATCCTCATCCTGAAGCAGATAAGAACGCATGCCATGCAGGGTTCCCGGCTCACCAAGTGCCATAGCTGCTGCATGTTTTCCGGTCTCTACACCAAGTCCGGCTGCTTCCACACCGATCAGCTGTACATCTTTTTCCTCAACAAATTCTGCAAACATTCCGATGGAGTTGGAACCGCCGCCTACGCAGGCCATAACCACATCTGGGAGTTTTCCTTCTGCTTCGTAATGCTGCGCTTTTGCTTCTTTACTGATAACACGCTGGAACTCTTTGACCATCTTCGGATACGGATATGGCCCTACAGCAGAACCGATTACATAGAAGGTATCTTCTGCTGTTTTCGCCCATGTACGAATAGCTTCGTTTGTGGCATCTTTTAAGGTGTTGCTGCCGGATTCCACGCTGACAACTTTTGCACCAAGCATCTCCATACGCATTACATTTAAGGCCTGACGCTCAATATCTTCTTTTCCCATGTAAACGGTGCATTCCATGTCAAACAGTGCTGCGCCGGTTGCTGTTGCCACGCCATGCTGACCTGCTCCAGTCTCTGCGATGACTTTCTTTTTACCCATACGTTTTGCCAGAAGGATCTGACCGATAACGTTATTAATCTTGTGTGCACCGGTATGGTTTAAATCCTCACGTTTCAGATAGATTTTTGTACCGTATTTTTTGCTGAGACGTTCTGCATAATACAGTGGGGTTTCACGACCTACATACTGTTTCAGATAATAATTGTACTGATTGATAAACTCCGGATCTTTGACAGCTGCCTCAAAAGCCTCATCCAGTTCCTCTAATGTATTCATTAATGACTCGGACACGTACTGTCCGCCAAATTCTCCATAATATGTATTTTTCTTATTCATATTTTCTAACCTTTCTGCTTTGTCATATACGACTTTACATTTTTCTAATCGAATTTTTTGAAGTTATCTCTTAACGCTTTTTAACATTGTTTTGCGGCTGAGATAAACTCCCGGATCAAAGCTGCATCTTTAACTCCGTCCCGTTCCACACCGCTGCTGACATCTACCACGTCCGGGTGCAACATGTGGATTCCGTCTTGCACGTTTTCTATATTCAGACCGCCTGCTAAAATAAACTGCCGGTTCTTTATTTTCAATTTTTCCGGAAACACAAATGTTTTTTCTTCTGCTTCCCATCCGAAGGTTTTACCGGAGCCGTATTCCGCTCCGTCGACCACATAACCTCGGATGTTTGGCGACTGTATAAACAGCTCATCTGCATTTACCTCTGTACTTCCTGCGATATTCACCGCCTGCCACAATGCCAGACCTCCATCTGACTGGCAGTCCGCCGGAATTGTTCCATGAATCTGAATCAGGTCAAATCCTATATCATTTAGTCGTTTTACTTCGTCTTTGGAGGGGCTGACACACACTGCAACGGACTGAATATTTGGATTTTTCTTTAATTCTTTTAATAACTTCTCCGCTTTTTTATAGCTGACATTTCGTTTGCTATTTTCAAAAAAGACAAATCCCGCATAATCAGCGCCGTATGTATTGACTGCTTCGATGTCTTCCGGTCTGCTCAGACCACATATTTTTACTTTCGTCATGTCACTCACACTTTCTGTAACGGTTGACCTTCTATCTGTTTTCACAGTTGTTTTTTATATCTGTTACAGTGCCTTCCAGTGTTTTGCCAGTTCCTGTGGATTAGCGGATTCCATAAAGGCCCGTCCGATCAGAAATGCATCCACGCGGCATTCTTTCAGGAATTTTACGTCTTCATCTGATACAATTCCGCTTTCTGCCACAAAAATGCGGTCATCCGGAACCAGTTTGCTTAAGCGTTTTGTCGTGTCCAGTCTAATTGTGAAATCTCTGAGATCACGATTATTGACACCGACGATTTTTGCTCCACAATTCAGTGCCCGATCCATCTGCTCTTCGGTGTGTGCTTCAAATAAGGCATCCATTCCCAGTTCCGTGGTCAACTGGTAAAAATCACGCATCTGAATATCATCTAAAATTCCGGTGATCAGAAGGATTGCATTTGCCCCGATCACTTTTGCCTCATAAAACTGATATTCATCAATCATGAAGTCTTTCCGTAAGATCGGAAGTGGAGAAATCTCCCGGATTTCTTTCAGATAATCCACATTTCCAAGGAAATGATCTTCTTCTGTCAGGCAGGAAATGCAATCTACTGAAGCGTTATATTTATCAATCCGCTTTGTCAGATCAATCTGGCTGGTGATGTTTCCAAGGCTTGGAGATGCTTTTTTGAATTCTCCAATGATGGAAATTCCCGGTTTTGCAAGCCCTTCATAAAAACTTGCCGGATGCGCCTTGCACTGTTCTGCCAGTTTTCGCATCTCCGCCGGTGAAATACGGGATTTGTGTTCCACCAGACGTACTTTTTTATCTTCCACGATTTTATCTAATATCATCTCTTTTACTCCTCCACTCACACTCAGTTCACTCGCGCCATTCGCATTTTATAATGATAAAAAGTTTTCCATCATGCGTTTTCCATGTTCAGTGTACACTGATTCCGGATGGAACTGTAATCCGATCACCGGATATTGCTTATGCTGCATCGCCATGATCTCACCGTCCTCAGTGGTTGCCAGCACTTCCAGGCAATCCGGCAAATCCTCTGCAGATACAGCCAGGGAATGATATCTGGCAACCCGGATTGGTGATTCGATGCCATCGAAAATGCCGGTTCCGGTGTGATGGATCAGTGACTGTTTTCCGTGATACAGTTCTTTTGCGTAAGTAACGGTTCCTCCAAGTGCTTCGCCAATGGTCTGATGTCCCAGACAGATACCAAGGATTGGGATCTTATCATAAAACTCTTTTACCACATCCAGGCAAATGCCTGCTTCCTTCGGACTTTTCGGTCCCGGGGAAAGCACGATTTTTTCCGGTGCCATCTGGCGGATCTCCTCGATGGTGATCTTATCGTTTCGTACCACCTCGATATCCTCCCGGAAGATTCCCATATATTGATATAAGTTGTAAGTAAATGAATCGTAATTATCAATCAGTAAAATCATAATGTTTCCTCCGCTACCAGTGTTTTTGCTAGTGCCATTGCTTTGTTGCAGCACTCCTGATATTCTTTTTCCGGAACGGAATCTGCTACAATTCCGGCTCCAGCCTGCAGGTAAACTTTTTCTCCTTTTTTAATCATCGTTCGGATCGTGATACAGAAATCCATATCTCCGGAGAAATCCACATACCCGGTAGCTCCACCGTACAGACCTCTTCGTACTGTTTCCAGTTCATCGATGATTTCCATGGCACGGATCTTCGGCGCTCCGCTTAAGGTTCCTGCCGGAAGGAAGGAAGATATCAGATCAAATGGGTGATATTTTCCTTTTTTCCGTCCTTCTACCAGAGATACAATGTGCATAACATGGGAGTAATACTGGATTTTCATGAAATCGGTTACTTTCACGCTTCCAAACTCGCTGACACGTCCCATATCGTTTCGCGCCAGATCCACCAGCATGACGTGTTCTGCCTTTTCTTTTTCATCTGCAAGCAGCTCTTCTGTCAGACGTTTGTCCTCTTCTTTTGTTTTTCCTCTCGGTCTTGTTCCGGC
>Ga0129312_1001574_pt1 | contig 12977 bp, 7 predicted proteins | sample O827metagenome_FD_94434 | JGI IMG/M metagenome (GOLD analysis project Ga0129312, IMG submission 94434) | Orangutan group fecal microbial communities from Wisconsin, USA - O827 metagenome | ecosystem: Host-associated > Mammals > Digestive system > Large intestine > Fecal | place: USA: Wisconsin... | reverse complement strand
CATGAAGGACCAGATCGGGGTTCCCTTCGGGTGCATGTTGTAGAAGTTCGTCCAGATCTCAGGGATCGTGTAGGCCGGATTCGTCATGATACCGAAGATAACACCGACAGCCATCGCGATCAGGCAGATACCGAAGATCGGGTAGATACGTCCGATGATGGCATCGATCGAGATGAAGGTGGCGATGAAGTAGTACAGCAGGATGATGGCGAGCCAGAAGGAACCACTGGCCAGCAGTCCGGTGCCGGTGCCTGCCGGATCGATCATCTTAACGATCAGGCTGGCCGGGCCCTTCGCAAATACGGTACCGACCATGACGAGGAGAACGACCGAGAATACACGCATGACGTTCTTCATAGCACCACCGAGATAATTACCAGTGACCTCGGAGATGGAGCCACCGTTGTTTCGCTCGGAAAGCATACCGGAGAAGTAATCATGGACACCACCGGCGAAGATGGTACCACAGGTGATCCACAGGAAAACGACCGGGCCCCAGAGTGCACCCTGCAGGGCACCGAAGATCGGGCCGAGACCGGCGATGTTCAGAAGCTGAACCAGGAACAGCTTCCACTGTGGCATGACGACGTAATCGACGCCATCATTGATTCTGACGGCCGGTGTTTCACGGTCATCCGGTCCGAAAGTACTGTCGACGAGCTTACCATAGGTAAAATAGCCGGCGACGAGTGCGATCAGACATAAGAAAAAGCTAATCATACAAGCCTCCTTAGCGCAGTGGACATACTAAGGCCATACGGAATTGCATGGACATATCCCCCTCCACTGCTTTTATTAATTTCCATCTTAGTCTTCTGAAATTTAATATTCAATAGTTTCTGTGAAATTAATTTTCGAGGATTTAGATATTTCGAAATTTTCATGCAGATTATACGAAAATATTTTTTATTTTTGAGCAGAAATCATCTTGAATTCTGGCGGAAGCGTGATTCCACCTTGACAAATGAATTCCATCAATGGTACATTAGCACTCCAAAACCATGTAATGGAGTGGATTTTTCTGAAGCGACAATGCGCGCTTTATTTTTCGCCACACAGTCGGGAGGCTCTCCCCGCTGCGTGGCCTTTTTTTGCGAAAAAATGGAGGAGAAAAAATGGACCAGACATTTATGAAGGAGCGTCCGATCGTGCCGCTCGTGATTTCCATGGCGATTCCGATGACGATTTCCATGCTCGTGAACTCGCTCTACAACATCATCGACAGCTACTACGTCGCGCGCATCAGCGAGGAGGCGATGACCGCGCTGTCCCTCGTCTACCCGGCGCAGAATCTGCTCATCGCGGTGACGGTCGGCTACGGCATCGGCATGAACGCCGTGATCGCGTACTCGCTCGGCGCGGGGCTTCAGAAGCAGGCGAACACCGCGGCGACCCTAGGTCTTCTCGGAAACATCCTTCACGGCATCCTCATCAGCGTGCTCTGCATCTTCGGGATGTCGGCCTTCGTGGGACGCTTTTCGGATAATGCAGACATCATCCGCCTGGGCACCGAGTATGCACGTATCGTCTTCCTTTTCGGTGTGCCGAATGCTGCCGCGATTTCCTATGAGAAGATGTTCCAGGCGATCGGCCGTATGAAGGTTTCGATGATCAGCATGCTGATCGGCTGTCTCATCAATATCGTGCTCGACCCGATCATGATCTTCGGCTTCGGCCCGATCCCGGCCATGGGGATCGCCGGCGCGGCCTGGGCGACCGGCATCGGACAGGTCGTCTCCCTCCTCATCTACCTCGTCGTCTACTACCGCGACCTCGCGAACATCCCGGTCCGCATCGCTCCGCGGAAGATGCATCAGGTCGGCGCCACCCTCGTAAAGGTCTACAGCATTGGCATCCCGGCAGCCCTTAATCTGGCGCTGTCTTCCCTGATGATCACCGTGCTGAACGGCATCCTCGCCATCTACTCCGCGTCGTATGTGCTCGTGCTCGGCGCGTATTACAAGCTGCAGACCTTCATCTACCTCACCGCCAACGGGATCGTCCAGGGCATGCGACCGATCTGCAGCTACAACTACGGTGCCGGCGAGTTCCGGCGGCTGAAGGCGATTTTCCGCACCGGACTCGCGATGGTGAGCGGCGTCATGGTGATCGGTACGCTGCTCTGCATCCTGCTGCCGAACCAGCTCATCGGGATCTTCGCGTCGAGTGCGGACACCATCCTGCTTGGTCGCGAGGCGCTCCTCATCATCTGCCGCGGCTTCGTGCTGTCCGGCGTCTCCGTAACTATCTCCGGCGTCCTCGAGGGCCTCGGCAAGGGCGCGGAGTCCCTCGTGATCTCCCTCGCCCGCTACATCGTCGTGCTCCTGCCACTCGCCTATTTCCTGAGTCAGGTGATCGGCGCCGCCGGCGTCTGGCACGCCTTCTGGATCACCGAAGCCACAGCCGCGGTCCTCTCGATCCTCCTCTTCCGCCGCATCATGCGGAAGATCCAGGCCGAGGCGCAGAACTGACGCGGCGGCAGTTTATGGGGTCTGACCCCATTAAATTTTTCTAAACAAATTATAAACTTGAAGTTTATGGGGTCTGACCCCATTACGAAATTCTTAAGACGGTTGCTTTGATATCCGAAAACGGGAGTACATCTCAACGATGCACTCCCGTTTTCGGATGTCACTGGTATGGGAGACGTTCATGCTTTCAGTCATCTGGTGCGAAGCGTATCCTTCGTTGAGCGTGAAAGCACATGACGCAGCGGTACGTGCTGCCCGGTTACAGCATTGGCTCAATCACTCCGTGATGGCCCAGACACGTGCCGGGAGGCCGGTCGCGCCTTCGATGCGCGGGTAGGAAATGAGGACGACGGCGCCAGCAGGCTGCACCTGATCGAGGTTCGCGAGGACTTCTACCTGAAGCTTGCCCTGGTCGAGGACGTAGCGCTCGCAGGCGAGATCACCCTCTGCCTCGGCGACCGCGGACGAATCCGTGTCGAGGGTCTCGTGGCCGTTGGCGGCGGCGTGGCGGACCTCATAGATGTACTTGAGTGCCTCGAGCGACCAGCCCGGTGCATTCTCATGGCCGTCGGCATCGATGCCGGACAGTGCGTCGATATCCGGCCACTTCTTGTACCAGTCGCTGCGAAGTGCCACCAGCGCTCCCTCCGGGATCTCGCCGTACGCAGCCTCGTATGCGCGAATGTCGTCGACCGTTACCGTATAACGCGGATCCTGCTTCGCCTGCTCGGAAATGTCGATGACCACCAGCGGGAAGATGAGATCATGCACGTCGTACTGCTCGGACAGTGCACGTCCCTGTACGAAGTGTCCTGGGAAATCGATGTGGGTACCGAACTGACCCGGGAACTTGAAGGTCTGGATCAGGCACTCCAGCTCCGGCTTGCCCCAGTCCCACACCGTCGTGCCCAGCTCGACCGAGCCCTCCGGGATGCCCGACCAGTACGGACTCTCGTTGTTTAATGAGTGGGAAAGCTCCACCCACTTATACTTCTTTGCTTCCTTTAATGCATCCCAAAGCTTGTACTCTGCCATATTATAATCTCCTTTCGGACTGAATCCATATCATGAAGCTTGCCCAGACCCTCACGGGCATCTGTGTTTCCGGCGAGGGTCCTCGCTTCTCTCCCGTTCTTCTATACTGCGAAGCGCCCATTCGGAAGCCTCTCAGGTGATGAAGACATCATAACACCGGCGTTCGACCATGCATAATACCGGATATTTCGAGTCAGCTATAGATTCGTCCTATGGTTCCTCGGAGTTTATGGGGTCTGACCCCATTACGAAATTCTTAAGAAAAAGGACCTTTTCTCGGGTAAGGTCCTTTTCTATGGCACTTATTGCGAAAAAGCTTAATTATACTTTATACTGAGTCGTAGCATCACTACGAACGAAGGAGATAATTCATGAATTACATCGTCACTTATATCGAGCATTCCTGCTTTCTGGTCGAAACGACGGAGTGCTATCTGCTGTTCGACTACTACTGCGGCGAGGTCCCGCTGCCGGCGCTCGATCCGTCGAAGCCGCTGCTACTCTTTAACAGCCACGCGCACCCTGATCACTTTTCGAAGGAGATTTTCACACTGCACGAGCGATATCCGAGGTCCTTCTTCGTACTCTCTGTCGATATCCCCGTACCGGCGGCCATCCAGCCTTTCACCTGTCCAATGCTTCCACACGAGCACCGTCTCATACAGCTTACGAACGGGCGGGCGGCTGTAGTGCCGACATCCGCTGACAAACTGGTTCAACCGATGGACACAAAACAACAGGAAGCTGTCTTTCGTGCAGGCATTCTGCGGGCGAGCGAAACTTCGATGAAGCCTCATCCTACATCAGAGGCGAGAATGGATGATAAGGCCCCGGATGCACCGAACGTACATAGTATCCCAGATGCTTCGATCATCGACATTTCCATCGAAACTCTCCGCTCGAATGATGAAGGCGTCGCGTTTATCGTCCGGCTCGGCGACCTCAGCATCTACCATGCCGGCGACCTCAACAACTGGTGGTGGGACGGCGATGTGGAGGATCAGAAGCTCTCGGACATCTACCACGAAGAGCTCGAGCGCATCCGCGGACGGCATTTCACGACCGCCTTTATTCCCCTCGATCCTCGCCTCAAGGGCTGGTGGAAGGGCATCGAGGATTTCATGCACTATGCCGACGCCGACCGGATCTTCCCGATGCATAACTTCGGCGAAAAGGGACTACCGAAGAAGTTCCTCGCCCTCGACTGTGCTGCAGGCTATAAAAACCGCGTCTTCGACGTCGAAGAACCACTGAGCAGCTGGAAACTCTAAGATTTTTCGCAATAGCTGTCTCTGAAGATTTCAGGCATTATGCTTTTTCGCAATAGGTGTCCTGGAAAAATCCGGGCATTATGTTTTCTCAAACATCGCCCTGCTTCATGGGCTGTTTTTCCTTATTTTGACGCAATAGAGCTTCCTTTTATAAAAGGGACATTACCTCAGGTAATGTCCCTTTTCTTATTATGACCGATTTTGTGTCAAATCTTTCGAAAATCTAATGTCCTTTTTTCTGACGCTCTTTTATTGCGAAAAAACATAATGTCATATTCTATTCAGAGCACGATATCGTCAAACTTGGTTAATGTCTTTTTTCCCCAGGCACCGGTATTGCGTCAAATTCAGAAAAAACTAATGTCACAGAGCCTGCGCAGGCCTGTTCTGCGAAAAGAGCTCCGATATCGTGCTTACGTAAAGGCCTTTTCTTCGCTCAGTGCGAGGCTTCCATCAAACCCGCTCTGCATCATCGAGAGGTAGTGGGTGGTGCCGGCGGCATCCACGTAGGAGATGCCATGGTGCGGGGAGTCTCCCGGGAAGGAAAGCTTCAGGTAGATCGCCTGGCCGGCCTGGAGTGCCGGTACCTGTCCGCGCTGTGTGCCACGGAAGCGGATACCCTCTGCTTCCGAAAAATCCATTTCCAGGGTGTAGATTCGAAGATCATGTACCGCGGCCGTCGCCTGCAGCTTCGCCACCATGCTGTACTGATCATCCTCGAGGACGATCATCGCCACGCGATCCGCCGCACTCAGCATCCCACCATCTACAAAGGTTCCCGTAACTGCCAGATTTCCAGTGCTCATACTTTCCTCCTTTTCTGCTGCATCCGCAGCCGTTGCATCCCCCATCGCGAGGCTGAGCTCGCGCACTTCGTCGTCGCTGCCGAAGAGGTCATAGCCGCCGAGGTGCTGGTAACGCATGTACTCATACCACTCGTCGGTCTTCTCGTTCAGTTCCTCCACGCGGCGGATCTGGAAGCTGCTGTAGTGCATCTGCCCGAGGTCCTTATCATAGAACTCGGCGCAGAACACGAGGCCCTGTCCGTTCATGCCGAGCCAGGTGCAGCGGCCCTCATAATTCAGGTAGATTTCCGCATCCACACACGCATCCTGATACAGAAGCTTCGACGGATCGTCCGTATCGAAGCCGAGGTAGAAGCTATCCGTGTAGCTCGTGCCGGCATCGGTATCGAACGTGGTTTTCGTCGCGCAGCCCTCGTTCTCATAGAGGCCCATCACCGTACGGCTGAACGTGTCGCTGCTCCCAAACATGTTCTTCTCAAGTGCTGCTGCGATTTCGCCTGCATTGCCCTCCCCGATCGCTTCGACGTTCACGATCCCACAGGCCGGCTCGGTCAGGCAGAAGTGGCCGCCCCACGCGCCGTGGTAGAGATCGAGGTACGCGATCATGCCGTCGTTCGAGACGAAGGTCGGCACGACATGCTCGCCGTGCATGATGGTCAGCAGCTCCGCGCTCACGTAATCCTTATAGACGCCGTCGACCTCATACTCCTTGCCATAGTCAATGCTTCCGACCCCGAACGCAGCCTCGGTCCAGTCATTCTGCTCGATGCGGACGGTCATGCGGCCATCCTCATAATTTATGAAGACCGCATCATCGAAGCTGAGCTCCAGATCGCGACGCCCGGCGTTTATCACGTCCTCGCCCGTACCCGCTTTGCGCTTATCTTCAAGCTCGTCCTTCCAGTCCTCTCCGGAGAGAACACGGTCCGAAGAAGCATCATACTGATAGATCGTCTGCATTGGCTTAAGCTCGGTGCTGTAGAGACCGCCGCCCGCCATCACGTGGACCGGCACCGCGACCACGAGCTCGCCGTCGTCGTCCAGGTACATAGGGAGGTCCGACGTGATGTTGTCGTCCGCGAGGGTCTGCATGCGGTACTTCATGAACTCGGCGTAGAGGCTCTGGCGCTCGGCCTCGCCCGCGCTGCTATAATAATCAGAATCGTACATATAGCGCACGGACTGGTCGAACTCGTAGGCAGCGGCCCTTCGGATCACACGAAGGAGTGCGGCCTCAGCGGTTTCGCCGCTCTGCAGCTCGAGGGTCGACGGTGCGTCGGCCTCGTCATCGTCATCGTCGAAATCGTCTGCATCGGTCGGCACACCACGCACCAGCAGCTGCGCGAGCTCCTTCGCCGACATGCGCGTGCCATCCGTGAGGTTCAGGTTGTACGCGTAATACTCGGTATAATCGTCGAGGTTGCTGCTCTTCGTGAGGACGAGGCTCAGCGTGTCGCCGTTCAGGTAGCTGTCGTAGTCGACCTCGATCCAGCCCACGTAGTCGTCCGCCTTCTGGCTCGTCACATCCTCACAGGCCTGCGCGATCGCCTCATTGATCTCCTTCGCGCCGGCGCTGTCGGAGCAGATCTTCGGCACATGATAGGAAACATCGGTCCGATCCGCCGGGCCGTCGTTCACCTCGCCCTCGAAGGTGTAGCTGTCCTGCACGAGCGTCGTCAGCAGCTGCTCCTTCTTATCCTCGTCGAGCGCCTCGAAGTCGATGTCCTCCGGGAGCGCCGACGTCGATTTGTCCGTGCTCTCCACCTTCGACGTAGTGCCGCCGGATGGCTTCGGCCCCGCCTGCGCCGGCTTCTTCCCACAGCCCGTCAGAAACAGAAGCATGCCGAAAAGGCACAGACCTGCCATCCAGCCGGTACGAAGCGTCCGAATCGAACACAGCCGCCCCCGCTCACTTCGCGCATTTTGCAAGGCATCACCTGCATTCAGCATTTCATCTCTTGCATTTAACATCACATCGCCTGCGCTGAACTTCTCATGCTCTTTTCTATGCATCACACGCCTCCTTTCCAGACGAGAATTACAAATACGACGAAATAGCCGGGAATATACAACATCCCCAGTCGTTTCTCACTCTTTAAATCACGAACACCCGCAGGATGGCCACGCGCTGCCCGCCACCTGCTCTCTACTATTAATCTATCATAAATAGAAGGAAAAATGTTCTTCGTTTGCGCATTTTTTCTTACAAATCAGTGAATTTTGCACAAATTTAATAGTAGCCATGAACTACTTAAGGCCTGTTTTGACGCAATAGCGGCTTTACAAAAAAAAGTTTATGGGGTCTGACCCCATAAACTTCTGTTTAGATTCTGTTTAGAAAAATTTAATGGGGTCAGACCCCCTTACGAAATTCTTAAGATGAGGACTTCGCGGCGTTCACGTTCTTCACGACGAGGGCGGTGAGGGCGAGCAGGGCGATGACGTTCGGCACGACCATGAGCTGGTTAAACATGTCGGAGAGCTCCCACACGAGGTCACTGGAGGTCAGGGTGCCGAGGAAGATGAAGACGAGGGCGATCAGGGTGTAGACGCGGCTGCCGCGGTCACCGAAGAGCCAGATCACGTTGATCTTTCCGAAGAGGTTCCAGCTGAGGATCGTCGAGAAGGCGAAGAAAAAGAGGCAGATGGCGACGAACATCGCACCGAAGCGCTCGCCGAAGACGGTGCCGAAGGCGGTCTGCGCGAGATTGGCCTTGCCGATGCTCTCCGGGATCACGCCGCCCGCGAGGATACCGTCACTCGTATACATCGTCGAGATGATGACCAGCGCGTTGAGGGTCAGCACCACATAGGTGTCGATGAAAACACCGACCATCGCGACCACACCCTGCTCATGCGGGCAGGAGACATTGGCCAGCGCATGCGCATGCGGGGTCGAACCCATACCGGCCTCGTTCGAGAAGAGACCGCGCTTCGCACCCTGGCTGACCGCAGTCTTCAGGGCATAACCGAAGCCGCCGCCGATGATGGCCTGCGGCTGGAAGGCGTAGCGGAAAATCATCGCGAAGGTCGCCGGCAGATACTGGATGCGCAGCACGAGCACCGCAAGGCCGCCGATCAGGAACACGAGCGCCATCACCGGCACGACCTTCTCGGTCACGGACGCGAGGCGCTTGATGTCGCCGAGGAAGATGGCACCGCAGAAGATCACGAGGGCAATGCCGACGATCCACGACGGCACACCGAAGGCGGTACTGATCGTCGAGCCGATCGAGTTGGACTGCACCATGCAGCCGAAGAAGCCGAGCGCGAGGATGATTGCCACCGCGAAGAAGCGAGCGAGGAACTGGCCGAAGGGACCGCGGAATGCGGTTGTGATGTAGTAGACCGGGCCGCCGTGGATACTGCCGTCCTCACGGACCACTCTCGTCTCCTGCGCGAGGATCGCCTCCGCGTAGATGGTGGCCATGCCGAAGAAGGCGATGACCCACATCCAGAAGATCGCACCCGGGCCGCCGGTGAGGATCGCACCACTCGCGCCGACGATGTTGCCGGTGCCGACCTGTGCCGCGATGGCGGTCGCGAGGGCCTGGAAGGAGGACATGCCGGCGGCGTGTTTCTTACCGGAGAGACTCAGCTCACCGAAGGTCTTCTTCATCCCATAGCCGAAGTAGCGGATCTGGACGAAGCCGGTCCGGATGGAGTACCAGAGACCCACGCCGAGAAGCAGGATCACGAGAACATAGTCGGACAGATAGGAATTGATCGTCTGGACAAGTGATAGCAGCATAATGTAGAACCCCCTGAAAAATCATGATGTGCTGTCACTTCGGAGAACTGAAAGATGGTGTCGCGGTCTGATGGCCGGCCTCGTTGCTCGCCAGGCCCGTAAGAACTTCGCTCCGCTCGTTCATACGAGTTTCGCGGCAGTCGCCAAGGCCCCATGCAAGCATGGGCTTTGGCTCGTTGCTCGCCCAGGCCCGTAAGAACTTCGCTCCGCTCGTTCATACGGATTTCGCGGCAGTCGCCAAGGCTCCATGCAAGCATGGGCTTTGGCTCGTTGCTCGCGAAAAAAGAGCCTTCCGTTTCCGGCAGGCTCAAGAACTTCTACGCAAATACAAATACGTGTACGACGTTGTACACATGATGATTTCACTTGCAGCTTCGTTCTTTTGCCTGAGAGATTCGGCGCATGCGCACCTTACACCTTCGGCATCCAACTGAATGGAATTCTCCAAAGCGCCCTCCATGTTCGGTTTCTTTCGATTCCTAACACTTCAACGGGTGAAACAATGTGGTAACACTACCATAAGTCTATACTATATGCAAGTGATTTTTTAATTTTCGTTGTCGATTATATAAATATTTTTAATTGTTCAGGTCTTCTGGCTTCACAGAAACGCCGTGCCCTCCTGTCAGAAAAACCACGCCGGACCCACACCCGGGAGTTCTCTGCTCCTTTGCGATCGTCGGCTTTTCTGGCGAAAACATCAGCGAACGAAATTCGTGCGTGCACCCCTCTCCACCTCCGGGTGGTCGATGCCTGCCTTCCGTCCGGCCTCGATGCACTTCAGCATCCACGCCATGTTACGGGCGAGGTTTCGCATCGTCTGCATACCCTCGAGATCCTGCGCGGCTTCACCCGGCACACGGCCATGCGCGACATTCCAGTAGGTGGATGGCACCGTCGGCATGTTGTTGATGCCGAAGTACTTCTCGAGGACATCGACGGATGCGGTCGTGCCGGCACGTCTCGCTACAGCGACTGCTGCGCCCGGCTTGAACGCGAAGGCTGCGCCGCCGGCATAGAATGCGCGGTCGAGCAGCGACTGGATGCGGCCGCTCGGATGCGCATAGTACACCGGTGTGCCGAAGATGAAGCCATCCGCTTCCTTCGCCTTCGCGATGAAAGCATTCGTCACGTCATCACCAAACACACAGCCCTTCTCCGTGCACTGGCCACAGCCGATGCAGTCCCGGATCGACTGCCCGCCGATCTGGAAGATCTCATAATCGATGCCCTCCTTCTTCAGCTGCTCGCCGATCTCCGTGAGCGCACGATTCGTATTCCCATCTGCCTTTGGGCTTCCGTTCAGCATTAAAACTTTCATTGTCTACCTCCATGTAAATAATCTACGATGACACCGGCAGTCCAGCATCCCCGGCACCCGTATCCTATGCATGCCAATGTCTCCGCCGGGCAGACATTGGCCTCCCGCACGCGGACAGGGGTCTGACCCCATAAACTTCTGTTTAGATTCTGTTTAGAAAAATTTAATGGGGTCAGACCCCGTGAACTCCCGGCAACCGATCTGGCCGGTCGCCAGCATTGCCCAAACATGCCTGCCGGAGCTACCGCTCATCAGCGGCACCTCAGGTGCCTATCGCGGTCACGCCTCGCCGACCAGCTTCACCACGCGGTAATCGTGGTGTACGGCCTCGAGGTACTTCCCGAAGACGTCCGCGGTTCGGAGCTTCAGCGACGAGGTATTCACGCACGGGTGGCAGCCGACGTACTCGCCCTTCAGGACGTCCTCGTCGACCAGCAGCTGCACATGATTCTCCGTATCGTTCATGAGACCCATGATGCTCACTGCGCCCGGGTGGATCTCGAGGAACTCCATCATCTGCTCCTCCTTCGCGAAGCTCAGGCGCGCGGAGCCGATCTGGTGCGACAGTTCCTTCGTCTTGAAGACCTTGTCACCCGGCATCATCAGAAGGTAAAACTCCGTCTGCTGGCGGTTGCAGAGAAACAGATTCTTGCAGATCAGGCAGCCGAGCGCCGCGTCGATCACCTCGCACACCTCCATCGTCGTCGCCGGCGCATGATCCGTCCGCTGGTACGCGATCCCCAGCGAATCGAGCAGATCATACACGCGCATCTCCTTCGGCTCACGCCCCTCCGCCGTCGCCGGCCGTCCATCAAACAATTCCATCTTTCTCTCCTCTTTAAATTTAATGGGGTCAGACCCCATAAACTTCTGTTTAGATTTGGTTTATAAAAATTTAATGGGGTCAGACCCCCTTACGAAATTCTTAAGACTTGAGTTCCTGGGTTCGCACCAGGGCGGCGTAGGCGCCGTTCCGGGCCATGAGCTCGTCGTGGCTGCCGAGCTCGATGATGCGGCCGTCGTCGATGACGGCGATGCGGTCCGCGTTTTTCACGGTCGCGAGCCGGTGCGCGATGACGATGGTGGTGCGGCCCTGGGACAGCTTCTCGAAGGTCGCCTGGATGCGGGCCTCAGTCACACTGTCGAGCGCAGAGGTCGCCTCGTCGAGGATCAGCACCGGCGGGTTCTTCAGGAAGATCCGCGCGATGGAGATCCGCTGCTTCTGACCACCGGAGAGCAGGACACCCCGCTCGCCGACATTGGTCTGATAGCCTTCCGGCATCGCTGCGATGTCGTCCGCGATCTCCGCCTTCGCGGCCGCAAGCATCACCTCTTCCATCGTCGCATCGAGGCGACCATAGCGGATATTGTCAGCGATGCTGCCTGCAAACAGGAACACGTCCTGCGAAACGACGCCGATGTTCTGGTGCAGGGACTCCTGCGTCACCATGCGGACATCGTGCCCGTCGAGGTAGATCGCGCCGTCCGTGACATCGTAGAAACGCGGAATCAGCTGGCTGAGCGTCGTCTTGCCGCCGCCGGAGGAACCGACGAAGGCCACGGTCTCACCCGGACGGATGTCGAGCGACACGTCGTGCAGGATGCCCTGTCCCTTCTGGTACGCGAAGGACACGTGGTCGACGCGGATCTCGCCCTGCACGTTCTCCAGCGCAAGCGCGCCCGGGCTGTCCTGGAGCTCCGGCTCGGTCCGCATCAGCTCCACGAAGCGATGCAGCCCCGCCGTGCCGTTCGCGATCACCTCCGTGGTATTCGCGAGCTTTCGGATCGGATTCACGAAGGCCGACACATACATGCTGAACGCGATCAGGTCAATGACGGTGAGCTGGTCGTTCATGATGAGGGCGCCACCGACCGCGATGACCACCACGGACATCATGCAGAGGCAGAACTCCATCGTCGAATGAAATTCTGCCATCGCGCGGTGGAACCCGAACTTCGCGCTCCGGTAGCCTGCATTGGCCTTCTCAAACTTCTCGAGCTCCTCCCCCTCGTTCGCGAAAGCCTTCGCCGTCCGGATGCCGGACAGGCCCGACTCGAACTCGGTGTTGATCAGGGAAACCGTCGACTTCACCTTGCGCGAGGCGTCGCGCATATGGAAACGGCAGCGCAGCACCACCGACAGGAAGATCGGCAGCATGAGCGTCAGCACGAGCGCGAGCCGCCACTGGATGGTGAACATGATGACGAGCGCGCCGAGGATCGTCACCGAGCTGATGAAGATGTCCTCCGGGGCGTGGTGCGCCATCTCCGTCACGTCGAACAGGTCCGTCGTGAGGCGGCTCATGAGCTGGCCGACGCGGT
>Ga0129312_1001571_pt1 | contig 13004 bp, 12 predicted proteins | sample O827metagenome_FD_94434 | JGI IMG/M metagenome (GOLD analysis project Ga0129312, IMG submission 94434) | Orangutan group fecal microbial communities from Wisconsin, USA - O827 metagenome | ecosystem: Host-associated > Mammals > Digestive system > Large intestine > Fecal | place: USA: Wisconsin... | reverse complement strand
TTGTTCCAGCTCTGCATCCGGCTGCCTTGTTTTAATGACGATCATAGCATCGGCCTCCCATCTCTGATCTTTTCTGTGTTATTACGCGTTGATGTCCATTTCTTTAATAAGATTGACCATTTCAATGGCACTGACTGCACAGTCATAGCCCTTGTTGCCGGCCTTTGTTCCTGCACGCTCGATCGCCTGCTCAATATTTTCGGTCGTAAGAACGCCGAAAAGAACAGGAACGCCGCTTTCAAGGGAAACAGAGGCGATTCCCTTGGATACTTCATTGCATACATAGTCGTAATGACTGGTTGAACCGCGGATCACGGCGCCGAGGCAGATCACGGCATCATATTTTCCGCTCTTTGCCATTTTGGATGCGATCAGCGGGATCTCAAAGGCACCCGGCACCCATGCCACATGAATATCGTCCTCAGAGACATTGTGGCGGATCAATCCGTCCATGGCTCCTCCGAGGAGCTTTGTCGTGATAAATTCATTAAAACGGGCTGCCACGATGCCGATCCGGATGTTTTCGGATACAAGCTTTCCTTCAAAAGTTTTCATTATAAAATTACCCCTTTCTTATCTGTGTTATTCGTATTTTAAAATATGTCCCATCCGCGTCTGCTTCGTTTTCAGGTAAAACAGATCGTGCGGTGTTGCACTCATCTGGATCGGGACACGTTCCGATATCTGTAATCCAAATTCGGAGAGCTGATACACCTTATCCGGGTTATTCGTCAGCAGGCGCAGGCTCTTAACACCGAGGGATCTGAGGATCTGTGCGCCGAGGAAATATTCGCGCTCATCTCCGTGGAAGCCCAGCGCAAGATTAGCTTCGAGAGTATCCATGCCCTGTTCCTGCAGCTCGTAAGCCCGCAGCTTATTGATAAGTCCGATCCCGCGTCCTTCCTGACGCATGTAGAGCAGGATCCCGCGTCCTTCTTTTTCGATCTGTGTCATTGCTGCCGCAAGCTGCTGGCCGCAATCGCAGCGCAGGGAGCCGAAGGTGTCGCCGGTCAGGCATTCCGAGTGAACGCGGCAAAGGACATCCTTTCCGTCACCGATCTCTCCCTTTACCAGTGCAACATGATGTTCCCCATTCAGACGGCTCACAAAGCCATAAGCCTTAAAATCCCCGTACTTGGTGGGAAGATTGACAGCAGTAACCTGATCGACCAGTGTTTCATGGCATTTCCGGTATTCCTGAAGATCACGGATGGTAATGAATTTGAGCTGAAAACGTTCAGCCAGTTCGGCTAACTCGGCGGTACGCATCATTGTGCCGTCATCACGCATGATCTCACAGCACAGACCGCAGGTCTTAAGGCCTGCCAGACGGCAAAGATCGACGGTCGCCTCTGTATGGCCGTTTCTTTCCAGAACACCGTTTTTCTTTGCAAGAAGCGGGAACATGTGTCCCGGTCTGCGGAAATCCTCCGCCCGCGCGGCATCGTCCACACAGGCCATTGCCGTAACAGAACGCTCTGCGGCTGAGATGCCGGTGGAGGTGGAGGCATGGTCGATGGAAACGGTGAAGGCCGTTTCATGATTGTCTGTATTATTCTGTACCATCTGCGGAAACTGCAGCTTCCGGACAAATTCCTCTGACATCGGCATGCAGATCAGTCCCTTGCCGTGTGTCGCCATGAAATTAATGTTCTCAGTTGTGGCAAATTCAGCAGCACAGATAAAATCCCCTTCATTTTCCCGGTCAGGATCATCAGTTACCAAAATGATCTTTCCCTGTCGGAGATCCTCCAGTGCTTCCGGAATCGTATTAAATTTCATTGTATAACCTCCTCATATCAAAAGCCGCATCTTAGCAGCAGTTCTTTCGTCAACGTACTTTTTTGTGGTGTCTCTAAAGTCTCCGGGCGCAGCAGCTTTTCAATATATTTTCCCACGATGTCTGTTTCCAGATTGACCGTGTCCCCCTTATGCCGCTTTGACAGATTCGTATGGCTGACCGTGTGGGGGATCGTCGATACGGAAAAGCTGTCAGGAGTTACATCCGCTACCGTCAGGCTGATGCCATCGATCGTAATAGAGCCTTTTTCAACTACATAGCGCAGTATATCCGCTGATGCGGTGATGGTATACCAGACAGCGGTATCATCCCTTCGGATGTCACAGATCCTTCCGATGCCGTCTACATGTCCGGCTACGATGTGTCCCCCAAAGCGTCCGTTTGCCGGCATGGCCCGCTCGAGATTGACGCTGCTTCCGATGGAGAGGGAGGAGAGGGAAGAACGGTTCAGCGTTTCATGCATGACATCGGCGGAAAAGCAGTCGGAATATAGCTTGGTAACGGTCAGACAGATTCCGTTTACGGCAATGCTGTCTCCGATTTTCGTTCCCTCCAATACGGTCTCTGCGTGGATCGTCAGCACGGCGGAGTGCTGTCCCCGTTCGATCCTCTTTATGGTTCCGACTTCTTCTATGATTCCTGTGAACACGGATACTCCACCTCACTTTCTATCAAAAGATCCTCTCCCAGCGGTAAAAGACGCTTGTTTTTCAGAAAAAATGCGTGGTCAGGAGTGGAAACGCCCAGTCCCTCCACAGGTGTCTTCGCCGAGCTGCCGCCGAACAGCTTTGGAGCGATATAGGCTTGTACCTGCTGTACGATGCCGCTCTCCAGCGCGGCCCAGTTCAATGTGCCGCCGCCCTCAAGAAGGATGCTGTCGATCTGCTCCTGCCCCAGACATTCCATCAGCCGGCAAAGGTCGACATGCCCTTCTTTACTGTCAAGACAAAGGATCCGGCATCCGGCCTGTTGATAAGGCTCCTGCCGTTTTGCGTCTCCGCAGCAGGTCGCAAGGATCGTCGGGATCTCTTTTGCAGTCTGTACCACCTGTGACTGTAAGGGCGTCCGAAGCTTTGTGTCACAGATAATACGGACAGGAGTGCGCCCGCCCTCGATGCGGCAGGTCAGAAGCGGATCATCGGCAAGGATCGTTCCGACACCGACCATGATCCCGCGGAAGCGGTGCCGCTGCTCCTGAACATGCTGCCGGGCTGCTTCCCCGGTGATCCATTTAGATGCCCCTGTAGGTGTGGCAATCTTTCCATCCATCGTCATCGCATATTTCATGGAAACGAAGGGGCGTTTTGTTGTGATGTAGTGAAAGAATACCTTGTTCAGTGCATCACATTCCTCGCGCAATACATTCTCGATAACCTCCACGCCGTGTTCACGTAAAATGGAAATGCCCTTTCCGGCCACCAAAGGATTTGGGTCGGCAGAGCCTACCAGCACACGGCGGATTCCGGACTCCAGTACCGCTTCGACACAGGGCGGCTGTTTTCCGTAGTGACAGCAGGGTTCGAGGGTCACGTACATGTCGGCACCTTCCGGATCGGCTGTGCAGGCTGCCAGCGCATTCCGTTCCGCATGTGGCTGTCCGTATTTTTCATGCCAGCCCTGTCCGATGATCCGGCCATCCTTTACGATCACGGCGCCGACCATGGGATTCGGGGATGTCCAACCGAGACCTTTTTCTGCCAGCTTTATAGCAATCCGCATATAATCCGTATCATTCATATCGCTTTGTCACCTCCAAAAGAAAAAACCCTGAACGATAGGATCGTTCAGGGCAAGACAGAAGGTGCGGCCTTCTGTATAAAAAAACTCCGGAATGTATAAACATCCCAGAGCATATTCCATAAATACAAAACAGGCTGCCTGCTTTGCGGTTTATCTTCTTTCATCCAGACTGTACTGTCGGCTTCGGAGTTTCACCGAATCATGCCTTGCGGCTCGTGGGCTGTACCACCGGTAGGGAATTGCACCCTGCCCTGAAGATTTCATATTTAAATTTCAGGTGAAGTATATCACGCCTGCTTAAAGATTGCAAGACTGTATTAAATACCGGGATGAAATCGGGACAAAACCGGGACGGAAGGCAAAGCATTTTTCGGAGGGATGTTCACGCATTCTTGTAATTCAGTGATGAGTTAGGTGTGCTGTTTTTAGAGTAATTTTTTTGCCAAAGCGCAGAACGAACGTTTGTCATATATGGAAATATATGGTACAATCTAGTCAGATAAGACTGGACGTTCAATTAAAATTATTTTTAGGGAGGTATTTTTATGTATACTTGTGCAAAATGCGGCTTAACAGGATGCCGTCAGAGAGATCTGGAAAAAACACTGCCGGAATGTCCGAGCAAAAACAGTGAACTGCAAAACAGAGCACTCAAGGAATACGAGAGCGAGGAAATCCGGTCTATCGCATATCACTCTGCATGTACGGAAGCAGGTGGCTACGGTCAGGACACACGAATGATCGAGATCATCAAATTTATGAAGCGCAGCGGTTACAAAAAGATCGGATTTGCTTTCTGTGCCGGTCTGCTCCTTGAAGCGAGAGAGGTTACCCATATCCTTGAGTACAATGGCTTTGAGGTCGTTTCTGTTATCTGTAAAAACGGCGCCATCCCGAAAGAGGAGATCGATGTCGAGGACGAGAATACTCTGTCCGGTCATGCAGATACGGAGGTTATGTGTAATCCTATCGGACAGGCAATGGTATTAAATGAGGCAGGGACAGATTTCAATATCATGCTGGGACTCTGCGTAGGACATGACACATTATTCTTTAAATATATTGAAGGCCCTGTTACCGTGCTTGCTGTCAAGGACCGCGTTACCGGGCACAATCCGTTAGGGCCGATCTACTGTGCAAAGGGCTATTATAAGAAAAAATTCTATCCGGAAAATCAGGACTAACAGCACACATAGCCGGAAAAACTTCCCTTGATGATCTGCGTTGTAAGAGGTATGATAGATACGAGGAAAATTGTTTCCGAATGAGCATAACGGAAGGAGAGGAAGATCATGAGCAGAGTAAATTTTGGAGCAAAGCCGTATCTTTATCCGATGCCGGTTCTGATAATCGGAACCTACGATGAAAACGGGGTTCCCGATGCAATGAATGCGGCATGGGGCGGCATCTCAGCGGTCAACGAGATCTCAATCAGTATGTCTGAGCATAAGACAACGAAGAATTTTGCAAAGACAGGAGCGTTTACCGTAAGTTTCGCGACAGAGGATACCGTGGTTCCCTGTGATTATGTAGGAGTTGAATCCGCCAATGATGTGCCGGATAAGTTTGCAAGATCCGGATTCCATGCAACAAAGAGTGAATATGTGAATGCACCGTTGATCGATGAGCTTCCGATGGCATTAGAATGCAAGGTTAAGAGCTACAAGGATGGAATCTTAGTCGGCGAGATCGTAAATGTATCTGCTGACGAAAGTATTCTGACAGACGGACGGATCGATCCGGAGAAATTAAAACCGATCACCTACGACTCGGTGAACCATAGCTATATCGCACTGGGGAAAAAAGTCGGAGATGCATATAAGGATGGTCTTGCCTTAAAGAAGCGTCCATAAAGGAATTTAACCGAATCAAGTAAGTCCCCTGCTTCAATTGAGAAAAGCAATAAGCAGTGGGTGGGGACTTGCTCGTATCAGGAGGAGTGCAAGCTCCTTCTGATAAACTGCGGAGCAGTTATTCGGTGTAGAGCCGCGTAGCGAAGCGGATTGCGAATATCCGCTTGACAACAGCCTGAGCAGGTTCTGATATTTAAAATAAAAGGAGAGTACAGAAATGAACTTCAATGATGAGGCATTAAAGCTCCATGCAGAGCACAAAGGAAAAATCGAAGTAGTAAGTAAAGTCCCCGTAAAGACCAGAGATGATCTGAGCACCGCCTATACGCCGGGAGTTGCAGAGCCTTGCCGGAAGATCCATGCTGATAAAAAAGAGGTATACAAGTATACGGCAAAAGGAAATCTTGTTGCTGTTGTATCGGATGGTACGGCGGTTCTCGGTCTTGGAAATATTGGGCCGGAGGCAGCAATGCCGGTTATGGAGGGAAAAGCCATTCTTTTTAAGGAATTTGGCGGCGTAGACGCATTCCCGATCTGCCTTGATACAACAGATACAGAGGAGATCATCAAGGCGGTAAAGGTTATTGCTCCTTGCTTTGGCGGAGTTAATCTTGAGGATATCGCTTCTCCTAAGTGCTTTGAGGTCGAGGAGAGACTGGAAAAAGAGCTGGATATTCCGGTGTTCCACGATGATCAGCATGGAACGGCTGTTGTTGTAACGGCAGCACTGTTAAATGCCCTCAAGGTGGTCGGAAAAAACATTGAAGAAATTCATGTAGTCTTAAACGGCCCCGGTTCTGCCGGAACCGCTATTATCAAAATGCTGCTGGCAACAGGCGTAAAGCACATTATTGCCTGTGATGAAAACGGGATTCTTTATAAAGACCGCGGTGTCGGCATCAAGGATCACAAAAAGATGCTTTGTGACATCACAAATCTCGAGGATAAACGCGGTGATCTCTCCGATGCGATCGTCGGCGCAGATGTATTTATCGGCGTATCGGTTGCCGGTGCATTAAAGCCGGAGATGATAAAAACCATGGCGAAGGATCCGATCGTGTTTGCCATGGCGAATCCGACTCCCGAGATCATGTATGATGAAGCTATGGCAGCAGGCGTTAAGGTCATGGGTACAGGCCGTTCTGACTTCCCGAACCAGATCAATAACGTACTGGCCTTCCCGGGAATCTTCCGCGGCGCTTTAGATTGCGGAGCAAGGGACATCAACTACGATATGAAGGTTGCAGCCGCCCATGCAATTGCAGAGCTGGTTACAGACGATAAGCTGAGTGCGGAATACATCATTCCGGGCGCTCTTGAGCCGGGAGTAGCGGAGCATGTAGCGAAGCGTGTTGCAGAGGCTGCTGTTAAATCCGGAGCCATCAGAAAGTAAAAGAAAAATCAAATCTCAAATTTGATCCATCAGGAATATTTCCACACCCCTCTGTCATACATTGTATAGCAGAGGGGTGAACTTGTCCCCGGTAGTCAAGCGGATATTCGCAATCCACTTCGCTACTTGCTCATAACCGAATAACTGCTCCGTAGTTTATCAGAAGGAGCTTGCACTCCTCCTGATACAAGCAAGTCCCCACCCACTGCTTATTGCTTTTCGCAATTGAAGCAGGGGACTTACTTGATTCGGTTAAAAAACAGACAAAAAGTGATCGGATCGCCGGACAGGAGGAAAATATGTCAGATTATCGGAGATTGATTTCCTATATGTATGAATATGAAGGAAAAGAAAAAGGAAAGAATGTGGGGTTTGTAAAGCTGGAAACAAAAAATGGACAGTGCAGGCTGAACCTCAGTATAAAGAAGGTGTATACAGGCGGAAATGCGGCCGGAGTTTATCTGCTGGGGAAAAGAGTGAAGGAAACATTTCTCGGAAATATATTTATCCGGGGCGGAAACGGAGATTTTCATGCCATCATAGACTCCAATAATGTGGAGGGAGGCGGGAATGACCTGAAGGATTATTATGGCCTGACCGTTCATGATGTAAAAAATTCATGGAGATCCTATACGACGATCTGGGAGGATGCCGCGTTCCCGGAAACAGAGAATGATCTTGCCGGACAGACTCAGGCATACGAGATTCTTCCGGGGGGAAGGAAACCGGATCCGCTTAAGGCGGCATCCCGCGCAGTCATGGAGCTGGATCGGGAGTTGGAGCAGGAATGCACATTGCGGGCAGCTGCCCAGTCGATCGCACCGGAGCCTCCGCAGTCGGAAGCCACAATGCCGTCCGGAACCGAAACAGCACGAGAGTCGGAACCGGCGGCTGTAACCGAACAGCCGCCACAAGCCGCGCCACCGTCCGGGCCGAAACAGCCGCCGCTGTCGGAAGTCCCACCGCCCGGAACCGAAACAGTGTCGGAGCCGGAACCAGCGGCTGTAACCGGGCAGCCGCCACAAGCCGCGTCACCGTCCGGGCCGAAACAGCCGTCGCAGCCGGAAACCACGCAACCGCCCGGGCCGAATCAGTCGCCGTTGTCGGAAGCTGCGCCGCCGCCCACTACCGAACAGCCATCACAAGCCGCGTCACCGTCCGGGCCGAAACAGCCGCCGCAGTCGGAAGCCACGCAGCCGCTCGGAACCGAAATAGTACCGGAGCGGGAACCAGCAGCTGCGACCGAGCAGCCGTCACAAGCCGCGTCACCGTCCGGGCCGAATCAGCCACCGCAGGCGGAAGCTGTGTCACCGTCCGGGCCGAATCAGCTGCCGCAGTCGGAAGCTGCGCCGCCCACTATCGAGCAGCCGTCGCAGACCACCCAGCCCTATCCGTCACCGGAGCTGGAGGATCCGGAGGTGCTCCGTTATCTTCAGGACACCGAGGACATAGCGGCAAACCCGGAAAAGCTGTGGCAGGAGCTGCGAAGCTCCTATCCTAAGATCCAGCCGTTTGAATACGAGAACGGATGCGAGATCCTGACGATCCGTCCGCAGGATATCGGACGCCTTCCGCGGGAGAGCTGGGTGTATGGGAATAACAGCTTTCTTCTTCACGGCTACTACAATTTCCGTTATATCATTTTGTTCCGATTAGGAGACAAAAACGGACGTTTTCGATATATGATCGGCGTACCGGGTCATTACTACAGCAGTGAAAAATATATGGCGTCCATGTTTGGATTTCCCAACTTTGTGCTGTCAAAAAAGCAGCCGCCTAATGACGGCCGCTTCGGCTACTGGTATACAGATATAAAGCTGCGATAAAGCAAGCGGCAATAATACTGCGATAAATAAAGCAGCAATAAAGCGGCAATAAAGCATCGATAAAGCTGTGCTGGTCGGTACGATCATAGGCTCGTATCGACATCGACGCCGCGGAGAGCAGCAAAGCCTACATAGGGCCGGACGATCTCCAGATAGGCAGAAAGCTCATGAACAGAGCAGCTTGTATATATGGGGTTTAAAACATTTCCGGAGTCTACATAATTCTGGAGGAAATATTTTGGAGCACCGGAAAGCCATTTGCCGATCTGTTCAAAGTCTTTTGCAGAGTGAAGCTCTTTTACGACCGTCGTGCGAAATTCGCAGGCGACAGAGGAATGGAGGAGGAAATCCACACTTTCCTCAATACGGTCAATTTGAAGGGACGATATTCCGGCCACCACCGGATATCGTTCCCTGCACGTCTTAATATCCATTGCAACGTAATCGATCAGGCCCTCCTCGCAGAGATTTTTCAGGACATCCGGTTTATAGCCGTTTGTATCCAGCTTGATCTGATACCCCAGTGCCCGGACGTTCCGGATAAAGTCTGCCAGATCATCCTGCAAGGTCGGTTCGCCGCCGGTGATCGCGATCCCTTCAAGGATCCCCCGCCTTTTTTTCAGGAAAGCAAGGATCTCGTCTTCGGAGAAGGCCGCAGGTGCGTCATTTCCGAGGAGGTCACTGTTGTGACAGAAGGGACAGCGAAAATTGCAGCCTCCGGTAAATATGGTGGCAGCTACATGTCCGGGAAAGTCAAGGAGTGTCGTTTTCTGTAATCCGCATATCTTCATAATATATTTCATCCGTTTCTGATCAAAATTATCCGATACATCTCAGTATACCTTTTTCACAAAAAAATGTAAAGGACGCTGAAAAATAAGGAGATCTCCAAAAGCTCTCAGAAAGCGGCTGTGGGGCTGTAAAAAATATCAGTCGAAACAGCTTGACATGTCAGCCTCCGGCAAGGTAAGCTATTTTACAGAGGTAGAAGAAAAATGAGAAAAATCATGACATCAGAGGAAAGATACATGCGTGAGGCAATGCGGCTTGCGAAAAAGGCGGCTGCATTAAATGAAGTTCCGATCGGCTGTGTGATTGTCCATGACGGAAAAATCATCGGCCGTGGATATAACCGCCGGACTATCGACAAAAATGTGCTGGCACATGCCGAGATCATCGCGATAAAAAAAGCATGTCGGATCATCGGAGACTGGAGGCTGGAGGAGTGTACAATGTATGTGACGCTGGAACCGTGTCCGATGTGTGCCGGTGCGATCGTTCAGGCACGCATCCCCAGAGTGGTCATCGGCTGTATGAATCCGAAGGCAGGCTGTGCCGGTTCTGTGCTCGATCTGTTCCATCAATCCGGTTTTAACCATCAGGTGGAAACCGAGCTGGGGCCGATGACGGAGGAATGTTCCCGGATGTTAAAGGAGTTTTTTAAAGCTCTGAGGGAGCAGGGGAAAAAGAATAAACAAACGGAAAAGGAGCGAGAGGGAAATGCTGATCATTAAAAATGGTACGCTGATCTCCATGGCAGGCATCTACAAGGAAAAATATGATGTTGCTGTGGATGGGGGAAAAATTGTAAAGGTCGAAAAAGAGATCAGTCCTCAGACAGGGGATACAGTGATCGATGCCGGAGGGAAGCTGGTAACACCGGGATTTATTGAACCGCACTGTCATCTGGGAGTGATCGATTCCGACGGGCAGGATGGAAATGAGATGACCGGTCCGATCTATCCGGAGCTTCGGGCAATCGATGCGGTGGATTTTCATTCGGATCTGTTTGACCGGGCGCTGCATGCCGGCGTGACAACAGTTGCTGTTGGCCCGGGAAGCGGAAACGTGATGGGCGGAACATTTGTATACATGAAAACCTCAGGGGACACCTTAGCCGACAGGGTCATTGTCGAAGAAGGCGCCTTAAAAATGGCATTAGGTGAGAATCCGAAGGTTTCTTATGGTAAAAAGGGACAGGCTCCGTCTACAAGAATGGGTTCCGCTGCCTTAATGCGTCAGGCCTTTTATAAAGCAAAGGCCTACAGAGAAAAGTGGTTGGCTCATGAAGAAAGATTGAAAAACGGGGAAGAATCCACATTTTCCTATGACCTTGCCATGCACTCCCTGATGCGTGCATTCGACGGAATGCTGGTCAAGATCCATGCCCATCAGGCAAACGATATTCTGACGGCGCTCCGTGTCGGAAAGGAATTTGGTCTGAATCTGAGCATCGAGCATTGCACAGAGGGCTGGAAGATGATCGATGACCTGAAGGAAGCCGGAGCTTACTATATTATCGGGCCGACTGTGGGCGGAAAAGGAAAGCTGGAGGTAAAGGACAAGCGTTACGATGCCCCGGCGCTTCTTGAAAAAGCCGGAGTGGAATTTGCTCTGACAACAGATTCCCATGTGATCCCTATGGAAGGCTTCCTTCCTCAGGTCGCAGTCCTGATGAAGCACGGCCTCACAGAGGAAACAGCATATAAGAGCGTGACTGTCAATGCAGCCCGTGCATTGCAGCTTGATAAGGAGATCGGTACGATCGAGGCGGGAAAAAACGCAGATATCGTAGTATGGGCAAGCGAGCCGTTTAAGGCCGGGGGAAGACCGGAGGTCATTCTTATCAACGGCAATGTAAGATACGAAGCAGAAAAGGGAGGTACCGGTCATGTTAATTAAGAATTGCCTGCTGATCGATGGAGCAGATATTTTTGAAGAAAAAAAGGATATTCGCATCGAAGACGGAAAAATCGCCGAGGTTTCCGACTGTCTGGAGGCAGCTGCGGGAGAGGAGATCGTCGATGCAGGCGGAGCGCTTGTAACGCCGGGAATCGTTGAGGCAAGCTGCCAGCTTGGTGTAAACAGCCAAGTACATAGATTCGAGGAAAATGACTCTGAGGATGTAAGCCCGATCGCACCGGAGCTGCGTGCTTATGATGCCCTGAATTTTGAGGATGAGGGCTTTGAGATGGCACTTCGCGCCGGAGTGACCTCTGTTGTGGCAGGCCCGGGAAACGGAAATCTGATCGGCGGAAGCTGTACTGCAGTAAAAACTGCCGGAGGAAGCAGAAAAGAGCGCATTATCATGCCGGAAGCCGCATACCGTTTTGTGTTAGCCAGCGGCCCGAGAAAGAAATTCGGCTCCAAGGGAAAAGCTCCCCAGACACGACTGGCATCCGCAGCCATGATCCGGAATATCCTTTTTAAAGCAAGAGAATATGCGAGAAAGGAAAAAGCAGGAGAGCATCAGGAATTTAATCTGGAGCTGTCTGCTCTGGCAAGAGTATTTGACGGCATGCCGGTCCAGATGGTGGCAATGAAGTACAATGATATGGAAACAGCAGTCCGCATCGGCGAGGAATTCGGACTGAATTATGTATTGGTCGAGGCGTATGACGCACCGATCGTAATAAAGGATCTGGCGAGAAAGGATCTCCGCTTTGTGATCGGGCCGTTATACGGAACCGCATTTTCCGTAGAGGAAAAGGGGAGAGAGCTGGATCTTGGGGCTGTTCTGGAAAAGGAGGGCGTCCATGCGGCAATCTCTACCGGACATCCACAGCTCAACCTAGAGATCCTGCAGACCCAGCTGATCCTGATGACAGACCGCGGACTCAGCAGAAAAGAGGCGATCAAGGGCGTAACGGCATATCCGGCACAGTATCTGGGGCTGTCTTCTGTCGGCACATTAGAGCCGGGAAAAGATGCGGATCTTGTGATCTGGGACGGAGATATCCTTCAGTATGACGGAGGCGTAAAGTCAGTATTTATCAATGGAAAATGCGTCCTGTCTTGACAAAATGATGGACAGCATGTATACTAAACAAGTCCGCACAGCCGGGGAGTTAGCGGTGCCCTGTACCTGCAATCCGCTACAGCAGGGGTGATGTTCTGCCTAGGGTGTTTTCTCTGTGGAGCTGCCCCGGGTAAGCGGCGTTGAAGTCTTGGTCTTACGCAATGGGACCCTCTGAACCGTGTCAGGGCAGGAATGCAGCAGCACTAAGGAGATGCTCTCATGTGCCGTGAGGTCGCCGGGGCCGAGCTGGCTGCCAGGGTAACGTCTATGGTGTGCATTCAAAGCAGAACGTGCGGATAAAAAATAAAAAAGCCAAAGAGAGGGGAAAATTTTCTTACCCCTCTCTTTTCTTATGTAACAGGGAATTCCCTGTTACATAAAAAGGCACTAACGTGCCAAGCACATTCTTTTTTATTTGCAGTAGTAAGAGAAATACTAAAAACGGTGTTGGATGTCAAATCCATCACCGTTTTTTGTATGGGCTTTAGCCTGTTGAGGACATCGGAGTTTTTCGTGATCCGAAAAATGGAGATGTCCGAAACAAAAACCCACCTGCTATGCGGGTGGAGTCAAATCGTTATACAAAAAATCA
>Ga0129312_1001569_pt1 | contig 13009 bp, 11 predicted proteins | sample O827metagenome_FD_94434 | JGI IMG/M metagenome (GOLD analysis project Ga0129312, IMG submission 94434) | Orangutan group fecal microbial communities from Wisconsin, USA - O827 metagenome | ecosystem: Host-associated > Mammals > Digestive system > Large intestine > Fecal | place: USA: Wisconsin... | reverse complement strand
CCGTCACATAGAACACAGACGTTTGTCAGTTCAACAGGGGAGGTGCGTTTATCCATGGGGAGGTTCCTTTCTTTCTGTACGGATGAATCAAATTTTTTACCTTATGCCATGAGTATATCTTATTTTGCGTATAAAGTAAACACTGATATGGCAAATTCCGGATGCTTTATGGGTATTAAAAAATTCAAGTGTCCGCACGGATATGCAAATGCGCAATTTCATACCAAACTCTAATTAAAATATCCACAAAGATATTTTAATTGCCCGCAGGGCAAAGAGTTTGCATGAGACGTGTTTTGCGATTTCTTTCCTTATAAATCGCAAAACTGGCAGCGCTGCAAAGCGATGCCTCCCTGATTAAAATCGCTATTTTAATCAGGGAGTAGTATCAGAACATTCACTTTCGGGAAACGGGGATATAATAGAATGTCTGGATGGTGGGTTTGCCATTGGCATCCAGCTCCCAGCCCTTGTGGAACATCAGGGATTCAACCTGACTGATATCCAGAATGGCATCAAACATCTGGCTTTCCATAAAATAGACCATTTTTTCCTGATTCTCAAAGCCATAGGTGGAGGCAACGCACCGGTGCTCGCTGCCATCCTTCATGCGGACACCGCAAACACCCTGGGGAAGTGTGACCAGCTCATCCCAGCCCTCCCAGTATTTGTCCACCTGATAGCGGGTGCGCAGGCTTAGCTGACCAATCTGCGCATCCAGCAGAACCACATCGCTGTCGCCGATTTTGGCATTGGGCGTGACGCTGATGCTGTCGCCGGTGCCGGTCAGCGTCCACCGTAGTTCCCAGTTGCCTTCTACCTGCGGGATAGAGGGGCCAAGCTTTTTATGACCCTGAATATCAATACTGTTAAAAGTAAAAACAATTTCCTTGCCCATATACCGCCCATCCGTTTCCTGAAAGGAGATGTAGTGCGTATATTCCATGCTTCCATCATCCGCAACCCAATCTAAAATCACAGACTGAAATTCGTCATCTCTGGAGCGCACAGGTTCGCCCGTTGAGGCATAGACCCACTTGCCGTTTTCGTCATGAGTGGTGCCGTCGTAAAATCCACCACTCTGTGCTCCGTAGAAAAACAGGTCTCCGTCAATGGTAACCGTGGGCCAAACGAAGGGGTCTTCATCCTCCGGCAGGTCAAAGCCCTCAATCCGGAAGGTGATTTCTGCCTGGTAATTGTCCACAATGCTCTGAACGGCGGTGATGGTGATGCCCTGATCGGTGACGGACAGTACCTCATTGGGGTTCTCAGTACCCTTGGTTTCCTCCAGCATCACAGACAGACCGCTCTTTTCTGCTTGCTCCTTTACATCCTGAGAGGGATTGTAGCGGGTTTGGGCAGTCGTTGACCACCGAGTATAGACTGCTGCGGCGGTCATAGTGCCCATAATCAGCGTTGCCGCCAAAACAAACAGCAGTTTTTTTCTCCCGGAAAACCCGGTTTGCTTTTTCTGAAATGTGCCGAACTCCGCTTCTTCAATCAAGTCCGCATCCATATTCTGGATTCCCTTGAGCATATCTTTCCCTGTCATACGTGAATACCCTCCTTTTTTAAGTAAGCTGCCAATTTGCTTCTTGCCCGGGACAGCCGCATTGCAACGTTGCTCTGGCTGAGCTTATACCGCAGCGCAATCTCGCTGATGCTGTCTCCGTACCAGTACCGTCTGACAAAAATCATTCGGTTTTCCTGTGTTTGCCTGTGCAGAAAGCTGCTAACAAGACTGCTGATTTCAGCGCTGTCCACAGTTGTATCATGCCAGGAACCGGGGATGCATTCCTCCATTTCCTGTGTCAGGGCAACAACCTCCGCATTCCGCTTGGCGGCATTCTTCCAGTCCAGCTTTCCAAAAGCGAAAAAACGGCAGATTTTTGCCAGGTAGGCATAGAAATGGTTCGGTTTCGTTGGCGGGATTGTATCCCATGCCTTCAGATATGTGTCATTCACGCACTCCTGCGCATCCTCGTTGTTCCGAAGGATATTCGCTGCCAGACCTGTCAGACGGGTTCCGTACTTGTAAACTGTCTGCTGGATGGCATCTTCGTTCCGTGTGAAGAACAGCTCGATTATTTGATTGTCATTCATTGACTTCGCCTCCTGTGTTTTTGTTCTTCACCTTAACAGAGGGATTCTCAACGGGAAACTTAACATATTTCTGTAAAAATTTCAATATTCCTGTGAAAAACAAACCGGCCAATTTGAATTGACCTGATTGCAGTGCCAAAAGCGTTGACCTCGGCCCGCAATATACGATTCTACAAACAAAAATAATCCGAACCCTTTTCTAACTGCGAGAAGGTTCGGATTATTCTTTTCACTGGACAGATTCAAAAAACGGGTCATCCTGCAAGGGACAACCCGTTTTTTGGTATGCCAGAAGGGAATCGTTCTCAAAGTCACAGATGCGCAGGACATCCTTCATGCCCCAAATGACATCCATTTCGGAAAATTCTGCCCGGGAGACCCAAAAGACGTTGCCCTCATCTGAGGATTTCAGCGTCCCGGAACAGTCGCTGGCGCAGTAGAGCGCTACCAGAAAGCGGCTGCCGTCCTCGTTCATCCAGTCCTTGAGACCCCGGAGCCTGGGATGGGCGATGGTCAGGCCGGTTTCCTCCTGCATTTCCCGGATGACGGCTGCCTCCATGGATTCGCCCGGCTCCACATGCCCGCCCGGGAAACAGATGCCGTGGCCAACCTTGTTTTCTACAAGAATCCGGTCGCCGTCACATAGAACACAGACGTTTGTCAGCTCGACTGCGGTAGTGCGTGTACGCATAAGAAATTATCCTTTCTGTTTCCTTTTGGGGGATCAAAGCCCCCCACATTGACTCCATGCGCCGTTAAAAGGAAAAAGAGGAAGGCAATCAAGACCTTCCTCTGTGTTTCCTGCTTTTGCCTTACTCAGCCTCAACGGCCACGACCTGACGGCCATTGTAGGTGCCGCAAGCCTTGCAAGCTCTGTGGGGCATGACGGGTTCACCGCACTTGGGGCAAACCGCAACGCTGGGAGCGGAGAGCTTCCAGTTGGAGCCACGGCGCTTATCGCGACGAGCCTTGGACACTTTACACTTAGGGACAGCCATGGTGACACCTCCTTGGTAAAACTGCTTTTAACACAGCATCATATATGGATCTACTTTTTCAGAAACTGCTTGAAAGCAGCCAGTCGGGGATCCAGTTCCTTTTCGCAGGTGCAGACATCGGTGTTCAGATTTTTGCCGCAGCGCGGACACAAACCCTTGCAATCCTCTTTGCACAGCAGCTTGGAATCCAGATTCAGCACGAACACCGTCCGCACAATGTCATCCAAATCGGCGCTGTCTCCTACGAGAGGGAATACCCACTCATCTTCATTCTCTTCGCTTGCCAGCTCCGTTACCAGCACCACGTCAATGGGGAAATCAATCTCCCGGCTGAACTCTGCGGCGCACCGGTCGCAGATGCCGTGAATGGTGGTGGTGACGTTGCCTGTCATCAGCAGCACGCCCGCAGTGTTGCGAACCGTACCCCGGGCCACAACGGCCTCGGTTACCGGGCGGCTGATGCCATAGCGAAGATCGCTGAGATCTACGCTGGTGGAGAAAGGTACACTTGCACCGGGGCTGTCAATGATTTTCGATAGCCCAAGCAGCATACTTTTCCCCTCCTCGCAGTCATGCCTTGACATTATATAGGCTAAATCGGATTTTGTCAAACATTATTTTCACAAAATCCTCTGTCATTTCCTGTGCCGGGATTTATGGCCGCCGGGAATCTTCCTCGGGGGCGGGGAGCTGCCCTTCTGCAATCAATTTTACACGCAAATCCTCCGCCAGCCGGGCAATCACCACGCCGTTGCTGATTTGCCGTGCGCCGGTGAGGGGGTCCGGGGGAAACAGCTCGTCCCACAGGCCGCCGTTGCTCTTCTTGTATGCCGCTGTAATGGAGGTGCGCAGAGAGTGCTCAACCTGAAGGGGGGAGCCGCCGAAGCGGCGCCCCAGCCGGAGATAAAGCTCCTTCGTCAGGGGAATCCCGGGTTCATTCAGTGCGATCAACACGGCCTCCTGCAAGAATTTGCAGCCCTGATGACGGGGAGAGAACATCAGAGCCTTGGTCAGCTCAACCATATAAGCCTGCGGGTCCGTTGGCCTGGTGGGCTGGGGATTCAGCCGCTTGGTCAGGTCCCGCACCCGCTCGGAAACGGCTGTGGGGTCGCAGGGCTTCCGGATGATGTAGCCAATGCCCAATTCCTGGGCACACTCCTGAACATAGTCATTGAAGAAGCGGGTTACGGCCAGTACCATTGGACGGATGCCGGCCTTGCGTATCTCCTGAAGAAGAGAGATACCGTCCAGCTCGGTCAGCATCAGGTCCAGCACAATAATCTCCGGCTTTTCTTCCAGCGCTACCTTCAGCGCATCCCTTCCGTTGCAGCATTGGACGATTTTGTAGGCATCGGATAACACCTCGTCCAGCGCTTGGCGGAATTCATAGCTGTTGTCTACAATCATCAGGGTTAAGCCTTCCAAAATTCGTCACACCTTTGCACAGAGTTCTATACCTTCCTTCCGCTGAGATGGGGAATTCTCAGCCAAATTCAGATACGATAGCGTTGCCGCAAGAAAAGAATAGCACAATATGTAAAATTTTTCAATTCATTGCAGTTCGACAAATATCGACATTTTCCGCAGTTTTCCCGGGCCTTCCATTTTGTAAAAAGAAAAGGAGCCGCTTCGCTATTGCGAGGCAGCTCCTTGCTTGGGAACGGATAAAAATCCGGAATGGAAGATTTACTTGTTGCCGAAGAAATACTTGAACCACTCGTCGTAGTCGCCGCTCTGGGGCATATTGGGCTCCGTGACGGCGGTGGAGGCGTTGCTGTCGGTGTCCTTGGGCTTTTCGTCCAGGGTGATGTCCAGAGTGATGCGCTCGCCGGAACGAATTACGGTAACGGTGGTCTTGTCGCCGGCCTTGAAGCGGCGCAGGGCACGGGTCAGCTCATTGGTGCTGCCCACATCGGTATCGCCCAGAGCGATGATAATGTCCTTGGGCTGGATACCGGCCCGGTCGGCGCTGCCGCCGCTGACAACCGTGGCAACATACGCACCGGTGGGCATACCATACAGCTTAGCGGCAGCGGCATCCGTATCCTGAACGGTAACGCCCAAGTAGGCACCGGTGACATAGCCGTAGGCCTCCAAATCATCAATGATGCCCATCACATCGTCAATGGGGATTGCGAAGCTGATGCCCTCAATCACGGCACCGGAAGAGGTGGTTCCGGAATACTTGGCAGAGGTGATGCCCACCACCTCGCCGTACATATTGAACAGCGGGCCGCCGGAGTTGCCGGAGTTGATGGCGGCATCGGTCTGAATCATGTTGATGGTGGTGTTGTCGGTGGTCACCTGGCGATCCTTGCCGCTGACATAGCCCACGGTCAGGGTGGCGGTCAGAGAGCCCAGGGGATTGCCGATGGCGCACACCATGTCGCCGATGGCCAGATTGTCGCTGCTGCCGATTTTCACGGCGGGCAGATTGGTGGCCTCGATTTTCAGCAGAGCCACGTCGTTCAGCTTGTCCGAGCCGATGACCTTTGCTTCATACTCGTCGCCGGTGGACAGGGTGACCTGCACAGCCGTGGCATTTTCCACCACATGGCAGTTGGTAACCACATATCCATCCTCGGAGAGGATGAAGCCGGAGCCGCCGGAGCTTCCTGTCCGGGTCTGGCCGTAGGCAGTGGTCTGCACCGTGGCAGACACGGCGACAACGCTCTTGGCATTGTTTTCATACACCATTTTGGGGGTCTGTGCGCCCTCCGGGGAGACGGCGTAGGTAACGTTGGTTGCGGTGATGCTGTCCGGCACGGCGGCTTCGGGCTGCCTCTGGCTGACGGCACCGGCATCCGCCTGAGCCCTTTCCTCCCAGCGGCTGTTCAGCACTCCATAGGTCAGGCAGCAGCTTCCGGCCACCATGGCCAGCACCAGCACCACGCTCAGCACACTGCGCAGTGCATTGCGGCGCTTTCTGGGCTGCTTGGGGGCGTTGGTTTCATTCTGAGAATTGGTTTCCTGGGGCCCTTGCTCCTCGGGAAAATTGGTTTCATAGGTTTCCATGGAGATTCCTCCTTGTTTTTTGATTTGTTTACACCATAGCCCCCACATGTGAAAAAAGTATGTACGCAGGAAAAACGTATTTTGAAATTCCGAAAAATAATGTATTTTCCGGAAAAGGGAACGCCGCCGCCTCCCATCCGGCAAGAAAGGGAACCGCATGGGCTCCCTTTCTCTTGGGTGTTCAGGAAACAGAGAATCCAAAGGGAAGCATAGCACTTCCCAATCCATTCTTTATTTTCTGCGGAAGGACTTGCAGTCAGTGCACTGGTCTACCGTGGGGTTGGACTCGTGGGTGCCTACCAGAATCTTGTCCAGAGTGCAGTAGTTTTCGCCGGTGCAGTGGTTGGCGCACTCCTGGACGGTGCATTCAACGCATTTGTTGGCATGACAGTTCATTGGTTTTCCCTCCTTCTTCTGTTTTCGGGAGTAGTATGGACGGTTTTCTCCGGAATATACCCCCAGCGAAATCCATAAAAGCCGGATTGCATAATTGTGAAATTTGCTAAACTTCCTATGCATACTTGCTTTTTTTCGGCAACGTTGTTATGATTGGCCTATAAGCCAAAAGGAGGAGATTGTCACGTCGCTTACCAATGTCAGCGAACCCACCCGCCAGCGGATTTTGCAGGTGTGTGTCCGTCTGTTCCTGGAAAAGGGATATAAAAAAACAACCATGAGCGAAATACTCCGGGAAAGCGGAGTGTCCAACAGCAGCTTTCAGAATATATTTCATACCAAGGACGGTGTGCTTTTTGAACTGGTGGAGTTCATGTTTTCCAATCAGTTCAGCATGGCTCGCACCATCACCGGGAATCTGCCCCCGGTGTGCGTTTACGCAGCGGAGACGGCCATTCAGCTGACCCTCACGGAGCTGAACGAAAATTTAAGGGAAATTTATATTGAGGCCTATACCCAGCCGAACATTGTGGATTATATCCAGCGCCATACGGCCCGGGAGCTGGAGGCGATTTTCGGCCCTTACCTGCCGGGGCAGACCAGTGAGGATTTTTACCTGCTGGACATCGGCTCCTCCGGCATGATGCGGGGCTTCATGGCCCACCCCTGCGATGAAGAATTGACGCTGGAAAAGAAAATATCCGGCTTTCTGAACCTCACCCTCCATGCCTACAATGTCCCCCGGGAGGAGGCGGAAAAGACCATTGCCTTTGTCGCATCCCTGGACATCCGCAAAATCGCCGAGGGCGTCATGCACCGGCTCCTCCAGACACTGATGATGAAATACCAATTCACCCTAGGCAGCACCCCCCCAATAAATGGTAAAAGGTAAAAATACCAGAGCCTTCGTAGTGGCGATGAAAATCCCCCGCAATCTTGCGGTTTCTGGGCGGCACGATGAATGGAACCCGCCCTCCGTAGGGGCGATGAAAATCGCCCGCAGCGTTGCGGTTTCCGGGCGGCACGATGAATGGCACCCGCCTTTCGTAGGGGCGATGAAAATCGCCCGAAACCTTGCGGTTTCGCAAGTACCTCGTTGAATGGTACGCACCCCCCGCAACCGTCCCCGGCTCCCTCCCTGAGGGAGCTGTCGAGCGAAAGCGAGACTGAGGGAGTGTCCCCCGATGAACGTAACCGCTCAAAAATTTCAGAGCCAATGGGGCCGCATGGTAAACCAATGGCCCAAAGCAACCAACGAACTACACTCCCTCAGCTTCGCTGCGCTCAGCAGCTCCCTCAAAGAGGGAGCCGGGAACGGCTGTACCATTCACCCGACTACTCGCTAAAATCCAACGCTGCGGGCGATTTTCATCGCCCCTACGAAACTCAGGAGCTTTTACACTTCCCCATCCACCCAACCGTACCCCCAACCCCCATCATTTCACCCATAAATCCCATCAAAGGAGAAATGCTTTATGAAAAAATTCCTATCTGTCACCCTGTCCCTGCTCCTGGCAGCGTCCCTGCCCTTGAGCGCACTGGCGGAAACCTATGATTTGTCCCAGGGCAGCATCACCGTGGAAGCAAGAGCGGACGGCAACCAGTATGTCTCCCAGACGGGCGGCGTGCAGCAAAAACAGCAAACCACCGAAACCGTCATCAACCAGACGGACAGCAATACGACTTCTACCACAAATACCATCACCATCCAGGCGGAGAAGAACCAGACTGCCCAGGTCACCATCTCGGATGTGAACATCGATATGGGCAACGAGCACAAGGCCGCTATTTCCACAGGGGGAGACGGCAGCGTGACCATCGAGCTGGATGGCAACAATACCGCCAAAAGCGGCAGTGAACATGCCGGTGTAGAAAAGAATAACGGCGGCAACCTGACCATCACGGATGCGGATGGGGACGGTGCATTGAATGCCCAGGGCGGCTCCCACGGCGCAGGCATTGGCGGCGGAGATGAGGGGTCGGGCAGCAATATTAAAATCAGCGACAATGCCAATGTGGAATCCAACGGCGGTGCCAGAGGCGCAGGCATTGGCGGTGGTGAATATGGAACCGGCAGCAATATCACTGTTTCAGGGGATGCTCAGGTGAAGGTGTCCGGCGGCGAGAGAGGTACAGGCATCGGCAACGGTGCCACCCGGAATGGTCAAGGTTCCGGAGTTAAACCCAATACTGACAATCTGACCACCGGCTTCATTGGCTACTACGCCCCCGGCGCAGACAAGAGCCAGGAGACCCCCAAAAAGCTGCTGCACAAGGACGACGGCGATGTCTATACCCACTTGGACTTGCGCCTGAAATCCAGCACCGAGGCAACCTGCCTGAATAACGCCACGGTTACCTACCTGTGCGCCTTCGGTGATGAAATCACCACAGAGCTGCTGAACACCGCCCTGGGGCATAAGCTGGGGGAATATACCTCTAACAATGATGCCACCTGTATGGCAGACGGCACAAAGACAGCCCATTGTACCAACCCCGGCTGCACCTATTCCGAGACTTTGCCCGATGCGGGCAACCGCAACCCCGACAAGCACAGCCTCAGTGAGTATATTTCCAACAATGATGCAACCTGTATGGCAGACGGCACAAAGACAGCCCATTGTACCAACACCGGCTGTACCCATTTCGTTACCGTCACCGATGCGGGCAGCCGTGACCCCGATAAGCATAACCTCAGCGGATATGTTTCCAATAACGATGCCACTTGCATGGCAGACGGCACGAAGACAGCCCATTGTACCACCCCCGGCTGTACCTATTTCGTTACCGTCACCGATGCGGGCAGCCGTAACCCTGACAAGCACAGCCTCAGTGAGTATATTTCCAACAATGATGCAACCTGTATGGCAGACGGCACGAAGACGGCTCATTGTACCAACACCGGCTGTACCTATTACGTTACCGTCACCGATGCGGGCAGCCGTAACCCCGACAAGCACAGCCTCAGTGAGTATATTTCCAACAATGACGCAACCTGTATGGCAGACGGCACAAAGACAGCCCATTGTACCAACACCGGCTGTACCCATTTCGTTACCGTCACCGATGCGGGCAGCCGCAACCCCGATAAGCATAACCTCAGCGGATATGTTTCCAATAACGATGCCACTTGCATGGCAGACGGTACGAAAACAGCCCATTGCACCAACCCCGGCTGTACCTATTTCGTTACCGTCACCGATGTGGGCAGCCGTAACCCCGACAAGCACAGCCTCAGTGAGTATATTTCCAACAATGACGCAACCTGTATGGCAGACGGCACAAAGACAGCCCATTGTACCAACCCCGGCTGTACCTATTACGTAACCATCACCGATGCGGGCAGCCGCAACCCCGACAAGCACAGCTTTACGAACTATGTTTCCAATAATGATGCCACCTGCTTTGAGGCCGGACACAAGACTGCCAGCTGTGACAATGGCTGCGGCGCAACCGATGTAAAGACTGACGAGAATGCGCCCGCTCTGGGGCACACCTGGGGAACGTATGAATCCAATGGAAACGCCACCTGTGAGCAGGACGGCACCAAGACCGCCAAATGCGTCCGCTACGGCCAGGGCGGTTGTACTGCAACCGATACCGTTACCGATGTAGGTTCCAAACTGGGCCATGATTTCGAGGCCAAGGATTACGTCTCCAATGGGGATGCCACCTGTGAACAGGACGGCACCAAGACCGCCAAGTGCGTCCGCTACGGCCAGGGCGGCTGTACTGCAACCGATACCGTTACCGATGTAGGTTCCAAATTGGGCCATGATTTCGAGGCCAAGGATTACATTTCCGATGGAAACGCCACTTGCGAGAAAGACGGAACCAAGACCGCCAAGTGTGTCCGCTATGGACAGGGCGGCTGTACTGCAACCAACACCGTTACCGATACCGGAAGCAAGCTGGGACACGACTTCACGGACTACATTTACAATAACGATGCCACCTATACCGAAGACGGCACGGAAACTGCCCACTGCAACCACGCCGGATGCAACAAAACCCACACCCGCAAGGCCGAGGGAACCCGCTGGCCGCTGTTCCAGGTAACCGACGAGCGGGATTGGCACGTCCCCTATACCGAGAGCAGAAACGGCAATGTGCTGACGATTACGGTAAACCAAAACACCGCCACCCTGTCCGGCACCATTGCAGGACTACTGGTGCTGAAAACCAGCGGCATTACCACCATCGTCTTTCAAACCACGGAAGCAGCATCCACCTTCCACATTGCGGATTTGCTATCCGGCACAAACTACAACCTGACCCATAAGAATACCGAAGTAACCTTCAATTTGGACGGAAACGATATTGCAAATCTCCTGAAATAATTCACCGCTCCCGGCTCCCTCCCTGAGGGAGCTGGCAGCCCGCAAGGGCTGACTGAGGGAGTGTCCCCCGATGAATGGCAAAAGGTAAAATTACCAGAGCCTTCGTAGGGGCGATGAAAATCGCCCGAAACCTTGCGGTTTCGCAAGTACCTCGTTGAATGGTACGCACTCCCCGCAACCGCTCCCGGCTCCCTCCCTGAGGGAGCTGGCAGCGAAGCTGACTGAGGGAGTGTCCCCCGATGAATGGTAAAAGGTAAAATTACCAGAGCCTTCGTAGGGGCGATGAAAATCGCCCGCACCCCTACGGTTTCGCAAGTACCCGGTTGAATGGAATGCACCCCCCGCAACCGCTCCCGGCTCCCTCCCTGAGGGAGCTGTCGAGCGAAAGCGAGACTGAGGGAGTGTCCCCCGATGAACGTAACCGCTCAAAAATTTCAGAGTTTATATGAGTTGGTGTGTAAATCGTTGGCATGGAGCAACCAACGAACGACACTCCCTCAGCTTCGCTGCGCTCAGCAGCTCCCTCAGAGAGGGAGCCGGGAACGGCTGTACCATTCACCCGACTACTCGCTAAAATCCAACGTTGCGGGCGATTTTCATCGCCCCTACGAAACTCAGGAGTTCTTACACTTTACCATCCATCCAACCGTACCCCAAAACACCCAATATTTTACCCATAACCATCCCACATCCCGCAAAAAGGAGAGTTATGTTATGAAAAAATTCCTATCCATCACCCTGTCCCTGCTCCTGGCAGCATCCATGCCCCTGAGCGCACTGGCGGAAACCTATGATTTGTCCCAGGGCAGCATCACCGTGGAAGCAAAAGCGGACGGAAACCAGTATGTCTCCCAGACGGGCGGCGTGCAGCAAGAACAGCAAACCACCGAAACCGTCATCCACCAGACGGACAGCAATACGTCTTCTACCACAAATACCATCACCATCCAGGCGGAGAAGAACCAGACCGCTCAGGTCACCATCTCGAATGTGAACATCGATGTGAGCAGCAAGGGCAAGGCCGCTATTTCCACAGGGGGAGACGGCAGCGTAACCATTGAGCTGGACGGTGACAATACTGCCAAGAGCGGCTGGAATCATGCCGGTGTAGAAAAGAATAACGGCGGCAACATGACCATCACGGATGCGGATGGGGACGGCGCATTGAATGCCAAAGGCGGCTCCTACGGCGCAGGCATTGGCGGCGGAATCTACGGAAAAGGTGACAATATTACAATCAGCGGCAGTGCAGAAGTGACAGCCAAGGGCGGCTTCCACGGCGCAGGCATTGGCGGCGGAGACTACGGAAAAGGTGACAATATTACAATCAGCGGCAGTGCAGAAGTGACAGCCAAGGGCGGAGCCTACGGCGCAGGCATTGGCGGCGGACATCAAGGGTCGGGTAGCAATATTAAAATCAGCGGCAGTGCAGAAGTGACAGCCAAGGGCGGCGACGAGGCCGGCGACTACGGCGCAGGCATTGGCGGCGGATTTAGGGGGTCGGGCAGCGATATTACAATCAGCGACAATGCAGAAGTGACAGCCAAGGGCGGCGCCTACAGCGCAGGCATTGGCGGCGGACTCTATGGGAACGGCAGCAATATTACAATCAGCGGCAATGCAGAAGTGATAACCACCAGTGGCATAAAAGGCACAGGCATTGGCGGCGGTGATTCAGGAAACGGTGAAATCACCCCCAATACCGATAACCTGACCAATGGTTTCATTGCCTACTACGATTCCAATGCGAATATGGAAACTTCGGCCCCCGAAAAGCTGCTGCACAATGACGGCAGCGGTGCCCATACCCACACGGGCGTGACCCTGAAATCCAGCACTGCGGCAACCTGCCTCAATAACGCCACGGTCACTTACCTGTGCAGCTGCGGCACGGAAATCACCACAGAGCTGCTGAACACCGCCCTGGGGCATAAGCTGGGGGAATATACCTCCAACAACGATGCCACCTGTGAGCAGGACGGCACGAAGACCGCCAAGTGTGTCCGCTACGGACAGGGCGGCTGCACCGCAACGGATACCGTTACCGATGTAGGTTCCAAACTGGGCCATGATTACGAGGCCAAGGATTACGTCTCCAACGGGGATGCAACCTGTGAGCAGGACGGCACGAAGACGGCCAAGTGTGTCCGTTACGGT
>Ga0129312_1001567_pt1 | contig 13030 bp, 5 predicted proteins | sample O827metagenome_FD_94434 | JGI IMG/M metagenome (GOLD analysis project Ga0129312, IMG submission 94434) | Orangutan group fecal microbial communities from Wisconsin, USA - O827 metagenome | ecosystem: Host-associated > Mammals > Digestive system > Large intestine > Fecal | place: USA: Wisconsin... | reverse complement strand
CAGCCGATGACCGGCCTGACCGCAGAGAAGCATGACAGCTTCATCTCCCCGACCGAGAACGGCGGCGTGATCATGGAGTTCTCCGGCAAGGAGCTCGTGAAGGGCGAGCCGGATGCCTCCTCCTTCCCGAGCGGCGGCCTCCGTGCCACCTTCGAGGCCCGCGGCTACACCGCATGGGACCCGAGCTCCCCAGCCTTCATCAAGGACGGCACCCTCTACATTCCGACCGCATTCTGTTCGTACTCCGGCGAGTCCCTCGATAAGAAGACCCCGCTGCTTCGCTCCATGGAGACCCTGAGTGACTCCGCAACGAAGCTGCTGCACATCCTCGGCAAGGAGAAGGTTACCCGCGTCGACACCACTGTCGGCTCCGAGCAGGAGTACTTCCTGATCGATAAGGACCTCTATACCGAGCGTGAGGACCTCATGCTCACCGGACGTACCCTGATCGGCGCTCCGGCACCGAAGGGACAGGAGATGGAGGATCACTACTTCGGCGTACTGAAGCCAAAGGTATCCGAGTTCATGCACGACCTCGACCAGGAGCTCTGGAAGCTCGGCGTTCCGGCGAAGACCAAGCATAACGAAGTGGCGCCGTCACAGCACGAGCTGGCACCTGTCTTTGAGACCGCCAACATTGCCGTCGACCACAACCAGCTCACGATGGAGATGATGAAGAAGGTCGCTGATAAGCATAATTATGCATGCCTACTGCACGAGAAGCCTTTCGAGGGCATCAACGGCTCCGGTAAGCACAACAACTGGTCCATGATCACCTCCGAGGGTGAGAACCTGCTTGATCCGGGCAAGACGCCGGGGAAGAACGTTCAGTTCCTGCTCTTCCTTATGGGTATCGTCAGTGCAGTGGATGAGTATGCAGATCTGATGCGTGTATCCGTCGCAACCGCGGGCAATGATCACCGCCTGGGCGCAAATGAAGCACCTCCAGCCATCGTTTCCATCTACGTCGGCGACGAGCTTGAGAAGGTCCTCGAGTCCATCGAGAACGGCGAGGATTTCACCGCCTCGGATTCGAAGCAGCTCGAGACCGGTGCACACGTACTGCCACACTTCATACAGGACAACACCGATCGTAACCGTACCTCACCGTTCGCCTTCACCGGCAACAAGTTCGAGTTCCGTATGCCGGGCTCCTCACTTTCCGTTGCAGACCCGAACATCGTACTGAACACCGCCGTGGCTGAGGCACTCGACCAGATCTGCGCGAAGCTCGAGCATGTCGATCCGAAGGACCTCGAGACAGAGGCGATGAAGCTCGTCAAGGAGCTCCTCAAGAAGCACAGACGCATCATCTTCAATGGCAACGGCTACACCGATGAGTGGGTAGCGGAGGCAGAGAAGAGAGGACTCTACAACCTCAAGTCCCTCCCGGAGGCGATGCCGCAGATCAAGGCAAAGAAGAACAAGGAGCTCTTCGAAAAGCACCACGTCTTCACCGAGATCGAGATCGACTCCCGCTATGAGATCTACCTCGAGAACTACTCGAAGACCATCCGCATCGAGGCACTCACCATGCTCGAGATGGTCAAGAAGGACTTCACCGACGGCCTGATGGCATACGAGACCGCCCTCACCGACACCGCGATCCAGAAGAAGCAGGTACTCGCCGGCGCGAAGTGCACACTCGAGACCAGTATCCTCACGAAGCTTGACACCGCATCCGAAGCGATCGGCCTCGCCGTCGAGAAGCTCGAGAAGGACCTCGCCGAGACCCAGAAGATCACCGACAGCCTCGAACTCGCCACCGCATACCACGACACCATCCTCGCCGACATGGATGCCCTCCGTGCACCGGTCGACGCAGCCGAAGAGATGATCCCGGAAACCTACCTCCCGTACCCGACCTACTCGAAGCTCCTGTTCTCACTTAGATAACCTTCATGGGGTCGGACCCTCCGGGTCCGACCCCATTACAAAAATTAGTGGAGTATATATGAATACTTATCAAAATCAGAGCACCTTTACTGTGCCAGAGCAGTACAGGGGACACAACACACTCTGGCGTCCCCAGTCCCTCGAGGACATGAATGAGCTCACCCAGGATGCCTGCGGGATCGGCAGCGTCGTGAACATCGACGGCCACCAGGATACGCGCGTCCTGGACGATGCACTGCATATCGTAGAAAAGCTCGAGCACCGCGCCGGTAAGGACGCGAGCGGCAAGGTCGGCGACGGCGTCGGCATCCTCCTGCAGATCAGCCACAGCTTCTTTAAGAAGGCGGCGCTCATGCAGGGCATCCAGCTGCGAGACGAGCGCGACTACGGTGTCGGCATGTTTTTCTTCCCGGAGGACCAGCTGAAGCGGACCTTCGCGAAGCGCATGTTCGAGGTCATCACCGAGAAGAACGGACTCCGTTTCCTCGGCTGGCGTGAGGTACCGGTGCATCCGGAGATCCTCGGCCAGGTGGCGGTCGACTGCATGCCGCATATCCTGCAGTGCTTCATCGAGCGTCCGGAGGACGCAGAGAGAGGCATCGATTTTGATCGGCGTTTATATGTACTTCGCCGTGAGTTCGAGCAGTCCTCAGAGGATACCTATATCTGTTCTCTGAGCTCCCGAACCATCGTATATAAGGGCATGTTCCTGGTAAAGCAGCTGCGTGCCTTCTACGATGACCTGCGTGATCCGGATTACCGGACCGCCATCGCCATCGTCCACTCCCGTTTCTCGACGAACACTACGCCGAGCTGGGATCGTGCGCATCCGTACCGCATGATCGCCCATAACGGTGAGATCAATACCATCCGTGGAAACATTGACCGAATGCTGGCCCGTGAGGAGACCATGTCGAGCCCGCTGCTCGAGAAGGACGTGGAGAAGATCTTCCCGGTCGTGGAGCGCAGCGGATCGGATTCCGCGATGCTTGACAATACCCTCGAGTTCCTCTACATGAACGGCATCGACCTGCCGCTCGCGATGATGATGACCATCCCGGAGCCATGGAAGCACAACCGCTTCATGGACCAGAACAAGAAGGATTTCTATCATTATTACGCAACCATGATGGAGCCGTGGGATGGACCGGCGGCGATCCTGTTCTCTGATGGTGACGTGGTCGGCGCGACCCTCGACCGTAACGGCCTTCGTCCGTCCAGATACTACATCACCGACGATAACCGACTGATCCTGTCATCCGAGGTCGGCGTCCTCGACATCGACCCGAAGCACATCGTGCAGAAGTCTCGTCTTCAGCCGGGGCGTATGCTGCTCGTCGACACGAAGGCACAGCGCATCATCGCGGACGAGGAGTGCAAGGAGTCCTATGCGGCACGTGAGCCGTACGGTGAGTGGCTCGACCGGAACCTCCTCCACATCGAGGATCTGAAGATCCCGAACCGGAAGATCCCGACGCACACGCAGGAGATGCGTGACCGTCTCTATAAGGTCTTCGGCTACAGCTACGAGGACGTGAAGTCCGTGATCCTCCCGATGGCCCAGAATGGCATCGAGCAGACCGCGTCGATGGGCCACGATGTTCCGCTCGCCGTGCTCAGTAAGCAGCATCAGCTCCTGTTCAACTACTTCAAGCAGCTCTTCGCTCAGGTCACCAACCCGCCGATCGACTCCCTCCGCGAGAAGATCGTCACGGATACGACCGTGTACATCGGCTCCGATGGTAATCTGCTGCAGGATCAGGCCGACAACTGCCGCGTACTCGAGGTGGAGAATCCGATCCTCACGGGCGTCGAGCTTATGAAGATCAAGGACCTCGACCAGCCGGGCTTCCGTACCGAGGTGATCTCGCTTCTCTACTACAAGAACACCTCGCTCGAGAAGGCCCTGGAGCAGCTCAATATCTCCGTGGATCGTGCATACCAGCGCGGCTACAACATCATCATCCTGAGCGATCGTGGGGTCGACGAGAACCATGTGCCGATTCCGTCCCTGCTGGCGGTGAGCTCCGTCGAGCAGCACCTCGTCCAGACGAAGAAGCGGACCGCCGTGTCCCTGATCCTCGAGTCGGGCGAGCCGCGCGATGTCCATCAGTTTGCGACCATCCTCGGCTTCGGTGCGCGTGCCATCAACCCGTACCTCGCCCATGAGTGCATCGCCGAGATGATCGACATCGGCATCCTCGATAAGGACTACCATACCGCCATCGAGGATTACAACAAGGCCGTACTCGGCGGTATCGTAAAGATCGCGGCGAAGATGGGTATTTCGACGATCCAGTCCTACCAGTCGGCGAAGATTTTCGAGGCGATCGGGCTAAGCTCTGAGCTGGTGGAGAAGTACTTCACCGGTACCGTGTCGAGGGTCGGAGGCATTGGCATAAAGGACATCGCCGAGGGCGTCACCTCCAGGCATGACCACGCGTTCGATCCGATGGGGCTTAGCCTCGATACCGCGCTCGATTCCGTCGGCTTCCACCAGCTGCGCTCGGGCAAGGGCACTGAGGATCACCTTTACGATCCGCAGACCATCATCACGCTGCAGCGTTCGGTTCGGAGTGACGAGGGCGACTACAAGCTGTTTAAGGAGTACACCGCGCGCATCGACGACGAGCGCCGTCCACATACGCTGCGCGGCCTCATGAAGTTCGCCGCGAAGAACGAGCCGGTGCCGATCGAGGAGGTCGAGCCGGTATCCTCCATCGTGAAGCGTTTCAAGACCGGTGCGATGTCCTACGGTTCGATTTCCCAGGAGGCGCACGAGGCGATGGCCATCGCGATGAACCGTCTCGGCGGCAAGTCGAACACCGGTGAGGGCGGTGAGCATCCGGACCGTTTCGGTACCGAGCGGAATTCCGCCATCAAGCAGGTTGCGTCCGGACGTTTCGGCGTAACCAGTGCGTACCTCAACTCCGCCGTCGAGATCCAGATCAAGATGGCGCAGGGCGCGAAGCCGGGTGAGGGCGGCCACCTGCCGGGCAAGAAGGTCTATCCGTGGATCGCGAAGACCCGTTTCTCGACCCCGGGTGTGTCCCTCATTTCCCCGCCACCTCACCACGATATCTACAGTATCGAGGATCTGGCGCAGCTGATCTATGATCTCAAGAACGCGAACCGCCGTGCGGCCATCGCCGTCAAGCTCGTTTCGGAGAACGGCGTCGGCACCATCGCAAGTGGTGTTGCCAAGGCCGGCGCCCAGGTCATCCTCGTGTCCGGCTACGACGGAGGTACCGGTGCCGCACCGATGACCTCCATCCACCATGCGGGTCTTCCATGGGAGCTCGGCATCACCGAGGCGCACCATGCGCTGATCGAGAACGGTCTTCGTAACCGTGTCAAGCTCGAGACCGATGGTAAGCTGATGACCGGCCGTGACGTCGTGATCGCCGCACTGCTCGGTGCGGAGGAGTATGGCTTCGCGACAACCGCGCTCGTCTGCCTCGGCTGCATGATGATGCGTGTCTGCAACAAGGATACCTGTCCGTTCGGTGTCGCTACCCAGAACGACGTTCTCCGCAAGCGCTTCACGGGCAAGCCGGAGTACGTCATGAACTTCATGCGCTTCATCGCACAGGAGATGCGCGAGTACATGGCGGAGCTCGGCTTCCGTACCGTGGACGAGATGATCGGCCGTACCGACTGTCTCACGGTCAATGCTTCGGCCGCGCATGTCACCTCGCGCTCGGCAGAGGTGGATCTCTCGCAGGTTCTGGATCCGCGCTATGCGGCCCTCCCGGAGGAGGAGCGACACTTCGATCCGAAGCGGGTCTATGATTTCCATCTCGAGAAGACCCTCGACGAGTCGGTGCTTCTCAAGAAGTTTGCCCCGGCCATCGCGAGCGGTCAGCACCACGAGGAGAGGGTCGAGGTTTCGAGCACGAACCGTACCTTCGGTACCATCCTCGGCTCCGAGATCACGGATCACTACGGCATGACGCCGGAGGGCGATACCCTGCCGGATGATACCTTCGTGGTCGAGGCATACGGTGGCGGCGGTCAGTCCTTCGGTGCGTTTATCCCGAAGGGTCTCACGATCCGTCTCCATGGCGATGCCAATGATGGCTTCGGTAAGGGCCTGAGCGGCGGTAAGCTCGTCGTGGCGCCACCGGAGGGAAGTCCGTTCCGCGCCAGCGAGAACATCATCGTCGGCAATGTCGCCCTCTATGGTGCGACAGCCGGCAAGTGCTATGTGAACGGTGTCGCCGGTGAGCGCTTCTGCGTTCGTAATTCCGGTGCGACGGCGGTTGCCGAGGGCTGTGGCGATCATGGACTCGAGTACATGACCGGTGGACGTGCCGTCATCCTCGGACCGACCGGTAAGAACTTCGCCGCCGGTATGTCCGGTGGTATCGCCTACGTCCTCGATATGGATCACTCGCTCTATCTCAAGCTCAACAAGGACATGGTTTCCCTGCTGGAGGTCACCGAGAAGTATGACATCCAGGAGCTGAAGGACATCCTCACGGATTATGTGAAGGAGACGAAGTCGGAGCTCGGCACAGAGATCCTCCAGAACTTCGACATGTTCCTCCCGAGCTTCAAGAAAATCGTGCCGAACGACTACCAGAAGGTACTGATCGCGGTCAGCCACTTCGAAGAGCAGGGCATCTCCCATGAAAATGCGGAGCTGGAAGCGTTTAAGTCTTTATTCAACTGATAGAGGGAGTATTCATGGGTAAGGTTACAGGATTTCTCGATTATGCGAGAGAAGAAAATAAAGACGTTCCGGTAGAGGAGCGTATCAAAAATTTTAAAGAATTTCACATCCCCCTCACGGAGGAGGAGCGTCGGAAGCAGGGCGCGCGCTGCATGAACTGTGGCGTCCCGTTCTGCCAGGCCGGCATGAAGCTGGCGGGCATGTTCACGGGCTGTCCGCTGCACAATCTCTGCCCGGAGTGGAACGACGAGGTCTACAACGGCCACATCGCCCATGCGCTGAGCCGTCTTCTGAAGACGAACAACTTCCCGGAGTTCACGGGGCGTGTCTGCCCGGCGCTCTGCGAGAAGGCCTGTGTCGAGGGGCTCGATGACGCGCCGGTGACAACGCACGACAACGAGCTCTACATCATCGAGAAGGCCTTCCAGGAGGGCTATATGCAGCCGCGGATCCCAGAGGTTCGTTCCGGGAAGCGCGTCGCCGTCGTCGGTGCCGGACCGGCCGGCCTCGCGGTGGCCGATCAGCTGAACCATCGTGGACACAGCGTCACCGTCTTCGAACGCTCGGATGAAATCGGCGGTCTCCTCATGTATGGTATCCCGAACATGAAGCTCGACAAGTCCGTCATCCGCCGTCGCCGCGCCCTCATGGAAGCGGAAGGCGTCGTCTTCCGCACCGGTGTGGACGTCGGCCGCGAGACATTGACCGCAGCAGCGGCCGGTGCAGAGGGGCGGAAGGCAGGTGCCGGAGCCGGAAAAAAGTCTGCAGATGCATCCCGTGTAGTGACAAACGCTGCGGCAGAAGCATTGGCCGCCGGAAAGGGCAGCGCGGTCACCGCGGCAGCGATCCTCCGGGACTACGACGCGGTCGTCCTCGCCTGTGGCGCGAAGCAGGCGCGCGGACTGAACGTGCCGTCCATCGAGCAGGCGCACGGCATCCACTACGCGGTCGACTACCTGACGAGCCAGACGAAGGCCCTCCACGAGCAGGGCGAGCATGCCTTCGGCATCATCAACGCGAAGGGGAAGCACGTCGTCATCGTCGGTGGTGGTGACACCGGAAACGACTGCTGTGGTACCGCGATCCGCCAGGGTGCGAAGTCGGTGACCCAGATTGAGATGATGCCGGAGCCACCGGTCGAGCGTGCCGCCTCGAATCCGTGGCCGGAGTGGCCGAAGGTCCTGAAGGTCGATTACGGCCAGCAGGAGGCCATCCGCGTCTTCGGGCATGATCCGCGCGTCTACGAGACGACGGTCAAGTCCATCGAGACGAAGAAGGACGGCAGCATCAAGGCCGTCATCACGTCGAAGGTAAAGTTCGAGAACCGTCAGATGGTGCTCGTCGAGGGCACGGAGCAGAAGCTTCCGTGTGACCTCCTCATCATCGCCGCCGGCTTCACCGGCTGCGAAAGCTACGTCGCCGACGCCTTCGGTGTCGCGCTCACCGAGCGCCACGTCGTTAAGACGGAGGCAGAGCACTACCACACGGAAAGTGCAGTGAAGCCGACGGCTGCTGCACAGACGGCGGCGGCAGCGGCCGCCGGAAGTAAGGTCGGAGAGAAGAGCGGTGTAGCGTCGACGACCGCCACAAATACTGCGAAGATCTTCACTGCAGGCGATATGCACCGCGGGCAGTCCCTCGTCGTCTGGGCCATCGCCGAAGGCCGCGCTTGCGCAAGCGAAGTCGACGCGTACCTGATGGGCTACAGCTGCCTCGCGTAGGCAGCCGGAGCGGAGCGCCTGGGTTCATAATGGGGACCGTATGGGATTGACCACCTGGGCAGATGCGCCTGAGGAGCGCCCTGGGTTCATAATGGGAACCGAGTACTGGCGTTTAAAATAATCGGTAACAGTTCAGCCGGAGTGATGGTTCACTCCGGCTGATGTTTTAGAAAGTGATATTTGTTGTTGCCGCGCGAGCATACGGCTTGATTTCCAGCAAACCATCGCGCGCGGCCCGGAAATATTCAGGTCCGAATCGATCGAAATAGAAAAAAATCGATGGCCACTATCCAATAACAGAAGAATTTCAAAATCGTGGATATTTTCATCAGCTTTTATCGTTTTTGTGCGAGAGACGAAATTATCCATGATTTTTGAAATCGGCATTTAATGGATAGTATTCTGGGAAATCCGATGTACGCATATAAGCGTACTATCTAATCATCTTCATTTTCAGAAATAGTAGATATGGATTTTGGACCGTATAAAAGAATTTCCTTTGGCACATATCCAATAATCCGTCTTTTTCAAATTGCTGGATACTTGAGGGCGGAGTCCTCTTAGGAAAAAAGAATTTACATATCAACTATTTTCAAAAGCAACTATGATTGGATAGTTTGCAGTCATCCGCGACTATTTCGAGCAAAAAACATATCCAGTAATTTCGAAATCACGCAAAATTAGATAAGAGCAGAGTAAAGTTCAACCAGGCGAAGATCTTTATCGAGCTGACTGGACATGCAAAGGCTTATATAAAAATCGTGTCTATAGCTCAGATTTCGTAATCACGATCCCTGAAATATCTGTTTACACGCGGTCTTTCCTGCGGAGCGCGAGATAGAAGGCGATGCAGATGAGGGCGCTGAGAAGAGAGCCGGCAGGGGCGGCGAGGCCCATCGCGTAGAGGGTGTCCGGGAACAGCTTCGTGGCGAGCCATGCGCCCGGGATGCGGACGAGGATCACCGAGCAGAGATTATGGATGAAGCTGAGGATCGAGAGGCCGGAGGCACTGAAGAAGCCGGAGAATGGGAAGTGAATGCCGGCGACCACGCAGTCGAGCACGTAGGTGCACATATACTGCACCGCGAGTGCTTGCACGACCGGATCCTTCGTGAACAGCGTGAAGAACGGCGCGGAGATGAACTGGAACAGGATCGCGAAAAGGAGCCCGATGCCACTGGCGAGGCCGACACCGTAGCGGAGCGTCTGGCGCGCCCTCGCTGGATCGCCGGCACCGATCGACTGCGCCGCGATCGTCGAGACGGTCGACAGCATGCTGGACGGCACCAGGAAGAGGAAGCTGATCGTTTTCTCGACGATGCCGACCGCCGCCGAGATGTCGACACCACGCCGGTTCGCGATCACGGTGATGATCAGAAACGAAATCTGGATGAAGCCGTCCTGGCAGGCGATCGGGAGGCCAATGCTGAGAATCTGGTGCAGCATCGCCGGGTCCCACCAGGCGCTGCGATCTGCGCGGGCAGCGGCCCACCATCCTTTATTCTGCTTTACATTCGTTCTGGTGTCCGCTGCTTCTGCGCGGGCAGGTTCGTTTGAAAACGTCGCTTCGTCTTCAGATGCATGAACCTGCGTTCCTGCCTTGCTTTCCATGCCTGCATCCGCAGAAGCATTCCGGACGTCCGCGGTACCAGGCTGCCGGCGGTCTGCAGCCGTCTTCCGGATGCCGACGAGCGCGAACGCCACCGACGCGGCCTGCGCCACGACCGTCGCGAGCGCTGCACCCGCTGCGCCCAGCTGCATTGGCCCCATGAAGAGGAGGTCGAGTAGGATGTTGAGGGCACAGGCCACGGCGATGAAGAGCATCGGACTGCGGCTGTCACCCATGCCGCGGAAAATCGAGCTCAGGATGTTGTACGCGACAATGAAGGGGATGCCGGCGAAGCAGATGCGGAGGTACGCGAGGGCCCCCGGGACGGCCTCGGGCGGTGTTGACAGCAGCTGGACGATCGGCTGTGTGAGTCCGAGCAGGGCACAGGTGGCTAGCACGGCGATCATCGCGAAGAGGGTGATCGTGTTCCCGATGGCGCGTCGAATGCCGTCCTCGTCCTCTGCACCGACGAAACGCCCGATCATGACGGTGGTGCCCATGGCGAGGCCGACGATCATGACGGTCACCATGTGCATGACCTGCGAACCGATCGAAACCGCCGAGATGACATCGGGGCCATTGAAGCGACCCGCGATGAGCAGATCGGCGAGCCCGTAGAGCGTCTGCAAGAAGTAGCTGAGAAGGTATGGGAGTGAAAACAGAATCATATTATGGAAGAGATCGCCCTTCGCGAGATTATGTTGAGCCATGGTAAGTCCTCGATATAGGTAGTGTATGAATGCCTGCGTTTAATTCATTATTGTAGTGAATCGCAGAGGATTTGGAAACTAGTACACGTTTATGGCTGATATAAGCTGGAAAATTTCCAGGCCGCACGGGTTTGTGAAGGAAATGTGAAATCTGCAAATTGTTAGCACTCGTCTCTTGACGTTGCTAATAGACCGTTCTATAATACGTTTTGTTGTTAGAAAAGAAAGCCGGACGCAAGCCGGACTTCATATAAACAGCATCGCCGGGAGGCGAAAAGCCGAAGGGCTGAAAACAGATATTAAGGAGGTCAATCAAATGAAGCTGGTTCCATTATTTGACAGAGTCGTACTTGAGAAGGAGAAGATGGAGGAGACCACTGCAAGCGGTATCGTTCTTCCAGGTCAGAATGATAAGGAGAAGCCGGGTCAGGCACTCGTTGTAGCTGTCGGTCCTGGTGGAGTGGTCGATGGTAAGGACATCACCATGCAGGTAAAGGTCGGCGATCACGTTCTCTTCTCGAAGTATGCGGGATCTGAGGTCGAGGTTGACGGACATAAGTATACAGTCGTAAAGCAGAACGATATTCTGGCAGTCATCGAGAAGTAATCATCCGAGAGGGTGCCGCGTCGAGTCCACACAGAAGCGGGCAGGGCGCAGCGTAGACCGACAAGAGGATGTAGAGAAGGAAGCATTGGCGTAAGGAAAGAAAATGCTTCGTAAATCAGGAGGATAAAGCTATGGCTAAGGAAATTAAGTATGGCGTCGAGGCCAGAAAGGCTCTCGAAGCTGGTGTGGATGCAGTTGCAAATACAGTAAAGGTAACCCTCGGACCGAAGGGCAGAAACGTAGTACTCGATAAGAGCTACGGTGCTCCGCTGATCACCAACGATGGTGTGTCCATCGCGAAGGACATCGAGCTGAAGGATCCGTATGAGAACATGGGCGCACAGCTCGTTCGTGAGGTCGCTTCGAAGACCAATGATGTCGCCGGTGATGGTACCACCACAGCGACCGTGCTTGCACAGGCGATCGTGAAGGAAGGTATGAAGAACCTTGAGGCGGGTGCAAACCCGATCATCCTTCGTAAGGGTATCCAGAAGGCCGTGGCCGCAGCTGTGGAGTCCATCAAGGCACAGTCTTCCAAGGTAAAGGGCAAGGATCAGATCGCAAAGGTTGCCGGCATCTCTGCTGGTGACGAGCAGGTCGGCCAGATGGTTGCCGATGCGATGGAGAAGGTTTCCAAGGATGGTGTCATCACCGTCGAGGAGTCCAAGACCATGCAGACCGAGCTGGACGTCGTCGAAGGTATGGAGTTCGACAGAGGCTACATCAGCGCCTACATGTGCTCCGATATGGATAAGATGGAGGCAAATCTCGATGATCCGTATATCCTGATCACGGATAAGAAGATCTCCAACATCCAGGATATCCTTCCGCTCCTTGAGCAGGTCGTAAAGATGGGCGCAAAGCTCCTCATCATCGCAGAGGATGTCGAGGGTGAGGCACTCACAACCCTCATCGTCAACAAGCTGAGAGGTACCTTCAACGTCGTTGCGGTCAAGGCTCCGGGCTATGGTGACAGACGTAAGGAGATGCTTCAGGATATCGCGATCCTGACCGGCGGTCAGGTGATCTCCGCAGACCTCGGCCTCGAACTTAAGGATGCAACCATCGAGCAGCTCGGCCGCGCAAAGAGCGTAAAGGTATCGAAGGAGAAGACCACCATCGTCGATGGTGAGGGCGAGAAGGCGGATATCGACAGCCGTGTCGCTGAGATCAAGAAGCAGATCGAGACCACAACTTCTGATTTCGACCGCGAGAAGCTCCAGGAGAGACTGGCAAAGCTCGCTGGTGGTGTCGCTGTCATCAAGGTCGGTGCAGCTACTGAGACCGAGATGAAGGAAGCAAAGCTTCGTATGGAGGATGCGCTGAACGCAACCCGTGCCGCAGTGGAAGAGGGCGTCATCGCAGGTGGCGGATCTGCTTACATTCACGCACAGGAGGCAGTGAAGAAGGTTGTTGAGTCACTCGAGGGTGATGAGAAGACCGGTGCAAGAATCGTTTACAAGGCACTGGAGGCTCCGCTGTTCACCATCGCTTCGAACGCAGGTCTCGAGGGCGCTGTTATCGTCAACAACGTACAGAACACAGAGGTCGGCCATGGCTTCGATGCACTCCACGAGGAGTATGTCGACATGCTCGAGACTGGTATCCTGGATCCGGCGAAGGTAACCAGAACCGCTCTTCAGAACGCGGCTTCCGTCGCTTCTACACTGCTCACCACGGAGAGCGTAGTCGCAGATATCAAGGAGCCGGCACCTGCTATGCCAGCACAGCCACAGGGCGGAATGTACTAATGAAATAAAATGCGTTATAATAAAGGTCCGGACTGCATTTGCGGCCCGGACCTTTGTGGAT
>Ga0129312_1001562_pt1 | contig 13077 bp, 10 predicted proteins | sample O827metagenome_FD_94434 | JGI IMG/M metagenome (GOLD analysis project Ga0129312, IMG submission 94434) | Orangutan group fecal microbial communities from Wisconsin, USA - O827 metagenome | ecosystem: Host-associated > Mammals > Digestive system > Large intestine > Fecal | place: USA: Wisconsin... | reverse complement strand
CTATTGCCAGAGCAATTGCGGCCAGACCACCTGTGATCCTGGCAGATGAGCCCACAGGAAATCTGGACTCCGCATCCAGCAGGGAGATCATGGAGATCCTGAAGGATATGCACAGATCCGGAGAGACGGTTATTCTTATTACCCATGACAACGGGATTGCAGATCAGGCCAGACGTGTAGTGCGTATCATGGATGGAAAGATAGAGTCGGATAAGATCAACGAGCGTTTCGACGAGGAGGCATAATAGGATGAAAAAAAGAAAAAAGAAAATCGTGATCGGTGTTGTTGTGGCTGCCGTGGCAGCCGGTGGTATTTTCGCAGCGGTCAATGGTGGTACAGGAGAAGCACAGCTTCCGCAGGTGAGTGTGACAGTGGCCGGGAAAGGTGATGTGGAGGAGCGTGTAGATGCAACAGGAACAGTAGTCAGTGATGAGCAGAAGACATTTTTTTCCCCTGTAAATGCAAAGCTTGAGAAAGTTGGGTTCAAAGAGGGCGATTCTGTTTCCAAAGGAACCAGGCTTATTGAATTTAATGTAGATGATCTGGAAAGGGATAATCAGAAAGCAGAATTAAACGTAAAATCCGGAAAGTATGATTATAACAATTCCATTAATAAGTCAGACCAGGCAGTGCAGAAGCAGAAGGATGCAAAAGCCAATGTGTCTTCTCTTCAGCAGCAGGTACAGGATAAACAGAATTATCTGGCTTCTCTGAAAACACAGCTTGCCCAGGTGCAGGCACAGGCAGCAGCAGATGCCCAGGCACGGGCAGCAGCCCAGGCACAGGCAGCAGCCCAGGCAAAAGCAGAGGAAGAGGCTGCCAGACAGGCAGAGATCCAGAGGGAATATGCAGCGGCGCTGACTACATATAACAATGAGACACTTCCGGCTTATCAGACAGAGCTTGGCCAGTTAAATGCGGAGTATACACAGGCACAGAGCCAGTATAATGAGGCAGATAATGCATATCAGATGGCTTTTTCCCAGTGGGAGGCAGATCCGTCTGATGAGAACAAAGCTGCTCTTGATGAAGCAGAAACAGACAGAAGTAATGCGGAGATTGCAAGTCAGCAGGCGAAAGAAGCCTACGAGGATAAAAAAGCAGCGGCACCGCAGATGCCGGTTCTGGAAGATTTCAGCAATGGTACTGTTCAGGGTGATTTTGTGACGGATGGTACGGAGCTGGATGCCTATGACAATGGAAGCGGGGTACAGGATGACAGTACCTCAGAAAGTGTACAGACTGCAGCCTCTTCGTCTGTAGATACGTCAGGAATTGAAAATGCCATCGAGCAGGCAAGTTCAGATCTGGCAGATCTTCAGTCACAGCTTGCATCAGAGAAGGCTGTGGCAGATACAGAACCTGCAAGCCTTACAGAGGAAGAAAAGGAGAAACTGCGTATTACAAACAATCTGACTGAGCTTGATGCCAAGACTGCGAAGGAACTGGTGGAAGAAGGCAAAAAGGGTATTACAGCAGAGTTTAATGGTGTAATTTCAAAGTCAGCAGCCCAGGAAGGTGCTACAGTGACACAGGGAATGGAACTTTTTACACTGCAGAGTACAGATAAGGTAAGTGTTGACATTAATATATCCAAATATGATTATAACAAGGTTAAAACAGGGCAGGCAGCGGATATCACCATTGGAGATCAGAAATACACAGGAAAGGTATCAAAGATCAGCCATCTTGCCACTACAAATGAGAAGGGTTCCACTCTTGTGCCGGCTACAGTCAGTATTAACGATCCGGGACAGGAGATCTTCCTGGGTGTTGATGCCAAGGTCAAAATTTATGCTGAGAAAGCAACGGATGTTGTAACCCTTCCGGCAGGTGTGGTAAATATCGGCAAGGAAGGTTCTTTCTGCTATGTGCTTAAAGATGGTGTGATCACGAAACAGGATATTACAACAGGTGTCAGTTCTGAGGATTATGTGGAGATCAAAGATGGCATCCAGGCAGGAGAAGAGGTGATCTCAGACATAGGTACTCTGGAAGAAGGTATGCCGGCAGAGGCGGTTCCGGATACTGCAGACAGCGCAGCCGGAAGTACAGAGGAAGCAGCAGAGACGGGAGCTGAATCTGATGAGTAATATTTATGAATACATAAAAATGGCCATTCATAATATTATGGCCAATAAAGGACGGTCTTTTCTTACCATGCTGGGTATTATCATTGGTATTGCTTCTGTTATCGCTATTGTTTCTATCGGAGAGGGAACAAAAAACCAGATGAACAGTGAGATCAATGATGCGGGAGGTGGACAGATCGCAATTTACTGCAGTGATGATGCTATGACAGATGAGGTATATATGACTCCTGAGGATATTGATGCTGTGAGAGAACTGGATGGTGTGGAAGGGGTCAATGTATCGGATTCCTATTCCGGTGAGACCACAACTGGAAAGGGCCATTTTAACCTGTCTGTCACATGTGGGACTCAGGATGCAAAAATGGTGGATAATGTAACCATGAAATACGGAACATATTTTGACCAGAAAGAAGTAGAAGAGGGAAAAAATGTCTGTGTGCTTTCGGATGCAGATGCCAAACGTTTTTTCGGAACTGCTGATGTGGTGGGCATGACCCTGGATGTTACCTGTTATGATCTGACAAAGACTTTTCGTATCTGTGGAGTCACAACTCAGAAGGAGAATGGAACCTTTGTAAGTTACAGTTATGAGGGTATGCCTGTTACCATTAATGTGCCATATACGGCTATGGATGATTTTACAGGCAGTACCGGAGAGTTTTGGCAGATCATAGTACAGGCAGATAAAAAACTGGATTCGCAGGTTATAGCGGACAGGATCGTGAATCTTCTTGAGAGACGCCATCAGTGTGCAGGAGATAATTATTTCCAGATACAGAGCTTCCAGGATATCATGAAATCCATGAATCAGATGCTTGGTATGGTTACTGCGTTTATCTCTTTTGTGGCAGGGATTTCTCTTCTGGTAGGCGGTATTGGTGTTATGAATATCATGCTGGTTTCTGTGACGGAGCGTACCAGAGAGATTGGTATCCGCAAATCTCTTGGAGCCAGGACTTCGTCTATTATGATGCAGTTTCTGGCAGAGGCAGCTATCCTGACGATCATGGGTGGTCTTATTGGTATTATCCTGGGAATTGTGGGAGGATATGTGATCTGTGCAGTTATCAGCAGCAGTATGGGTATGGCTATCAGCCCGGGAATCAATGCAGGAACGATTCTGGCCGCGACACTGTTTTCCTGTGCAGTTGGTGTGTTCTTTGGCATCTATCCTGCAAGGAAAGCAGCCAGACTCAGTCCGATCGAGGCGTTGCGGCGAAATTAAATAAAGAGTGAAGGCTTCTCCGTGCGTCTGCCATGATGCTGACAGGCAGATGCACGGGGGATTTTGTCTGCCGCAGAACAGACCACAGGTATTTTAATAACTGTTGCTTTTGCATCAAAAAATCCAACAGAAAATATTTTTGAAAAAAAATAAAAAAACTTTCAAAAATCCCTTGACATTTTCAGGGACATAGAGTATCATACATATTGTTGCAGCGGTGATACGAAATAATCACTTAAGAAAAGCAACGGAATGTGCGTTTAGCTCAGCTGGATAGAGCGTTTGGCTACGGACCAAAAGGTCGGGGGTTCGAATCCTCTAACGCACGTACAACCCTCTGGAAATTGATTTCCAGAGGGTTTCTTTTTATCTTTATAAAGGTTTATGATGATCTGGTAACTTGTTGCCGAGTAGTTCACGTTGAAAATAACCTTGCTCACAACGTAACAGCATAAATTGTAAGATACAAAGGGGATTGACATAAACAAGATTAAGAAGTAATATAATATTAACCAAGAAAGTGATGTTACAAGATAACACAACGAAACCCCATGGAGGCCAGTCCATGGGGTTTCATTTAGGTTAGCTGTCTAATGATTTCGGTCTAACCATTTGCATATGTAGTAACCAGCTACACTTGCCGCAACCGAAATTAAGAAAGTGATGATAATTTCCAAGATAACACCTCCTTCCTGCTGGAAAGAGTCGACAGCGGTATTATTATACCTGTTCGGAAATGAAAAATCTACGAGAATACTGATTTTTATATAATCAAAGAAAGAAAACAACCGAAAAAAAAGTATCGTAAATGTAGCAGAATGTTGTAAAATACTTACATCACAGAAATAACAAAAGTATCAAGTCTGATAAAAGGTGTCAAAGCTCCGGAGACAAGTGATACGTTGCTACGGACCAAAAGGTCGGGGGTTCGAATCCTCTAACGCACGTACAACCCTCTGGAAATTGATTCCCAGAGGGTTTTCTTTTTGTGCAAGGATGTCCATTCCTTGCTTTTTTTATGCAAAAAATGCAACGCAACGCTGAGATTTACGTTATATATTATATACAGGCTTTACAGAGAACTTTGCCAGAGGAGGTTGAAGGAAAAAATATGGAAGATGCAGCGATCATCAGATTGTATCAGGCGCGGTCGGAGGAGGCGATCAGGGAGACGGAATTAAAATATGAAAAATTCTGCTTCGGGATTGCGTGGAATATTTTATATAACAAAGAGGATTCAGAGGAATGTGTAAATGATACATGGCTGATCACATGGAATGAAATACCGCCGAAGGTTCCGGCTATATTTTCGGCATTTCTGGGGAAGATCACCAGGAACCGGGCGATTGACTGTTTTCGGAGAAAAAGTGCGGGAAAAAGAGCGGACAGGCATATGGCAGATATCTGCGGAGAACTGGAACAGTTGGAAGATAATCTTAAATATTCCCTGGAGGATGAGATGAAAAGAAAGGAGATCCTCTGCGTTTTGGATGCATTTTTACAAAGGCTGAAAGCGGGAGACAGAGATATTTTTGTGAGACGATACTGGTACATGGACAGCATAAAGAGGATTGCAGAGAGGCACGGAATTTCTGAGAGCAGGGTAAAATCCAGTCTTTTTCGCAGCAGAAAAAAATTATGGGAAAGGATGAGAAAGTATTATGAATGAAAAAATGAATTTTCTGGATCTGGTAGGAAATATTGATGAAAAATTTGTTTATGAAGCTTCTCTTCCATGGAAAAAGCATGCATCAGCACGAAGGAGAAAGTTTAAGATAGTGGCAGCAGCAGTTATTCTTGCAGTTTTGTCAGGGGGTGTTTTTACGCACCAGGAGGAAGTAAAAGGAGCCTGGGATTCTTTTGCTTCCTGGATTGGAAATGCACTGGGAATCTCGGGGGATGTAAGCTCCTATATAGATATAACAGGAAAAACAATAACGAGAGATGGAAAATCTGTCACCATACAGGAAACTGCCGGAGATAAAAATAATCTGTGGATCGCATTTGAGGCAGATGCACCGGATGATATGGAGGCTTTGCTGATGACAGAAGTATATGTAGATGGAAAACCAGCACAACTGGATGGAACTTATGATATGTCTGAAGACAATAAGATAGGAAAAAGCCAGGTGTGTCATTATCGTCTGGAAGATAATGGTGAGAAAAAAGATGTTATAGATATAAAAGCAGATGTATGGCTGGAATCTGTGGAAGACCTGGAGAAAAACGCCGGGCTGGATGATGACAAAAAAATGAGTTTTGAATTTACAACAGACATAAAAGAGCTGGAGGCGAGCACAGAGGAAATAAATATTGACCGGAAAATGGAATTTGGCCAGAGCCAGACTTTTCAGATTTCCAGACTGAGATTTAATGATTTTTCCAGCAGTATTTACGGGGAATTGAATGATCTTGGTGGATCGGATGAGTTTATGCTGGTAGTCAGAGATGAGAACGGAAATCAGATCCGTTACAGAATGGTATCCTATGACAAACCCGAAATTCTATTTGAGCAGGAGATGAATACTGCCGATGATATGGAAATCCTGAAACGCGCAAAGTCCCTGTCTGCGCAGTTGTATAGAGGTAAGGAAAACAAAGTTCCTGCATATGTGGAAAATATCCAGACAGAAGATATGTATGTGGAAGAAGAGGGAAGGATTTATGAGGAGGGAGAAGACCCTATGGATGATTATGAAGCTGTCGGTGAAGTGCTAAAGATCCGGTAAAAGGAAAAATAGAAGGAAGTCCCCTGCTGAGCATTGCTTTTCGCAACCCGGCAGGGGACTTCAATGATTTGGCTGATATTACAGCATGATTCCACAGACAAAATTCAGCATGGTAAATCCGGCCAGTATATAGAGGGTACGGTCCAGATAAAACAGCCATTTATCCGGGAGGTGTATGATAACTTTTTTGTAGATCAGTAATGCTGCAAAGAACAGAACATAGTAAGTGACAAGATAGGTCCGGTCGCCGGAGGCATATACAGTAGGTGAAAAGCCGATAACAATACGGACGGCAATGGCAGCCAGCATAAGAAGCATCATTCCAATTCCTGCAAGGGTATCCTTAATGAGGACATAAAAGGAGAGAAGAAAGCAGGCACCTGCCACACTGTAAAGGATGAGCTGCATATAACCACTCATATGAAAAGCATTCTGTGTATTTACAACCCCGAATTTGTCAATTGTGTTTCCGGCAGGAAAATGATCAAAAATATTGACAGTTACATTTCCAAGAAGCCCGAATAACACAAAATATGCAAAGGGAACTGCAGAGATTCCCCGGTAAAGTCTGTCTTTATATTTCATCCATACACCGATCATAAGAAGCAGTGCCAGAAGCGGGAATAAAACACAGCCTTTTCCGGTGAGAAGTTTATCCATGGAAAGGCTGTAGCCAAGATCAAGCTTATCCAGCATACTTACCATGTCCCAGTCCGGAAAACGGGCGGCAGCTTCCACTTCCGAACGGAGAGCATTTCCCGGAACTGTCAGGTTAAACAGTGTGCCGGAAGCCGCTATAAGGGAATTCCAGAAATACACAAATTTCAGTCTGTGAGTGAACAGAAAGTACAGGAATATGATTCCGTTTGCCGCCAGAAGAACAGCTCCCATCTGTTCCTGGTTGGTGGAGAAAAGCAGGATCACCGTGCACAGCATATACTCCCACCATTTTACAGGAAGCCCGTTCATTGCTTTGTAAACAGTGGTAAATGACAAAGTTCCAAGGGCAATGGGCCATAGGTAGGTGATGGTACATGCGCCCCAGCCTGCGCCGCCCAGATATTCCCAGGGAACCAGAAGGAACATTGCAATGATGATCAGATATCCTTTTCTTCTGTCCGGAAAATCCATGATCCGGGAGAGAAATTTCATCAGGAAAAACAGGATCGCAGCAGTGAGAAATTTCCACAGAACACCATTATGTCCCAGCATAAAATACATAACTCCGTTTACAACGACTCTTGAGGACCATTTGAAGTAATCAAAAACCATAAGATCCCAGTAGCCTTTCAGGGAAAGTCCGGTGCACTTTGGAATCTGAACACGGTCATCATAGGAAACAGGCAGACAGAGGTAAAATAAAAAGCATACAACTGAGAAGATAATAAGAGGAAAATCTTCACGCTGATATATGGATCTAAAAAAAGATTTAAATTTTTTCATGGCAGTTGGTTATCCTTTCAAAAGCTGATCCCGGAGAAAAATACCGGTTGGAACCAGATAATTACGGTCATCACAGGCATACTGGATAATGATCTCATAATCCCTGGTGTCAAGATCCAGGTTTCGCAGACTGACAGCGGCACAGAATCCGGAGAGGGTATGATTAAGACCATCGGTGGCAGATTTTGCCACATCCTCTCTTTCCATGGTTTCAGTTGTAAGGATCAGGCACCGGCTGCTGCCTTTTTCTTTAAGCCAGACAGAGTAACGGATCTTTTTCGGTTCATATCCCTGCAGATAGATCCAGCCCGGTATTATAAAGCCGGTGGAATTATCGATACTGTCAAGGTTCCAGAGAAGCGCGGAACTTTTACATTCCAGTGCCGGGTCATAGGAAGTTTCCTGGATCGGGGATGTGATACTCTTATAGCGTATCAGGGGAAAGATCAGGGCTGCCACAAGAGCCAGTACACTGAACAGAATTACGGTTTTTTTACGTTTGTCCATTTTGATTTCCTTTCGTAATAAGTTATACTACAATGGCCGGAATGAATTATACAAAATTCCATATATATTTGCAACTGGAATATTTTCTGCTAAAATAGGTGGAAATGAGACAGACAGGAGGAAACAACGATGGAAGAACCAAAGACGGACAGCAAAGTTTATGATGGAAGACCTTCTTCGGAGGGACGTCTGGAAAAGGAAATGCAGGTGTACGATTTTCTGGATGATCTGGGTGTGAAATATAAAAGAATAGATCATGAGCCGCTGATGACTATGGAAGCCTGTGAGCGTGTGGACCAGCTTCTGGGAATGAAAACCTGCAAGAATCTTTTTCTCTGCAACAGACAGAAAACTGAGTTTTATCTGCTGCTGATGCCGGGAGATAAGCCTTTTAAGACAAAATTTCTGTCACAGCAGATCGGATCTGCCAGACTTTCTTTTGCAGATGAGACTTATATGGAGAAGTATCTCAATGTAACACCGGGCTCTGTGACAGTTATGGGACTGATCTTTGACAAAGAGAAGCAGGTACATCTGATCATTGACAGGGAAGTTCTGGGAGAAAAGACTTTCGGCTGCCATCCGTGCATCAATACATCAACCATATGTATTGATATTGAAGATATCGAAGGTAAGATCCTTCCTGCACTGGGACATAAATACCAGGTCGTAGATCTTCCCACAGAGTAGACCTTTCCCGGGCCGCACTGGGCGATACTTATCTTTGTAATAAAAATGAGCTTCCCTGACAAAAAGGAAGCTCTGTAATGGGATCTGACATCATTATCTGATAGGTGTCAGATCCTTTTTATTTGATTCAGAAATAATATAGTGGGGTCTGTGTTTGGCCTCCATATAGGTTTTGGCTATGTACTGTCCCATGATACCAAGGCAGAAAAGCTGAAGTCCGCCGATAAAGATTATGACACAGATGGTAGAAGCCCAGCCTGCCACAGGATCACCAAACGCCAGTTTCCGTATAATGATAGCCAGAAGAAACAGGAAAGAAAAACCTGTCATGGTAATGCCAAACCAGGAAGCAATGCTTAAAGGCGCCTGGGAAAAATTGATGATGCCGCTGACTGCATATTTAAACAGTTTCCAGAAATTCCATTTGGTTTCCCCGGCAACACGCTCAACGTTTTTGTAGGGAAGCCAGAGAGTACGGAAACCGATCCAGCCAAAGATCCCCTTGGAGAAACGGTTATACTCACTCATGGAGACGATGGCATCCACCATGCTGCGTTTCATAAGACGGAAATCCCTGGCTCCGTCAACAATATCCGAATCTGAGATCCGGTTGATGATCTGGTAGAATTTACGGGCAAACCAGCTTCGGACAGGTGGCTCTCCTTCACGGCTGACACGTCTGGTTGCAACGCTGTCGTATTCTCCGGATTCAAGCTTTTCAAGCATCTCAGGGAGAAGTGAGGGAGGATCCTGAAGGTCTGCGTCCATAACAGCCACGTAGTCGCCTTTTGCGTTGCAGAAGCCTGCGTACATGGCAGATTCCTTGCCAAAGTTACGGGAAAAGGAAAGGTACACAACGTGAGGATCCTTTTCGGCAAGTTCCTTAAGGATATCAAGTGTACGGTCCCTGGAGCCGTCATTGACAAAAATCAGCTCATAGTCCCGGTTCATTTTCTGGAGGACGGAAGTGGCTTCCGGATAAAATAAGGGAAGGGATTCCTCCTCATTATAACATGGTATGATCAGTGAAATCATTTTGCACCTCGCTTTTTTCGTTCATAGAGAAAAATTACTACTGTTATTATAGCGCCAATCAGGGAAATGACAATTCCCTGATCAAGTCCGGGACAGGAATATTTAAGAACAACAGTATTTTCGCCTTCAGTAAGAGGAATGGAATACATACAGTCACCTACAAGGTCCGGCTGGATGACGCTTCCGTTAAGTGTAACCTTCCAGCCGCGGTCAGATGGAACGGAAAGATACATGTTTTCCCCGGATTTTCCCTGGCAGACTGCCTGAACATAACCGTTGGTAAAGGTAAGCTTCTCTGCTTCTTTTTTGGAAAGTTCTTCTGTGACTGATCTGAGGGCATCCAGATTCAGGGCATAGAACTGTTCACATCCGTAGGCAACATCATAATTATTAGGTGAGCTTATGGAAAGGGAAGCTGTATTCTTTTTTCCGGAAGAAGAAATGTGGAATACAGAAGGAGCAAGCCACCAGGAATAACGGGTGTTATAATGCTTGTTTACATGGAGGGTAGCAGATTCCATAGGAGTATTCCATGGGATATTTCCATAAAAAGCATAGTTCCCCTTCGGAAGGCTGACAGAATAAACAAGAGGTTTGTCAGCGGCAGAATCCCCCTGCTGAACCAGGGTGTATTCAAGCGGGGTATACAGCGTTACGTTATGTCCACAGAGAACACTGTAGAGGTAGTTTTGATATTCAAAGGGATTTCCCTCTTCCGGCCGGGAAATTGTTTCTGTGGCATCCGGGTATTTAAATGCCAGAGGCAGGGCATATGGATTTTTGTAAACTGTTTTTTTGTTTTTGCCCTCAATGGAATCCACAGGCTCAAGGCCTTTGATCTTCAGGCGGGAGAGCACGTATTTTACGCCCAGAAGGCTGTCTGTTCCAAGGATGGAGGTATTGGTGATGTTCATGTTTTCACCGCATTTCCGGTAGCCGCAGCGTTCCAGAAAATCCCTCTGGTTATCATCAGGAGATGAGGTGTAGCCTGAGATGGAATAAAAGTTATAGCTCATTGCTTCGTTATATTTGGCTGTTACCCATCCGGGATACATAAGGCTGGTAGCTGTCTGGGAAATCCGGTAATCTCCGCTGTCAAGATCCTTAAGATCTGAGATAAGCGCTCTTTCTTCTGTGACATAATCTGAATATTTTGCCAGGTTACTTACATGGCAGGTCTGCATAAGAAGCTCACCGTTACAGGCAAGTTCTCCAACAAGGATCACCGAGGCACACAGAAGGGCACCAATGGAAAAAAGTCTGTGACTGTGGGCGCGGAAATAAAAAAATGCTGCCAGCAAAACTGTCCAGAGAAGAAGGAATCCAATGGTGATGTATGTACAGCGCAGATCCTCAACAGGAGAGATATGTTTCAGGGTAAAAAGAGCCCCTGCAAAAACAAGGCTGCATGCAGGTACAAACCAGGGCTTCTGCTGCTCTGCCATTTCCAGATAGAACCGGGCTGCAAAAAACAGGATCACGATGATTCCCGCATAGGAATAGCGGCACCAGAAGCTGGAAACAGACTTAAGCAGGGAAAACATTGCATAAAAAGGATTCCAGTAAAAGAGAAGAATGGTCAGTATGCCAAGACAGGCATAAACTTTCTTCTCATAGCGCTTTTTCCAGGAGGAGAGAAACAGGGCGATCACACCGACAAAGGCGAAAGTCCCGCAGAAAAATGCCACACTTCCGTAGGCACTGTTGGTTCCGACAACATAGTTGGAAATAATGCTGGCAGGATTTCCGTTGAAAGTGAAATCAAGAAGCTGTGTCAGGTCAAGACTTCCGCGGTTGGAATTGCGCATTGCAAAAACAGTGGGAAGAAACAGGCAGCAACTGCACAGCACTCCGCAGATCATAGCGAGGATGTAACGTCCAAATGTGCGAAAGCACCGGCGAAAGGACTTCTGATATCCGGCTGCATATTCCGGGTATATAAGACAGAGTTCAAAAAGCATCCACACACCGGAAAACAGACAGTTGATGCCGCCGGTATACCAGTTGAAAAGAATGGACAGTGCCACCGGAATGGTAAGCTTCCATAAATGTCCGTTTCTTACAACTGTGTGTACGCCGAGGAGGATCAGGGGCAGAAGATATACACCGTCCAGCCACATGATGTTGCTGCTCTGACCAATGCTGTACTGGGAAAAACTGTAGCCAAGGGAAAGGATGATAAGGGTAAATTTCTGAAAATATCCGGGATCCTCTCCGAGCTGCTCACGGAACCTTCCTGTGAGAAACCAGCAGAAGGTAAAGGCTGCCAGGGAAAGCTTCAGAGCTACTACAAGATTGAAATAGACATGGAAGCTTTCTGCCGGGAAAAGCAGCAGAAGCAGAGTAAAAGGTGAGGACAGGTAATAGCTGAAAATAGCGATGGCTGATCCTCCCAAAGTCTTGGTGAATGTGTAGGTGATGCTGTTTTTCCCTGCAAGTACATCCTTGAAATAAGAATAAAAATCAAGATACTGCACACTTGCATCATTGGACGCAAGGGAATTATCACCAAAAGGAGCATATCCATAATGCTGAAAAAGTATGAGAAATATGAAGATGGATATGACAAAGGTAAATGTGCATAAACGTTTTCTTTTCATATAAATTGACTCCTTACTGAATACATATGTTACAGCCAATATGATAGCATATATACCGACATATTTCCACAGGAGAGTTGAAGATATCAGATGGGGCTGATATAATGCAGAGGGAGGAAAAGATTATGTTAAACTGCTTATTTGTAGGTATTGGAGGATTTATCGGATCCGTGTGCAGGTATCTTCTGGGGCTGCTGCCGTTGGACAACAGTCAGGGATTTCCCGTTAAGACACTGATCACCAATGTACTGGGAGCTTTTGTGATAGGGGTCATAGTCGCTGTAGCTGCCAGAAATGATTCCGTGAATCCCAGGCTCATATTATTTCTTAAGGTGGGGATCTGTGGCGGATTCACCACGTTTTCAACTTTTGCCTGTGAAACAGGCACCATGATGGAGAAAGGACAGACAGGTCTGGCATTTCTTTATGTGATCTTAAGTGTTGTGCTGGGCGTGCTGGCTGTTTGGGGTGGACAATATGCTGGCAAGATTTAACAGCTTCATAGAAAAATGGATGGCATTTGTCACACCGGCGTGCCTGCTTATGGGAGTGCTTTTTCCTGATATTGCAAAGCACGGTGTGCCATATGTGCCATATGCTTTTGCTTTTATGACCTTTATAGGTGCGCTGAAATCCAGGTTCCGCGATGTGGCAGATGTGTTTAAGCGGCCGCGGCCTCTTATACTGATGCTTCTGGTACTTCATGTGCTGGTGCCGGTGATCGCCTGCGGACTGGGGCATTTGCTGTTTCCGG
>Ga0129312_1001561_pt1 | contig 13083 bp, 11 predicted proteins | sample O827metagenome_FD_94434 | JGI IMG/M metagenome (GOLD analysis project Ga0129312, IMG submission 94434) | Orangutan group fecal microbial communities from Wisconsin, USA - O827 metagenome | ecosystem: Host-associated > Mammals > Digestive system > Large intestine > Fecal | place: USA: Wisconsin... | reverse complement strand
TGCGTATATGGCATATCATTTCGGTAAGCTGGAAGTCGCAGCGAAGATAATCGGCTCACTGATTACAAATTCTTCTACGTCACGCAATGTAAAGGACCGCGCGTTAGAACTCAAGGAAGCGATCATTGTGGAATTGAAAAACAGAAAGAAATCGCAGTAGTGAACAGCGGATATAGAGATTGTTATGAAGGAATTGATGATCGCACTGCAGACCGCACCGGATGCAGCGCACGGACAACAGACACCTTTATATGAACAGATCTATCTGGCAATCAGACGTGATATCGAGGACGGCAGACTTCCCCGCGGGGAAAAGCTGCCGTCTACGCGTTTATTGGCAGCTAATCTGAATGTGAGCCGTTTTACAGTCAATCTCGCCTATGAGCAGCTGGTATCTGAGGGATATCTGCAGGCGAGAGCAGGGAGCGGCTTTTTTGTGTGCGACCTGAGTGATCTGTATGATGGACTGACGCGGGATGTCCGCCCTGCGCAGGAGCCGGAAGTATACGCCGGGAGGCCGGGCATTGTGCCGGAACAGACCATACGGATCGATTTCTCGCCGTTTTCCGTGGATGCGGAGCATTTTCCGTACCGGAGCTGGAAACGATGCAGCAAGGAAGTGCTCGATCATACAGATGATTTGCTGCTGGCGCGTGAGGCAGAGGGTGACTATGCACTGAGGGAGACGATCGCCACATATCTGTACCGGGCGAGAGGCGTGAATTGTGCGCCGGAACAGATACTGGTCGGTGCCGGAAACGAGTATCTGCTGATGCTCGTCGTGCAGCTGTTAGGCGCGAAGAAGGCAGTCGTGATGGATGATCCGACGTATATACAGGCTTATGAGGTGCTCACACATGCCGGATATCAGGTGCTGGCAGGGGCATCGGACCGGAATGGATTATTGTGTGACACTGCGCAGATGAGCCGGGCAGATATCGCGTATGTGATGCCATCGCACCAGTTCCCGATGGGGACAGTCATGCCGCTCGCGCGCAGACAGGAACTGCTCGACTGGGCGGCCAGACAGCCGGGGCGTTATATACTCGAGGATGATCATGACAGTGAATTCAGATATATAGGAAAGCCGATTCCATCCCTGCAGAGCCGGGATCGCAGGGATTGTGTGATCTATTTCGGTACGTTTTCAAAAAGTATCTCACCGGCGCTGCGTATGAGCTATATGGTGCTGCCGAGACATCTGGGTGAATTGTTTCATGCGCAGTTTGGCTCCTATTCATCTACAGTATCGACACAGCAGCAGCTGACGGTGAACTGCTTTATGAAAACGGGGGACTTTGAACGTCATCTGAACCGTATGCGGCGTGTGTATAAAGCAAAACACGATTATTTGTTGCGGGAATTAAAACATCGTAGCTGGGTGGAGAGTATTCACGGAGAGAATGCGGGGCTGCATCTGGTTGTGACTGTGCGGACGGCGATGAGCGAAGAAGAACTGCTCAATCAGGCATTACACCGGGGCGTACAGTTATACGGATTAGGTGGTTATCGGATCAATAAGGAACAGCAGCCGGATCACTCATGTGTGACATTATTGTTCGGATTCGGGGGGCTGACGGAAGAACAGATATCAGAAGGACTGGACATATTGGATGAACTGTTAAAATCATAAAAGGCTGCAGCGGAATGCTGCAGCCTTTTAAAATTCATGCTTTAATTAAAACTCTTTACCCAGTTAATCAGGGAATCATGATACACATTTGCCTCGACATCGCGCCGCATCTGATCGGTGATCGGTCCGTTCTTGGACATGATCGCAAGGATCGCTTCCTGCAGACCGGCGATACGTCCGCGTTCAAAAGCTTCGTTATCGTCTGTGGCAGATACCTGTGCCTCTGTCTCAACGGGTCCTTCCTCCTTCTGAGGTTTCTGGGAAACGGGGATTATACCGACTGCATCTGCGGCATCGAATGTAACTGCCGGTTCGGCTGTTGCAGAGTTTTTGGCATCTTCTGTATCAGGCAACCAGATCTCTCCGCTGTTCGCACCGAGTGTCACATGGATCTGTCCGTTTTCTACGGGCACATGCGTACCGGAGAGAGCACCGGTGTAGCTGCTGCAGTTACCGGCAGCCAGATAGAGATCCGCCTGCTGGTCGTCATTATTGACACTGACGAGTACAGACTGACCCTCATAGTCTCTGGCAAATGCGTACTGGCGATTGGTCAGCACCAGTTCGCGGTAAGCGCCATAGGACAGTGACGGTGTGTGCTGTCTGGTATGACCCAGTGCGGCGATCAGTCTGGTATAAGAGTTCGTCTCGCATGCATCGGCGTAGTCCGCATAGTTTAACGCGGGACGCAGGGATGCATCGGAATATGCCTCTTTTTTGCCTTCAATGCCGAATTCCGATCCGTAGTAGATCGAAGGCACACCGGGCAGTGTGTAGAGCAGTACGTGCACCGGAGCAAAATGAGCCTTGTTGTTCAGTTTTGTATAGATACGCTCGACGTCATGATTGTCTACGAAGTTGTAGAGCTTTAATCCGTCCGGGCGGTTGCCGCCCATCTCATACAGACGTTTGACTGTATGTGCAATCTCAAAATAGTTGTGATCGTTATGTCCGGAGTAGAGTGCCTTGTGCAGCGCATAATTCGTGACTGCATGCAGGGTATCTCCGTTCACCCAGCGGGTATAGTCACCGTGGATGACCTCACCCATCAGCCAGAAATCAGGCTTTACTTCGTTTGCGACGGAACGCAGCATGTGCATATAGTCAAAATCGAGCACATCGGCAGCATCCAGCCGGATGCCATCTACATCAAATTCGCTGACCCAGAAGCGGATCACATCGCAGATATATTCGCGGACCGCGGGATTGTGCTGGTTGAGTTTGACGAGCAGATTGTAGCCGCCCCAGTTCTCATAGCAGAAACCATCGTTGTATTCGTTGTTTCCACCAAAATTCACATTGCAGAACCAGTCCCGGTAAGGAGAGTTTTCGCGGTTGCTCTGCAGGTCTTTAAATGCGAAAAAGTCACGTCCGACGTGATTGAACACACCGTCAAAGATCACGCGGATGCCCTGTGCATGGCATCCTTTTACAAAGTCTGCCAGATCTGCATTGTCGCCTAAGCGGCTGTCGAGCTTTTTATAATCGGTCGTCTCGTAACCGTGTCCGACAGATTCAAAGAGCGGTCCGATATAGATCGCATTACAGCCTATTTTTTTGACATGCCCGATCCAGCAAAAAGCGTCGCGCAGACGGTGGACGGGAGCAGCATAGGCATTTTCTTTGGGTGCATCGCACAGTCCGAGTGGATAAATATGGTAAAAAACGGCTTCATCATACCAGGCCATAGGTATTACCTCCTAGTAAAAAATATGTGTCAAAGATTAGTCTTCGTGATCGCCGTAATGGGTATCCTCATGAAGATTCGGCTTCATATCGATACCGCGGTTCGAATCAGCCTCTGAGCTCTTGCCGAAATGATAGTCATTACCGGGCAGGATCGCATTCAGGACAATACCTGCGATCGCTGCGATCGCCAGAGAGGTCAGGGTGATGGAAGTTCCGGCAACGGTAAATGTCAGTCCGTTAGAGAAACCGAGGCCGCAGACAAAGATCACACCTGCGATGATCAGGTTACGTGATTTGGTGAAATCTACATGGTTTTCTACAACGTTGCGCACACCGATCGCTGAGATCATACCGTAGAGCATGAAGCTGACACCGCCGATGATCGCTGAGGGCATAGAGCCGATGACTTCAGCCATCTTGGGGATGAAGCTTAAGATGATTGCATAGACAGCGGCGATACGGATGACCTTGGGATCATGAACTTTACTCAGTTCCAGAACACCGGTGTTCTCACCGTAAGTCGTATTGGCAGGTCCGCCGACGAGTGCTGACAGTGAGGTAGCGAGACCATCACCGATCAGAGTGCGGTGCAGACCGGGATCTTCGATAAAGTTCTCTCCGACTGTTGCAGAGATCGCAGACATATCACCGATATGCTCCATCATGGATGCGAGTGCGATCGGAGCCATGACTAAGATGGCAGAGATATTGAATTTGCAGAGAGAGAATTCGGGGATACCTACCCAGCTGGCTGATACCACGTTGGTGAAATCCAGGATCGCAGAGCCGTCAGCATTGGTCATGCCCAGTGCATTGAAGATCAGCGCAGCGACATAGGATATCAGCACACCCATCAGGATGGGGATGATCTTAAACATTCCCTTGCCCCAGATGTTAAAGACGATGATCGTAGCCAGTGCGATAAATGCGAGCAGCCAGTTGGTGGATGCATTTGTCACTGCAGATCCGGCCAGACTTAATCCGATACAGATGATGATCGGTCCTGTTACGACCGGCGGAAGGAAACGCATGACTTTTTTCACTCCGACGAGACGGATGATCAGAGCCAGTACGAGATAGAGCAGACCGGCAACGACGATACCGCCACATGCATAGGAGAGCTTGTCTGCATTGCTCATGTCAGCAAATACACCTGTGTTCAATTGTGAAATGGTTAGAAATCCGCCGAGAAAGGCAAATGAGGAACCCAGAAATGCGGGTACCTTGAATTTAGAACAGAGATGGAAAAATAAGGTTCCGACACCGGCACAGATCAGGGTGACCTGTACATGTAAGACATCTTCACCAAAATAGCTGTTGACTAAGATCGGCACCAGGATCGTCGCACCGAACATGGCAAACATATGCTGCAATCCGAGCAGCAGCATCTTGGGAATTCCGAGAACGCTGGCATCGCGGATCGCTCCGTTGTTTTCGTTTGTAGCATTCATAATTAACTTCCTCCTTTGAAATATGAAAACTTTAATGAACTATATCTTATTGAGTATAGCACGTAAGGAAAGGGATGACAAGAACGAGTGCCTGTCGTATACCGCTATTTTTGTTGGAAAAAAATAAAATATATGCTACAATATGTGTATATATGTAGATGAGGAGTGAGAGAATGCACGGGAATCAACGGATAAAAAAGGATTTTATTAACAGCCTTTTGACATTTCTGGTGGCGGTCATTTTATTTATCGGGTTTATCGCGGTGATGAGTATATTTGGCGGTGAGATCATGCGCATGTTTGGGTTTACCTATCATTCGGTGCGCAGTGTGGTGATCTTTTTTGTAGTGGGAGCGATCATCTCATGGCCGATCAGTCTGACGGCAGAGGCGATCCCAAAGGTACTCTGTTATGATAAAAAACTGATCAAAAAATGGCAGGCGGTGATCACCTATATTGTATTGGCCACGTTTGCAACAGCTGTCGGGCTGTTTGTCGTGGATGCACATATGACCGATGTCGTGGCTAACCGGACATCGATCGTGGTCGTGTCTCTGTTGCTGGCTCTGTGCAACTGTCGTTCGATCATCGTCAGCAGACCGGAAAATACATAATATTTTTAAGTATTTAGAGGTTGACAAACCGGTGGCAGAGTAGTAACCTAAACGCAATCAAAAAAGAACCAAAATCGATGATCAAAAGGAGTACCGTGATTCGATTCTGCACAGAGAGCCGGGATGGTGAGAAACGGCGAGATAGTTTTTCGGGAATGGATTTGTGAGATGCAAAGTGAAAGTCAGTAGCGGATGCCGTGTCTTCACGTTACAGAGGGTAGATATCAGGAAGTGATTCCTCGTATCGGTAGAGCAAAGATGAATGAATTGGTGGCTGATATTCTGATTGGAATATCAGCTTTTTGATTTTCGCCAACATGGATCTTTGGAAACAGGGTGGCACCACGACAACTGAACGTCCCTGACGCAGAGCAATCTGCGTCAGGGATTTTTTGATTCGATAGGAATAGGAAATTAGGAAGGAGAACGGATGATCTGCCGGATTGCCTGCATGTGCTGGCACGGACGAAGGCTGACAGAGGAGAAACATTTTCACGGATGTGTCGGTGATTTTCGGGAGATCCGCAGCAAGACACCGCTGTACTTTGCGGAACGTCTGTCAGAAAAATACGGCACAAAGATATACTTAAAGCGTGAGGATCTGAACCATACCGGTGCACACAAGATCAATAATGTGATCGGACAGATCCTGCTCGCCAAGCGCATTTGTGGCAGCAGAAGCCGGATGTCGTACAGAAATGCGTGGAAGAAGCCGGCGTCGGATTTATTTACAATCTATCGTAACTGTTCAGTACCTTCACAGTTTTGATGCAAAAATTCATTTGCCGAGGATCGTGACATTCAGGTAGTTGTGATCGAGCGCGAGATCAAGCTTGCGCCCGTCCTCTGTCATAACGACCGGGCGGAGAGGAAATTCGCTGCGGTTTTTGATCACATGCGCTTTCTCACCGGTGGAGAGCGTGACAGTCACACCGACCGGATATACCGTGACAAAACTTAAAAATGTCGTGACGACCGGATAGCTGAACATGTGGTCGCAGTTCGCCATCAGATACTCGATCGTCTCGAGGGCACTGTATTCTTCCTTGTATGCACGCTTGGACAACAGCGCATCGAAGACATCCGCGACATGAATGATGCGGGCGTAGAGAACGATGTTCTCCTTGCTGAGTCCGGCGGGATAGCCGGTGCCGTCGTCATTCTCGTGGTGCTGGAGGATCGATATGCTCACGGAAGAGGGAAATTCCTGACGTTCCCTGACCATTTCATAGCCAAACTGCGGATGGCAGTTGATGATCGCGCGCTCGTCCGGATTCAGCGGACCGGGCTTGTCCAGAATCGTCAAGGGGATGCACTCCTTGCCGATGTCATGGAACAGGGCGGCCAGCGCCAGTTCGCGAAGCTGCTCATTTTTGAGCTTCAGGCCGATGCCGCAGGCAACGGCAGCGATCGCAACATTTAAGGAATGCTCATAGGTCGAATTGTGATAATGGCGCAGCGTATTAAAGTCCAGCTGGATCTCCTGCAGATCCAGCAGATCATCCACGATCTTGTTTGATAAAAAGAAGATTTGGTCGAGATTCTGCTCCTTGAGTGTGCGTAGCATACGCATGCGTTCCTCGTCATCAATGATCTCTGAGAGCTCTTCGTATTCGGAATAGCAGTCATAGATATAGATACCGGGATAACCCAGAAAGCGGATCTTTTCAATGAGCGGAGCAGTCATTTTCTTATTGCGTCCGAGCAGCTTGCGCCCATCCTCGTCATATAGATTTTTCACGATCACCATACCGGGTGTCACATCATTGATACCAATAAATCGCATCTACCATTCCCCTAATCAAATTACATATTAAATAAGTAATAACACTTATGTACATTATAACTGTTTCCGATGAAAACAGCAAGACTCTTTCTGTCAGTTTATATAAAAAACAAACAGAATCAAAAATTAAAAACAAATAAAAACAACATGAATATGTGAAAAACAGACAAAAAATAATGCTTGATTTATGTTGTTTTTTGTCGTACACTATATGTGTATGAATGAAAAGGAGATAGATGCTCATGGAGTTTCAATTACCGCCTTCACAGGAAGGAAAAATGCGTATTGTTCAGGAACTGGTGCCCGGCAAGCAGGTCACACTGGCCCACATCATAGCGAGCCCGGATCCGATCGTATATAAGAAGCTTGGTCTCGACCCGAGTATCGATTATCAGCGCACAGCGATCGGTATTCTCAGTATGAGCCCGGCAGAGATCGCGGTGATCGCGGGTGATCTGGCAGTCAAAAAGGCAGACATTGAGCTTGGATTTATTGACCGTTTCAGCGGTACCCTGATCTTCACGGGATCAGTATCGGCTGTTGAGGAAGCAATACAGGCGATCTGTGATTATCTGATTGAATATCTTGGATTTACAGTCTGTGACGTGACACGGACCTGATGGTAGTCTGAATGAAAAAAATGATCTTAGTCGGACGGAGCGAGTGTGGGAAAACTACGCTCCGTCAAGCATTAAAAGGGGAGACCCTGCATTATCATAAAACGCAATATGTCAATCATTTCGATGTGATCATCGATACGCCTGGAGAATATGCGGAGAACGGCACGCTTGGCCGTGCGTTGGCGCTGTATTCCTATGAGGCTGACGTGACAGCGCTGCTGCTCAATGCCAATGAGCCGTATTCGCTGTATCCGCCCTGCTGTGCGGCTGTCAACTGCCGCCCGACGATCGGTATCGTCACACAGATCGATGCACCGGACGGAGATCCGGACCGGGCAGAGCGCTGGCTGCATCTGGCCGGGTGTGAGAAAGTATTTCGTGTCAGTTCCTATACAGGAGAGGGAATCTGGCAATTACTGGAATATCTGCGGGAGCCGGGGGATGTGCTGCCGTGGGACAATGAAGAAGACGCAAACTGCAAGCGTACGGTACTCTCAACGAAATCATCGGATGAGCCGCCGGCGTGAGCTGACATCTGTCAATATCTGAGATAGTGAGAAGGGTATCACAGGGGGGAGTACAGTGCTTATGAATACAGGTGATTCAGAAAAGCAGCATAACAAATACATATTTAAACAGACATTGGTACAGGCATCCGCTTTTTTAGTAGTGATACTTTGTGCCATTTTGTTTTTCTTTGTCATATTCAGCTATAATACATGGACCGGAAAACTGGCATATGTCGTGTCCGGACTAAAGTCGATCATCATAGGTGTGGCGATCGCGTATCTGCTCAATCCGATCGTAAACGGCATGGAGAAACAGCTGCGCAGGCTGATCAAAAATCCGAAAAATGAGGCGCGCACCAATGCGCTCCTGCGTGGATTCTGCGCGATCACGGTCGTGCTGGGCACCGTATTGGTCGCATGTGTACTGTTATATACGATACTGCCGCAGATAGTGATCAGTATTTCCTCACTGATCCGCAATTTTCCACATTATGTGGATGAAGTTACGGATCTGATCCAGTCCAACCGCCAGCTACAGGCATTTTTAGATAATGTGCTGACCAATGCGACGGAAGATATCTCGAACTGGCTCAATGTCAACGTGCTGCAGAATATCCAGTCGTATGTGGCGATGGCAGCATCCGGTGTGATGAATGTCATCATGACACTGGCGAATGTATTGGTCGGACTGATCATATCGGTCTATGTGCTGTGCTCGACGCAGACATTTGTCGGACAGGGCAAGAAGATCCTGTATGCGATCTTTTCGAGAAAGCAGGCCAAGGCGATCCTTGATACACTGCGCAAGAGCAATGAGATCTTTGGCGGATTTATCTCCGGCAAGATCATCGATTCACTGATCGTCGGCGTGTTGTGCTTCATCGGATTGACGCTGCTCCATATGCCGTATATCGCACTGGTGTCCGTGATCGTCGGTGTCACGAATGTGATCCCGTTTTTCGGCCCGTATATCGGCATGATCCCAAGCACGATCCTGATCATGCTCGTCGATTTCAAAAAGGGTGTGATCGTACTGATCTTTATCGTGATCCTGCAACAGCTCGATGGCAATGTGATCGGGCCGAAGATCCTGGGCAAATCTACCGGCCTGTCGGCATTCTGGGTCGTATTTTCCGTGATGTTCTTCGGCAAGATCTGGGGCATTATCGGAATGTTGATCGGTGTGCCGGTATTCGGTGTGATCTACTACATTTTTGAGACATTTGTTAATTACAGACTGCAGCAGCGTCAGCTGCCGGTCGATACAGACCAATATAAGAATCTGGATTATTTTACAGAAGAAGGCGAGCGCGTGACCACGGACGGCAAAAAGACACCGCGGGAGCTGCGCAAGGAAGAACAGAAGGAGCTGCGCAGACAGTGGATGGAGGAAAATCAGGAGAATTTTGAACACTGGCTGCAAAAGCACAAGAAAAAAGAAGACGAAGAGTAATTTTTGAAAAACATCATCGCACAAAAAAAGAAGGCGCATCAGCGCGCCTTCCGGTCAATATAAGTTGTTTTGAATTTGGAATACAGGATCTTCTGTGTGCTGTAGAGACCGTGATAGCCGGAGAGCATGTAGCTTAAGGCGATCGCGAGCAGATAGAACGGCATTCCGTCATAGCCGAACAGCTCAAAACAGATGAGCAGTGAGGCGATCGGTGAATTGGTCACACCGCAGAAGAGACTGCCCATGCCGACTGCGATACACAACGGCGCATCAAAGCCCGTGATCATCGCGAACAGACAGCCAAAAGTGGCACCGACATAGAACGTCGGTACGATCTCGCCACCTTTGTAACAGCAGCCGAGCGTGATCGCGGTAAAGATCATCTTCAGCAGGAAAGCGCCGGGGAAGATCTGGCCGGTCTCAAAACATCTGGCGATCACCTGCATTCCGGCACCGTTGTAATCACGGCTGCCGACGAGCAGTGTCAATCCGATGATGAGCAGACCGCCCGTGATCGTCCGCAGATAATGATTGCTGATGTGTTCGCGGAAAAAGTGGGCGGTGCGGTGCAGGATCTCACAGAAGAGAACACTCAGGCATGCACACAGGATCGCGAGAATACCGGTCAGGCAGGCACTGCTTATCGTAAAGGCAGGCGGTACGACGGGAAATGTCTCCCATGCGACACCGCACATCGCTGCCAGCGAATGTGCCACGAAGGATGCGATCACACACGGAACGAGCGCTGCGTAGTACATGACGCCGACGCTGACGACTTCCATGGAAAAGATCGCGGCTGCCATTGGCGTGCCAAACAGTGCTGAGAAACAGGCGCTCATGCCACACATGATCATGACTCGTTTGTCATTTTCGTTAAAATGGCAGACTTTTCCGATCCAGTTACCGATACTGGCACCGAGCTGGAGGGCTGCCCCCTCACGGCCGGCAGAACCGCCGCACAGATGTGTCAGCACAGTGGTCACAAAGATGAGCGGTGCCATCTTCAGAGGTACTTCCTCGCCGGAATGGATCGCGGCGATCACGAGATTCGTTCCCTGATCATGCTTATCGTGGAACAGATAATACCAGGATACGATCAGGATACCTGCGATGGGCAGAAAAAATAAAAGCCACGGATAGGTGCGCTGTGAGGCAGTGGCCCATGACATGGCATAGGAAAAGGCGATGCCGACACTGCCGACGACGATACCTGTCACGATAGCGATCAGTATCCATTTGATACCGCTGCGCAGACGGTGCAGATTGTGGACGATCGTGCGTCTGTAATCCTGCGGCTGTGTGTTATTTATAGTTGCATTTACATTTTCATTAGTCTGATTCATAACTTTTCACACTCCTGTTCAATATCCTAGCGCGCAGGTGGCTGTTTGTCAAGCAGACACCGGATTGCGCGGATAGCGCGGGAGACGACGGGAGATTAGATAAAAGTGCGCGACTTACTGTTAGATCAATTAAAACAGATCACTGAAGAGGAACAGGCGATCTTAAACGGACAGTCCGGGGTCAATAAGAGCCTGTATACATCGGGTAAAAATTTTGTGGTCGATAAAGATAAGATGCTCGCCCGCGGTACCCTGATCGATATGCGTCCGCATACGCGATTTGTGCGGTTCCCGGAGCACACGCATAATTATATAGAGATTATCTACATGTGTGCGGGAACAACAACGCACATCATCAACGGCGGTGTGCGTGTGGAGCTGCATGCGGGAGAATTGTTATTTTTGAATTCTAATGCCAGACAGGAGATCCTTCCTGCCGGGTGGGAAGATATTGCGATCAATTTTATCGTGCTGCCGGAATTCTTCCATCAGGCGTTCCAGATGGTGGAGGAAGATAATGTTGTCAGGGATTTCCTCGTCGGAACGCTGCAGAAAAAACAGCAGGGTATGGATTTTATCCATTTTCAGGTGGCGGATGTGCTGCCGGTACAAAACCTCGTCGAGAACCTGGTGTGGTCATTATTATATGAAGCAGGCGGCAAGAGCGGGACGAATCAGATGACGATGGCACTGCTGATCCAGCAGCTCTCACGCCACACGGAGAAGATCCGCGTCGTCGGACCGGATCAGTTTGACCGCAGGCTGATGTTCACGGTGCTGCGTTATATCGAAGACAATTACCGTGAGGGCACGCTGACGGAGCTGGCGGAGCTCACGTTTCAGCCGGTATCCGGGTTGTCGCGTTTTATCAAACGCGAGTCGGGACAGACGTTCCAGCAGCTTCTGATGCAGAAGAGACTGAATCAGGCGGCGTATCTTCTGACCAACACGAGAGTGGCGGTGGAGGATATCATCGCAGCGGTGGGCTATGACAACAGCAGTTATTTCCATCGCATATTTAAACAGCAGTTCGGTGTGACACCGAAGAAGTACCGTGACAGTGAATATGTCCTGTCGCAGGAATGAGAATCTGCAAATAAGGACGGTTTTTTAATAAAATAAAGTCCTTATTTTTAGGTAAATATATGATTATAATGAGGACAAGATCCAAGAAAGGAGAGCAAATGGGAAACTACTATTTGGCAATCGACATCGGTGCTTCCAGCGGAAGACACATTTTAGGAAGCATTGAGGATGGAAAAATCGTACTGGAGGAGATCTATCGTTTTGAGAACGGCATGGTGGAGAAAAACGGACACCTGTGCTGGAATCATGAGCGTACATTCAAGGAGATCTTAGCCGGTATCAAAAAGTGTAAGGAGATCGGAAAGATTCCGACGAGCATGTCTATCGATACATGGGGTGTGGATTTCGCATTACTCGATGAGAATGACAAGCTGCTCGGTGATACGGTCGGATATCGTGATGGCCGTACCAAAGGCATGGATGAGGAAGTATACAAGATCATTCCCGAAAAGGAACTGTATGCGCGCACCGGTATCCAGTATGCGATCTTCAACACGATCTATCAGCTGATGGCAGTCAAAAAAGAGCATCCGGAGCAGATGGAGCAGGCAAAAGCAATGCTGACCACACCGGATTATTTCCAGTTCCTGCTGACGGGTGTCAAGATGCAGGAATACACGATGGCTACGACCGGACAGATGATTAACCCCAAAACCTTTGACTGGGATTATGAGCTGATCGATATGCTCGGCTATAATAAGGAGATCTTCCAGAAAGTACAGATGCCCGGAACGAGTGTCGGACACTTTACAAAGGAGATTCAGGATCAGGTAGGCTTTGACTGTGAAGTCGTACTGTGCGGATCACATGATACCGCATCCGCAGTACTTGCAGTACCTGCAAATGATGATGATTTCCTGTACATCAGTTCCGGTACATGGTCACTGATGGGTATTGAG
>Ga0129312_1001560_pt1 | contig 13083 bp, 10 predicted proteins | sample O827metagenome_FD_94434 | JGI IMG/M metagenome (GOLD analysis project Ga0129312, IMG submission 94434) | Orangutan group fecal microbial communities from Wisconsin, USA - O827 metagenome | ecosystem: Host-associated > Mammals > Digestive system > Large intestine > Fecal | place: USA: Wisconsin... | reverse complement strand
CCGCTTTTAACATCAGCTCGATTTTCTCCTGCTCCACGTCCCTGTTCTGATATTTTCTAACGCTGATTCTGTGAAAAATACTGTTCATCCCGTATCCCTGTCCTCTCTGTATGTTCCGCCGGCGGTCTTCCCTTCTCTTACCTTCTGCCATGCGCAGCTGCCCCTGCCGCGCTCTGTCTTATGTCCGGTACTCCATGTTCCGGCTGTCCATACTTTTTATCTGTAATCTTCTGACACTTCCATGTACTCCCGGCTACAATACTCCTCGTTTAGTTCCCGCAATTCCTTTTCGCCATATCAATACTCCTTTCCGATCTCGTCCTCAATGCCGTACATTTTCTTAAACCGTTCCAGATCCGCCGGACCCTTAATCAGCATCACTTCCTCGATCTTTCCCGTATGAAGATCCTTAAAACCGGCAATCTGCTCGCCGTTGCAGATGCTCGCCTTAATCACCGGCTTTTGGCTGGCTTTATCATAAGTCTGTGCGGAAATTTTTTTCTTAAACAGTTTCGTTGTGGTCACCTTCTTTCAAATGCGAAAAAGCACCGCACCATTAGCAATGCCGGCACCCGGCAGGCATCCGCACCGGCAATCTCTGCGCGGGCTGATCTCGGTTTTTATGTCCTACAGGATTCCGGCTTTTGCCATCTTATATGTCTTAACCGCGTCCTCATAGACCTTAAGCGCTTTTCCAACCTTCTGTGGATCATAATCGCACAGGCTGAGATTTCCCATATAATCTTTCACGATCTTATCAAAATTATCATTCAGGAATGCCATCGGCGGCTGTGTCCAGTAAATCTCTTTTTCCCCGTTGACTTCTCTCTTATCCAGCAGCGCCTGCAACCCATAGAACAGCGGCGTAATGAATCCGTCCGGGCTGATCATGTCTATTTCTTTTCCCTTAAACGGGGTCACCTTGACTTTTCTTTTTTCATTAAGTGCTTTGCACGCTGTGATGGAAAGGAACCGACCACCATTGGCGTTGTAATGTTTCGGGAAGTTCTCATATATATAATCATACAGATCCGGGAGATCTACTGCAATCTTAAACGCCGATCTGACCTCCTCGTTCCGCAGTCTCGCATGGTATCCGTCCTCTGCCGTCTCTGTCACATCCGGCGAACTCATAACTTTCTCAAACTGTTTTAAGCAGGCACCTTTGCCGCTGTACAGTTTGTAGGGAGAAACCGGTTCCACATATCTGTCCAGGTTATTTTCATCCCGCACCGGCTCAATCAGATTCAGCGCCAGCCAGGATAACGCCACCACGTCCTGTGCCTTTACCTCTCCGCCCTCGTTCGTCTTCCACTCGATTCTTCTGGCTATGATCGGATTGTATTCCTGCATCATCCTCTGCAGATCCTCAAAATAGCCTTTCTGATTCGCTTTGGCTGCCAGCTGCAGTTCAGCGTTGTTGTTTCTCGCTTCGCAGATTTCCAGCAGATTATTTGTAAACGAAAATACACACGCCAGGTCATTCTTGTCTCTCGGCACCAGAAGTTCTACCGGAACCAGGAAATCGAGTCCGTTCTCAATCTCCCCCGCCTGCGCGTCCTTTATGTAAGTCTCCACTTTTTCTCTGTTATCCTGCCATAATGCCTTGAATGTGTCCCAATTTTTCGACGATGAACTTAATGTCTCTCCATGGTAATTCAGCGCCTGCCCGAGAATATAAAGCCCGATCGCCAATGTATTGTGGCCTCCGTCCAAAATCCCCTCTATTCTCGGATCACTGGGGAGAAGCTTGATTCTCCCTCTCTCAAGCTTTTCGTAATTGGAAGAAGCCAGCAGCACGCCCTTGCTCATAAAGGGAAACAGCTGGGGACTGCTACTGATCGTCTCCTGAATTGCATCTGTGACTGCGCCTGTCCTTGAGGATCTGGGGTTTGCCTCCAGATTCAGTGAATCGATGATGGACACAAAAAATCGCGCCGGCACCAGACCCACAATTTTGGTGATCGATCCCACAGTCTGTTCTGTGGATTCCTCGAATTTGATAATGATACTTGTTCCTTGCGGCATAAAATGCCTCCTTTCATCTTTGCAGGAAGGCTGGAAACAAAAAAAGAACCAACAACGTAATCTGTCGGTTCTTGAAATCCTTCATAAAAATCTCCCTATTTCCAGAACCTATCCAGGTACTATATGCTCCATCCTCTATCCAGCAGATACTTATTTTGTACAAGATTTCGGGGGATTTGTCAATATTTTTTTAAATGGGGAACTGGGGGTAATTATGGGGCTGCACACTAACTCTCTATGTACGAAATAAATAAAGCTTCTGCTCATAAGAAGTCAATCACACACCATAGAAACTTCATAAAATAAAGCTTGTCTTTACTGTAAAAGGGGTTAAAAATAGAACCCAAAGCACTCTATCCGATGAACAATTTTCATGCATAGTATATAATACTAAATCAGCAAAACAATCCCATTAAACGACTTAATCTATAAAACACAGTTCAAAGTCGCTTATAGTTCTATTCATATTCAAAATATTTTGTACTTTGCCAATCATTTTTTGTATTTTTATCTTGGAAGTTGCAAAAATTTTACTTTCTCGCAATTCGATTTATTAAATCTTATTACATATATATTATTTTGAGCTACCGATATACTTTTTCTTTCCTCCTCACTCAAGCCACATCCATCAAAAAATCTTTGTATCACTACGTCTTCCGCTTCGTATCCATAATGATAAATTAGTAATTCCGCTCCGTTTTCTACCGAAATACGATTATATATTTTTTTCCACCACCATTTATCACTACTTCCTAATGAACATCCATATATAATAAATACATTTGTATTTTTAAAATACTTTCCATATAGCTCCTCACTTCTGGCCCAAATCGATTTAACGAATTTTTTTCTTAAATCATGATTGTCATTCTTCGGTAAATCGATCTCCGTCCCAAACAACAATGATTTGGGAATATTTTGATCGCCATGTGGATGCAAAACATTTGATAGCAAATGGCAATATGGATTTGTGAAAACTGTATGTCCAGGATAATCATTCGGATTTGTGAAAAATTCAAAATTATTACTTGAGCAATTATACGGCACTGGATCAAATATCTCCTTATCTAAATGTACATAGTTGTCTAACAGCGCAGTATAGTTCAAGTTTACAAACGTAAATAATATTTTATCATAATTCTGCACCACATTATGAAAACGAAATTTCTGATACTGTTCTTTCGATAAATCCCCAATAAATTCCGACATTGAACGGTATCCATAAGACCCTTTCTTTTCTTTACTAGGACTCTCCAACATTGATACTTTCTCTATAATATCATTATCTACAACATCATTTAGAAATCTTGAGAAAGCTTGCTGAATTTCTAATAAATCCTTGTTTAACTTATCAATGTTATCCTCATCATCTTTTTCGATGGCACTAATCTGCCTAGCCAACACAGCTTCCAAGTCGCTCCAATTCTCATCTTGAGGTTCTTCCTGCTGCAAGCGTTCCATCTGATCAATTAAAATATTATTCTTCTCCGGATACTTATATTTAAAAAAAGAATAAAATCTAGAGTATTTTGTTGTTACACCTTTTCCATATTTTAATAAAACCGAAATATCAAATCCATTTCCAACTATAGCCATTATTCTATGTGTATTCATCCTATCTTACCTCCTTATTCTTCAATAGTCCTTTTCTTTATAACCCCCTAAACAACTCAACGTCCAATATCCAAGTACTGAGATAACATTCCAAACTGTTCCGCCGATAATATACTTTTATCTGTTGTATTTACTAATACTTGAATTTCTGTATAAAAATAATTATTGGGAACAGAATTTAGGTAATTCGACAAAGCATTCAATTCACCAAAGAGGAATTCATTCTTTTTGGCAAACCACGCACAAAGGAAATTGCATTCCTTGCTGTTGCATTCTTTGCCACACTGTATTTCAAGAGTATTATCTCTTACTCTTATTAAATTCATATCTTTGCAATTTTTAAATGGCATTTTCGTGAATTGTGGCAAACTTACATCAACTTCAACCTGAATAATCTCTTTTATGCTTTCCTTTTTCAAAAAATCTGCATTTGTTTTGAGTTCATATTTAACATCAATTGTATATCCTGCCGTTATCAAATGTGACAACCAATGAAATCTTGATGTTATGCCCATATTATTAAGATTGTGATCCAGAACCACTTTTGATACCCGATAATTACTCATGTCTAATAAATCGGCCAATCTCAGTACAATTTTTGAATATTTTGCACTCCACGAATGCTTTTTAGCCACTGATTTTACATCATAAATGTCAGCAGTATTATAACCATGTGCTTCAGATATCTCTGCTATAATGTCTCTCAATGACGTATCTATAAATTCTAATTCGTTTCTACTTCTTACTTCGTTTGCACTATCCTTTGCGTGATTTCCTCTTACAAGGTCTTCATAAAATTCATCCAATCGTAAATAGTAATCCTTTAATAACTTTTTTAACGATTTCTCAGATGGCATTTCTCCTAATTTTTCAAGCTCATTTCTAAAATCGGAACTTATTAAATTGCTTTTAGGGCAATCATCTTGTATTGCCTCTAAGCGTGGAAATGTAACCATAGAAATGTCGTGCAAATAACATGCCATAAAAAGTATATAATAGTCATTACTAGAAATATCAATGTAATCTATTGCCCGTAGAATTTTTATACTATTACCGATCAAATCAATCGCATGTTCTTGATTATGTAATGTATAAAAATATAAATGTTTCGACCCATTCTTCCATATATCGCAAGTATATTTATGAACAAGAATTAAATTATCAATTCTTTTGGGATCGCAAACATATGTTCTAAAATAACTTAATACTTGAAAAATAGAATATTCAACCGGATACCTATATTCATCTTCCAAAAAATTATCAATTAAATCATTAAAATTTTTTATATCAAAGCGTTTAAGCCTTAGCATTTCTAATATTCTTAGCTCGGAATATGTTATTTTTCGATTTCCCTTTTTATATAAATATATCTCATCACTAATTTCAATTGCCAATGAACTAGAGATATAAGCATTTAATATCATTCTACGAAGTTCACAAGAATTGGCATCTATCAGTTGCACCATGTGTGCATACTCTTTACCAATTTTTTGAGCCACAATGTCAGCTTTCTTTGCCAACTCCAACTCCTCTTTCGTTTTTTCCCATCTTATATCATTTATTTTTTTACTATTGTTTCTTTCATCTCCAATAAGACCTTTTGACAAAGTTGTATATCTATCACATTCCAAAAATTTCTCGTTTCCATTTTGCCAATAATGAGAAAATGCACTATAAATATATGAAGTTTCTTTATTTTCTCTATTAAATAGAATTACATTAAGTTTTTCTATTCTACTAACCACCTCCGTTTTATCCGATCCAGAATTATCCATCTCCAACAAGACCATGTTGATCAATGGCCCTAATACATCCTCGGTATAATTATCAAAGAAAAGCTCTAGTCCTTTTTCTCGCTGCAAACCAATTATTTTATCTAAATCATTCAATAATCTATTCAAAATTTCCGAAGAATCTATTTGTGTTCTTAATCTAAGATCGAGCATTCGATATTTAAAAAATTTTTTATATCTAATCAATTTCTTTTTATAAGACTCATTCTCTCCAATGGTATCTAATTCGCGCTCTATAGCCTCAAGCAACTTCTCTGTTTTATTTAGTAAGATAAAATTTTCCTCATCAGAGTAGCTTGTATTTATCTCAAATGCAGTTTTAGATGTTTCACGCCCCAAACAGTGCAAATATATCTCTGATTCATTAGTATCTATAAGATTTGACGCAGTACTTTTTTCGCCAGGTTTATGTATTTCGATCTTATATTCATCACGCCTGGCTTTTGTGTATTCAACCAATGCCTTTGGTAATACACTTTCTGTTTTATCAAAGGAACTACTTACCCATTTTTCTATTTTATTATTTAACTCTTTAATTTTATCTTCGAACTCTTTCTCATTGTCGATTGCATTTGTAAAAATGACAGAGTCATCAACATAAAAATACATTTCTCCTGGAAGCACCTCTTTATAAAATTCCTGTATTTTTATCATTAAAAGATTTGCAAGGAAATAGCTCTGCGGCAAACCTTGTGCAATACCACTTGCAAACCTATCCTCCCCTGTTCTTTTTAAAAAATATATTTTTTTATCATCTTCTGACAATTCCTGTATCTCAACAAATATGAGTTTTTCAAGAATTTTTCTCACTGTTTTTCTATCATCAACACTTAAATCTACAGGCAATTTTTCATCGATATAATTAAATAAAACAACCGGATTAATTGATGGGAAAAAATTAATTAGGTCCAAACTAATTTCCCATTTATATTCGCGGCTTTCATGATACTTTTTATACGCTTCATTTGCTTTTGTAGTATATTTTTTATATTGTTTTTGCCACGGAATAAACAAATTTTCCGCTTTGTACGCCACCCGATTGCCATAAAAATTATCCGGTATTAACCTACTCAAATTAGACGTTCCAACTTTATTATCAGCGTCAAACTCATATATCAGAACATTTAATAGCGATACCGCTGCAATTTGATCTACTAAATTCGAATGATGTAATGGTCTAAATATCACTTCACCATCCTCATATTTTTTGGGCCTAAAATACACTTTAGCCTTAAAAAAAGAGTCTTCTTCCATTAACTCTTTTAAACGTTCCCGAATTGTTCGAATCCAACTATCTAAGTTATTCTGATCAAAAAAATCTTTTAATTGTGTTAACTTATTCGTTTCTGTTTTTTCCAATAATTCTCGATTAACAATATATGAATCTGCTGAATATAATGCTAAACAAATATTGCGCTCATCATATAGTTTATTTAACACACTCTGTTCTTTATATTTTTCTTTCTTCATTCTTTTGTTTCACAGTGCGATTTTTTAATCGCTCAACGTCCTCCTTTATTGCTTTATTTATATTCTCTATCTTCACTTCTTTCGCAATAACATACTCTGGTTCCCCCATATATTTAATCTGATAGCATATTCTATCAGCGTTGACTTCGCGTATATTAAAGCGATTTTTTAGTGTGATTTTACCCCTTTCGTATATCCAAGCATCATCCAATACAATAATAGTATCTTCCAAATAATTCTCCAATGGTTTCAGTATCTCTTCTTCTAGACATTTCTTTTTTCTTCGCAATTGCTCTAAAGAAAGCAAAAAATTGTCTGTAAATCCAGTCAGAAAGTTTTTATTATATTTATATTCTCCATCTACAGCTACCACATATTCTGAAAATGCAGCAATCACTTCGCAAACTAATTCTTTCTCTTCTTCTGAGAAATTTTCCCTTTTAACAATCCTTTGTAGACATTCTGCCTTTTCTATCATTGTTCTCCCTCTATTAATTATTCTCCTATTTTCTCAACCGATATAATATCCGCTGGCAACCACTCAACATCATCCAACTGCTTCTTTGTTAACCACCTTGCAGCTTCATGCTCCTTTAACACAAGATCCCCACTTACAATTTCGCACCAAAAGCAATCCATTGAAAGATGAAATTCCGGATAGTCATATTCAACCGTATCAATCAATTCTCCAACCGATATCTCCGTATCCAATTCCTCCATAATCTCTCTCTTTAATGCTTCCTGCGGTGTTTCTCCTGCTTCTATCTTTCCACCAGGGAATTCCCAACCGTCTTTAAACTCCCCATATCCACGTTGTGTCGCAAAAATGATCGGTTCTCCACATTCATTTACAGCTTTTATTACCGCTGCCACTACCTTAATTATTTTCATGCATTCCTCCATTAAGAATTTACAATATACTCGTAGATATCTTCTCTCACCGGCACGTCGAGAATCCATTCTATTTCAACAGCAGTTTTTCTGTATTTGTCATCGTAAATTCCTTAGTATTTCCACTTGCTGTCATATGACCAAGATAGTAGAATTCTTTTGAGATCTTATCGTCTTTATTTTTTCGTACAAACAATTCCACCTGAATACCTCGTTCCTTGGCTTTAAGGAAGTTCTGCACATCTTCTGACCGCAAACTTCTTCCCGATTTTGAAATAGCGATCAAACGGTCTCTAAATCCAGGTACAAAATGGTCTTCGTATTTTGTAGTATCGCTGATATTCTCCGCCTTATTATAATTAATAAATACAGGAAATGTTTTTGTCTTTTTATCATACTTGTAACCGCCAATATTTAATGGTACCTCATTTTGTTCCCAATTCAGAAGGCGACAAACATCCTCATAAGTATATTTCTGATATAACACCAAATCCGTCTGATCATAGGTATTCTTATAATTTCTTTCGTATCGACTAATACCAAATTCAACAAGTTCCTGTATAACCTCATAGAACTCATGATTTAGCATCATCTGCATAAACGACTTTGTTGGTTTATAATCGCTTCCTTCTTTCTCAATAAATACGCATTGAGAATAAGTCTTCTTACTTGCACCAGCAGGAAATTCATTAGTCATTACATTTACAATGTTTTCCCTCTAGTCCTGGCTAACAGTCTTTCCATACTCTTTCATATCCTCTGACAACCCTGCAAATAAACCTAGCTTTGATATTCCATGAGCATACGCAAGCATTCTCTTCATCATCTGAAGTTCCTGAATTCGTTTTCCATTTGCTAATTTTTTTGAAACAAATTCGATTACTTTTTCCTCATCTTCTGATAGTCGAATCTTATATTCCTTCTCATATTTCACCAAAAATTTGTAATACGATCCAAGACTGTTATTATCAAATATTCTAATAACATCCATCTCTCCATAATCATCAAAATCTCGTAACTTGGGAATACGCCCCAGCTTATTCTTGAGATTTGTGTAATTTTCTCTGATGAGTTTTATATCACTAAAATTCGCATTATCCACAGACGTAAAAATTCTTTTTCTACTTATCTCATCAAAATGTACTGTAGATGCTCCAGGAATAACTCTTCCACCTTCCATGATAAATCTACGAATGTTGTCCTTGTTATAAGTTCTGTCTCCAGATAAAGCAATTGGAATCATAAAGTTATTATTGTAATTTCCAATAAAATCAAGAATAATCACATACTCTTTTCCCTCTGCTTTCCTAAGTCCTCGTCCAAGCTGTTGGATAAACACAATAGGTGACTGCGTTGGTCTTAACATAATAACCTGATTCACTTCAACAATATCAACACCTTCATTCAATATTTCTACTGAAAATATATAATCTAAAGGTTGGTTACCATCTGTTGCCTCATCCTCATTCATTGCAAGTCTCTCAAAAGCATTCTGTCTTTCCTGCTCCGAGGCACTTCCATTAAGAGCAATTGTTCTAAATACTTGTCCGGTGGAAGGATTTATCCTTTGATTAAACTTTACAGATAATTCCTCTGCTTCTTTTATGTTGCTGCAAAAAATCAAACCTTTCACTTTATCCCCGCTATAACCATAATAGTTAGCCTGATTGATAATGTGTTTTACTCTCTCATCACAAATAAGCATCGAAAAATCTCGACTAGTTTCTTCGTTATCGCCAATAATTTTTAAATCTGTAATTCCAAAATAATGAAATGGACAGAGAAGATTCTCTTCCATTGCCTGTTGTAAACGAATCTCATAAGCAATCTGATAATCAAAAAGTTCATAGACATTTCTGCCCTCTAGATTATCGTCTCTCTTATCTGGAGTTGCCGTCATTCCTAACCAAAGTTTCGGTGTAAAATGTTTCATTACCTTCTGATATGTATCCGCCGGAACATGATGAGCCTCATCTAAAATAATACAATCAAACGCATCTTTTTTATACTGAAGCAAATGCACATCACGATTTAATGTCTGTACTGTAGCAAATACATAATCTGCTCCATACTCATGATATCCTGCACCAACTAATCCCATTGAAACAGACTTCGCAAACACTTTTTCATAAGATTTCCTTGTCTGTCTCGCCAACTGCCCCCTATGAACTAAGAATAATACTCTCTTAAATCCTAACTCTCTCATTGCAAAAGCAGACGCATATGTCTTTCCTGTACCAGTTGCAGAAATCAAAAGTGCTCTATCCTCTCCAGCACCAAGAATCTTTTTCAAATTAGTAATAAATCCAACCTGCATGCTGTTAGGCTGCAGTTTATGCTTCTCGATCGAAGTGATCTTCTCCTGTTTTGCAACATCTCTCTGATGCTTGATAATTTTATATCGCTCACTATAGCTTTCATAGAATTCATCAAATGATAAAGCATATCTCGAATTCCACAATTCATTAAACTCAGCAATGATTTCATTTGCCACTTCGCCCTGTTCGGTCGAAATTAATTTTGTATTCCATTCTCGATTACTAGTAAGAGCTGCACTCGTAATATTAGAACTCCCAATAATAATACGATAAATTTCATCTTTTTTAAAAATGTATCCTTTTGTGTGAAATCCCTCATTAGCCGTTTCAACATCATACATTTTAAGGCTAATATTTGACAACTCTGCAAGTTTTTTTAATGCCCTTGGTTCACTGAAATTCAAATAATTTGTCGTAAGAATTTTCCCACTAATATTTCTCTTCTCAAGTTCCTTTAACGTCTGAAGGAGTGGCGTGATCCCGCTCATAGTAATAAATGCCACACTAATCTGAAATCCATCGCATGCCAAAAGCTCATCCTCGATTGTCGAAAGAACCTTCTTACCTTCTTTATGATTATTTGATACAAATTGTGGGCGATATACATCACTTGAAATAACAGAACTATCTATATATGCTGTTTCAAACCCCAATCGAACTTCATCTATCTTACTCATTTGTTTCTCCCCATTATTTCTTTTCTACATACTCCAAAAATATCTTCTCCTCAAATCCGCCTCTTTCATCCGCCCTCTTGGTTCTCACTGCTTCTAATTCTTCTAACGCATATCCCCTTGCAATACAAATAGACCGCAATACCTCAAGGATATCCGCCATCTCTTCCAGATTCTTATCAGCCTGATACTCTGCAACCTCTTCATTCAATTTTGTTTCAAGCGCGGCTATGTACTCTTCATTTGATAGAACACGAGTCTTACAAGTTTTCCCGTCTGACTCAATAAGCTCTGGTATTTTATCTCTCACCAATTTGTTATATACCTTCATTCTACCTCCTTATACAAGGTTCCAAATTTCATAACCTTGTCTTCTTGCCGAATCATATACCGGGCGCATATTTTTCTCCAAAATCACCCGGAACTCTTCCCTTGAATTTCCCTTTCGATATAATTCCTGATTTGCCCAAATCGAGTGCAGGTTATCTCTGTAGCACGCTTCATATAATTTATGAATTCCGGGCTTTTTAAATAGCAATTCATATAAAACAAACTGATTGCCAGCAAATCTATTGAAGAACCTGTCCCATTTTGGAAGCTTATTACTTTTCTTAGAATTCCACGACGAATCCATCGGCATAAGATTCCAAAGTTCATCATTCATCACAAAGGACCACGGGATAAAATGATCCAAATCATATTTTTCTGCATTGATAGGTTCTTCCTTGAAAACGTCCATAATCGGCGCAATTTCCAACACTGCATCCCACAACCTTCTCGCATTGGATAGCTTACGCATTTTTTCATCTGCTGGAGCAAGTTTATATACTAATCCCGGAACTTCTGGGTTATTATTCTGCAGCCACTTTACCTTTTCCAACTGAATCCATCCGAGAATACTTACCGTATTATCTTGGATCATTTGAATCCAGCTATGACTGAATGTAATCACTCTATTCAGTCCCTTATCATCATTGAATGTATACGGCAATAAGATTTCTGTCTGACTCAGCCTGTTATAATACGCCATCATCCTTCCCGCGCTACTATCCAAGTCAATCCTCTCTGTTCCCCTATTCGCAAATCCTGACAGGGATTTATATGGAACATTCTTGGTAAGTTCTTTTTTGTAATCACTAAGTTCTTTATCATCCGAAGCTTCGTGAAGTTTATTGATAATTTCAACATCACTTGCATTATTCGCGAGATTACTTATTTCCTGTAACCTTAATACCGCTTTCTCAAGATTATCCTTGATAATTCCCTCCCCATAGATTCCACTTAAATGGATATGAAACTCAAGGACTGGATACCAGGCATTTGAGATCATTTTGTTGATTATCTCATCGTATGTAGCTTCTGTTTTGTTAGCAGATATCAGCTGCACGATTGCCTCGAGCCAGTAAAACTTATAGCAATAAGAAGGAGAATTCATCATTTTAGAAAATCCCTCTATATCGAGCGTATTATAATATCTCTTATCAATTATCAGATCAGCCAATATCTCACCTTCTACTTTTTCTGTAAATCTGTCGTTTCCGAATGCTTCATACATTAACTTGTACAAAACGACCATATGATACTATTATTGTAATCATTTATCCAAATACTTGCAAGAAATTTGTAGGTTTATTTTATTCCCAGGCAAATAGCCACACATGATTTTCGATTTACATTAACATGTTATAAAACGTTCAGCAGTAAATTTGCATATCTTAATCTCATTTCTTAAAATCCTTACCCCTTCCATGCATATTCCAAAAACAGATAGGACATTGAAAATATCCTATCTGTTGTATCACCCCTCATTTTCAGTTACTATCGCATCAGTCTCTTTTCCAGTGGCAGTAATCCTGCACACAACTCCACCATCAACAACAAACACCACTTTTCCTTTTGCTTTATCTCCGATCTTATCATAAAGTCTTCCAGCACTCATAGACTCACCTTTTACAGTGAATGGGCTGTTCGCTACATATCCGACCTTCCCAAGTCCTTTCACTTTTACTTGTATTGCCTCTTTGTCATACTCATTATCCGGCTCTTTTACAAGCTTCACTTTCATATCCTTTTTCATAAAGTCACTGCCAAAATAATTCCTGCAACCAGCTATTGTAAAATACATCTCATCCATAATAGCACCTCCGCTTAAATTAAAGGATCACCGCTTCTCCTTAAATGAAAAACTCAGTGCAAAATCAAAAGGTTTTCTAATACATTAAACATTGTATTTTCTGTTTTTCTGGTATTTTATGTGATATAATCCGATTAAAACTGTTGAAAAACGCTTAATTG
>Ga0129312_1001557_pt1 | contig 13097 bp, 15 predicted proteins | sample O827metagenome_FD_94434 | JGI IMG/M metagenome (GOLD analysis project Ga0129312, IMG submission 94434) | Orangutan group fecal microbial communities from Wisconsin, USA - O827 metagenome | ecosystem: Host-associated > Mammals > Digestive system > Large intestine > Fecal | place: USA: Wisconsin... | reverse complement strand
CGCAGCAGCAATGCCCGCGCCATCCATCTGTATGAGAAGTATGGCTTTCGGAAGCTGTGTACGTTTCCTCGTTTCTTCAAAATCAATGGAGAATATATTGATTTTGACCTGATGAATCTCGAACTGAACACAGCAGACGACCACATAGAGGGAAATATGAGATGAAAGCAATTACCGTAGAAGCATCTCTAAGTTTCTCTTGGAAATATTCGTCTGAAGAAACTGTATTTTTCAAGCGAGAAATGCTCTCTTTTTTCTCTACAAATATTGCTTGATTTTATATCACTTTGGTGATACTATTTTTACAGTGATACTTAGGAGGATGCGGAGATGAATCAGAAAACTACCCTATATCATGGCTCCGAACAGATCGTAGAATCTCCAACCTTTGGGTTGGGTAAGCAGAACAATGACTTCGGGCTGGGCTTCTACTGCACGGAAAGCGAGGAACTCGCCAAAGAATGGGCTGTATCCTCTCTGCGTAACGGCTTCGTCAATCGTTACAGTCTTGATACAGAATACCTGAAAATTCTGAATCTGAACAATCCAGACTATACGATTTTGAACTGGATTGCTGTTCTGGTAGCGCATCGTCTGTTTTCTATCAAAAGCCCAGCCGCACAGCGGGCAAAACGATATCTGATTGACAATTTCGGCGTCAACGTCAATGCCTACGACCTGATCATCGGATACCGTGCCGATGACTCCTATTTTGACTTTGCTGCGTCTTTCCTAAATAACGGAATTTCCGTACAGCAACTCGCAAACGCTATGCGACTTGGCAAGTTAGGCGAACAGATTGTCATCAAGTCTAAATACGCCTTTTCGCTGCTGCATTACGATGGATTTTCTATTGCGGAAAAGGAAAAATATTATGTTCGCCGCAAGGCTCGAAATGATGAAGCCGATCAACTTTATTCGGATATACTTGAAGAGGAAACAGATGGTCTGTATATCCTTGATATCATAAGAGGAGGCATCCAAAACGATGACCCACGCATACCAAGAAATCTATCTGAGTAACGCGCAGGCATTACTGGGCGATGCTTTTGATTATGCTATCAACGCGTGTGGAGTTGCCGGAGATAGCTTTATAAAGCTGTTTTCCGTCAGTTTCGTCAGTAATCGGATTGAGAATGGTGAACCTTCATACCTTTTGGGGAAAAGCGGGATTGAAACTGCTGTTGATGTTCTCGTTGAGACTACGGGCAAAGCGCCGACCGCCAAGCCTCAAGCGAATTTCAGCCGTTCCAGAGAGTATTGGATCGGCTGGGCAGTCGCCTACTATCAATGGTTTTCCGGAAGAAAATTCAGTGATATTTTTAAGGTTCTTTCGTTTGAAGATTTGCAGCAGATGTATTCCCCCCTTCATGAAGCAGATGTCACTAAATTCGCTGATATTGTCGATGCTAAAGTGCGCGAATACTTCGCTGATACCAACCTCAAACGTATCCGCACGCTTTATGGCTGCACGCAGGCAGAGCTTGCCAAGCGAAGCAATGTCAGTCTTCGCTCAATTCAAATGTACGAACAGCGCAACAAGGACATTAACAAAGCCAGTGCGGAGACTGTTCTTAGCCTTGCAAAAGTCCTCGGTTGTACGATGGAGGATCTTCTGGAAACGTAAGTCCGTAACAAAAAGGGTAGTCTTTCCCTTAAAAAACTACATGAATTACGGGAATGTAATAGCTGTTAAGGGAAAACCATGATTTCATCCAGAAGGGGCAACTGACATGGATAAAGAACGTATGGCACAACAGATTATCCGCGGCTGCTCAGGTAAGCGCTGCTGCCAGATGCAAAACTAAATACTCTATATGAAATAACTCAGCCAACACGGAAACTTACGATGGGGAGCCTGTTCGATGGCATCTCCGGCTTTCCTCTGGCTTCGGTGCGGTGCGGTATCGAGCCGATCTGGGCCAGCGATATCGAACCATTCCCCATCATTTCAATCAGCCAATTTCCCCGAATCCTCCCCACCATGAACCATATCCATAATGAAAGGATCTCCCCGACCAACTCTGGCGGAGAGGTCCTTTTTTAATGTCGAACAACTCTAGGTCGTCACCATCTTCTCTTAGGTGCTCGTTTCCTTACAGGCAGCCCCAAATCTTGCAGTTTTCTGGCTAGTTCATCGTCTTTGGCTACAAGCAACAAGTCCCTATCCATATTATTCAGTGCATGGAGGGCAGCTGCATAGGCACCAATGGATACTGTTGATGCTCCTTTCTCAATCGAGACAAGGGTAGCATGGCTGATTCCAGCTCTCTCGGCTACCAATTCTAAAGTTAGTTTACGTCGCAGACGAGCAAGGTGAATCTGCTCGCCCATCTGTGCAAGAATTTCTCGTGTCCGCGGCATAATAACTACCGTTTTCTTTGCCATACATAACACTCCTGCGAAGATGATACTCTTTCTGCCTTCTGAATTCTCTCGAATTATCCGGTCTTGCCACGACGCTAATCATCTATCACAAGACAATTTACCATTCCGCTATGTGCCGTACAAGCATCTATCGCAATTACGCCCGGCCCGTAGTACGGTGCGAAGTCAGCGTCATCCCCGAACTCGCTCCCCTTATTTTCGTATTTCCTATGCCCATATGAGGTATGCCAGTGTCCGCAGACGATTGTCTTCTCTTCGTCAGCGGTCTGTGCAGCATCGATCCCATTGAACCATCTTGCCTGCGCCCAATGGGCTTCATCAGCCTCTCGCCACGAAGCAATATAGCTGTAGCTCTTATCCCTGTTCGAAATGCTCGGGACCCATGCATGAGTAAAAACATAGTGCTCCGTTTCAAAGTAATCGAGCATTGCCGGGATAATCTTTTTGTAGAATGGCGTATTCTTTGCTGCGTCAGCAAAATCATAATTTCGGATCGATGCCATCACCGGATCAAATCCAGTCAATTGAAGCGCTGTATCGTAGGTACCATTCGACTTGTGATGACTGTATGGAAGCCCCCCATCAACGGTCACAAGCTCTACGAACAGATCTTCATGGTTGCCTCGAATGAGTATCACTCTGTCCTGCTCCATTTGCTCCAGCACAAACTGCTGAACCTGCTTCGCTTCGTGCCCCCGATCAAATATGTCACCGAGCATGATCAGCTTGTGTGGAGTATCATCAGAAAAGAAGCCTGCCTTTTCCAAGGCAGACTTCATCTGCGTATAATATCCGTGTACATCAGAAACAACATAGTACCGCATAGATTCTTATTCTCCGCTATCGTCTTCTTTGGATAGTCTGTCTGCCAGAATCCAGTCCTTCAGCTTAAAGCAGAACCACTCATCAATTGTCAAATTAAACTCAGCAAGGGCAAGAATCAGACTTTCCAACTCGGCTTTTCCAAATCCTAAGTTTATGCTAATTGTAACGTAGTTTTCTGAAAGCTGCAACACATATCGTGCTTCATTACGCTCATAACGCTTTAGCAATTCCGGTTTACTTTCTAAGCACTCTCTGATTACGTCATTCATGTCCGCTCCAGGCCTTTCAATGTCCGAAGACTGACTCCCTCCACTAACGAGAAGACTGCCGTATTCTTCTCTTCAAGATACTCTCCGGATAAAACATAGGTCTTCGAAATATCCATCTGGTTTGTCTTCATAATCCCATGAACAAATCGCTTGCTGTTAATCCTCATTACGCACTTATGATCGGTAAACAGTTTTACCGGAACTCTGAACGCCATCACATCATCCTCGTCGCAAGGGAAAACGCTCAAGGAATCATGGTTGTCCGAGATTTTAATTGATACATGACTTGGCTTCCCCAAAGCTTTTATGACCCCTTTGCTCACGCTAATACAGCAGCGTGCCCCTTGCAGTGTCAATTCTATCGGATACATTCTATTGTCATTAGTTGCTTCTGCCATCACTGTCGCCTCCATTTCCAATTATCGAGCCGAGCAGAGTTTCCCTTTTCTTTTCTTGTTCCTGAATACTGATAGAAGCCGCCATCTCATCAGAAACTGTAGACGGTACGATGTCACCGCTAGTATCCATATACCCAGATAGTGACTCAAAACTACTTCGCTGTTGAAGTGCTTCATAGTCCGAATAGCTTCTTCCGAGTTTCATTCGAATTTCATCAGGATAATACTTATTGATGCGTTTTTTCATCTTACCAGATCTCTTATCAAAGTACTCCTCAGGTAATGGATCGAACATAACAGCCGACGTAAGATCAAACACCAGCACAAGCCCACGTTCAGAGTTGGCAAGTCTGCCATAAACTTTATACCGGCATTCCCTATTCCATCCCACCATTTTATAGATACTCTGAACGTATTCCGGACATGAAATCGAACGATTAACCCACTTGTCTTTCTTAAACCTAGCCCATTCAATTGAAGATATTTCCTCTTCAGCACAAATTGCCACAACCATCCGTTTCTTATTCTCGCTTAGCATGGGGAGGACATGCTGCACCCCCTCAAATAGTCGGATTGCTGACATATTGAATTCCATCCTATTTGCACGAATGCTGACTGCTGGCTTTTTGATCATGGAAAAGAACATTTTAGGCGGAACAACATAGTCATCGAGAGATTCAAACTCGATGGCATTCTTTTTGCCCAATCGTTCTTGAACCAGTTGTCTAATCAGTTCCTGTTCTTTGGGCGTATACCCATCTGTCTTTTCTTCTGTAATCGTGCTTTCAGTAGCAGCAATAAGAGATAGTTGATTGTTGTCCATATTGTCCTCCGATTACATCGCATCATAGATTTGATCTAACTCATCAGCAATCTCCCCCCGAGATGGAATGATGCCAATAAAGGGATTGATCACTTTTGTGCCATGGTTACGAATATCTGCCGAAGATACCGTATCAAGGACTTTGCTCCTTTGTTGCTTAATATCGTAGCTAACGCCAAACTGACCTTGCCAGTTCTCCGGATAAGCAACACGAGCAGCAAAGTCGGCCGTTTTCCTACAATCACTTTCCCTATAGGGAATATACTTAGCAGTTGAATCGGAGGCGTTGCTTGCATCAATCTTCTTTTTGTCCTTTCCAATTAAAATCTGCGGTTCATCAAGGAAGAAGAAAATGATTCTTTCGCCTCCTCTGACACGGGTTACTCCTCTAAATCTAAATCTGTACTTTCTCATCCAGTCGAGCTTATCATACACGGCATTTGAGAATGCTGAAGTGCGCAGTTGCAAACCTGATTTCTTATCATCCCACGCTACCGCATTGGGATTTGCAGCAGTACAGCTTCTGACTGCTATCACTTCTAATACAGGATGATACAAGAACTCAATATGCTTCTGCTGGTCGAGCTTATCCCAACAGGCCCTATTCAACTTCAGGGTTTTCCGAGAAAATGTAAGCTGCGGATCGCTGCGAGTCATGAACATAACGCCTGGTGCGATACGATAATCGTTCAAAGACATAGAAGCCACGTTGCTGTGTTCAATTCCGTTTACGATATTTGCTTGATGCTCCAACTCTTCAAACTCATTCTCATTATATACTTGTCGAGAAATATCCTGAAATGCCTGATTATCAATGCCGCTCCATATTGGTGAGATACTAACAAAGCCTTTTAGAGCTCCATTATCAATCACATAGACATCTGGTACACTTCCGAACTTATATCTACTGGCCCGCATCATATGTGCAGCTCTAGCGATTTCGGGGGAAACGATTCCCTCATGGTAATGTGGAATATAAGCTCCTTCTCTAAGTCCGTCATTCTTCGCTGTAACTTTCTCCTTGTAATCAATAACAACCCTCTTTCTAACTTCGAGATCTCCCCAACGCCGCTCATTCTCCATGATGGCTTTCACCATGGGCGCAGTCCATTCGGTGCGCCCGCGAAGGGTTGGGCGCTGTTTATCCGTCAGCACATCTGCAATTTCTCCTGCGGTGTGCCCACATAAGGTAGCTAAAAAGATATACTTTACCGTTTTCGCCTCTTCCTGCTCGATAACAAAGCCCCCCTCTATCGTATGTCGTAAGCCAAGCAAATCAGATAAAGGGAACTGTCCTGTGCAGATTCTCTGATCATAGGACAGAATCATCCGACGACTCTTATTGCCAGATTCCCACTCAGCAAAAAGGCCTTGCATTTGAAGCCTCTCGTTTATGTTTGGATCAAGTGTATATAAGTCTTCGGTTTCAAAATATACGCCAACTGGATTCGACGGGTTTGTTGTTCTGAGTTTTCGAACCTCTTCAATCAAGTCAGAAATATTTCGAGCAAAGCGAGATACGCTAGCGCAGACAATAAGATCCATTTTCTTTTTTGACGCGTCTTCCAGCATCCGTTTAAATTCAGGACGCCATTTCTTTGAAGTACCCGATTTGCCTTCGTCACTGTATATTTCCGCCAACTCCCAATTAGGGGTTTTTGCAATTTTTTCTGTATAGTACTTTGTTTGATTCTCAATAGAGGAAACTTGCTCCTTGCTTTTTGTACTTACGCGAGCATAAACGGCAACCCGTTTATGCTCTTCGTCGCGAATAGTTGGAGTAGGCTTTGCCGGCCGAAAAATTGTCTGTGGCGGAACTGAATAATGCTGGATCCGCTTTTTTGTCTCATAGCGGTAGTATTCCCGATCAGCATCCTGGGGTCGCCACACGGGGAACTGTGCACCTGTTTCTCCTTGTTCGCCATCACGAATTCCCGGCTGCACATTCTTTTCATTCGCCATGTCATTTTCCATCCTCTCCTAAGTCTGCGATGGCGGAAACCACTCCTTTTAACCACTTTTGATGGTCTGGCGGATTAAGATAAATGTAGTCTTCAGCCATTTTTATCAGCGCCTCCCGCTGTTTGTCTTCATTTATGACAGTGTTAATGTTGAACTGGTCATCATCCGTTATGATGTCCACTCGGTCGCTCAGATTAAAAATGAAATGGAGCCAATAGCAAAACTCCCGTGTATTTGCCGCCAAATATCCTTTCGTTTCCGCAAAAATCAGATTCACTTTGCCATCCGCACAGTCCCGCATGAGGCGCAACATTTCAGGGCGTTTGACTGTTTCTTTACAGCCGGTAATATCGATATAGACATCGACGAGTTCACCATCCTCAAAGTCACCAAAACGCCGCTTAAACACATTTTGATGAAATACTCGGATTTCTCTTTCATTGCGCAGATTCAGTTTTGCTCTTTTCACATAGCCACCAATCCGATAGTCTCTCTTTACTCCCGTGATAATGCTCATTCTCTCGGCTTCCTTTTTGAATTCCATACATAGTCCACAAAGATATCCCAGTTATTCATAATCTGCATATAAACGTCCACTTTGATTTCCTTGCTATTTTGATCATCGCACCATGGCCCGATGATAACTTCCCATTCACATTTCCCGCAGTAATAGTAAAAAAGCGAACGCCGCAATTCCTCGGCAAACGCATCTTTCTCCTCGTACTGACGCAAATGCTTCAGAACTTCCTCTCTAAACCGTCCATGTTCAAACACGTTTACCGGCCGGATCTCATGTCTTGTCATGCTATAGTAATAGACTTTCCAAACCAAATTCATCTCATATCTCCTTGTAATCCTCATTAAGAGTTGACTATTTCGGCTTGGGCAAACTCCAATACCAACTTCCTCCGGAACGGTAAGTTGTGACTTGGAGTTCTTTTTTTACTTTCTCAACAGTACGGCTGCCAACGCCAATATCGCCCAACCCGGCATATATCTCTTTTGCAGGTCGATCTTCATTTTCCAAAAGCTGAATCAATTTTGCGCGCGCTCGTTCTCGTTTGGTTGTCTTGACTGTGATACTGTCCATGAGTTCTGCAGTATTCAAATCGTATCTGCCATGCCACACAATCCCACCCTGCTCCTTAAATGAGAAGGCAACCGCTGGACCCTCTGGGGCAAGGCTTGACTTTATCGGGTATATATACCGGATTCCTGGCCGGCTCTCGTCTCTCGATATCATAAGCACACTGCGCGCAATGGCAGCAATATCAATGGAGCCAAGCCCACGATACAGTGTTTTAGCACCACTTCCTTTATTCATGTGACCAATCAGGATTACTGCACATTTATAGCGATCTGCAATACTCGCAAGTTTCCGCAAAACCGAGCGCATCTTCGTTGCGCTTTGCATATCCGTATCAGGGGGAATAAATGCCTGAATAGGGTCGATAATAAACACACTTGCATGCGTATCTCTGATTGCCGTTTCGATTCTTCCATCCTCAAGTGTCAGCGCAATATCGTCATCTACGATATATGCTACTCTTTCACAGTCTGCACCTGCTTGCTGGAGTCTGGACTTAATTGTGTCTGCAATGCCATCCTCTGCGCACTGATAGATTGCAACACGCTGTCCCGAGGTGGGTGAACCGTCCGGCATAGCCTGTCCTGTCGTAATTCGTGCCACAATATTCAGCGCAAATGTAGACTTACCTTCACCCGGATCACCTTGGATCACAGTTAGCTTTCCTAGTGGAATATATGGATACCACAACCATTCAATCGGTTCGGCGTTGACATTTGAGTAATACTCGTAAACAGAGTCTTCCATTCCAACCTCACACTTCCCAAAAAGACGTTGGTCATACATCATTTCTATTATGATGTAGCCACTCATCTACCGCCATCGCCATTTCGGCAACAACACATTCCCCATGAAACCAAATTGGCAAAAGTTGAACTTAAGATCGCACTATTCTTGCCCTTAACCTCGCAAAAAGCACACCCTCAAAAATGCGTGCGCCCTTGCGATCTTAGCAGAAAGAGCACCGCTTACACGGTGCTCTTTCACGATCCAGAGAGCAAAGCTTCTGTCACTTTGCACCTCTCTGTTTAGGTCTTCTTAATTGCTATGTAGTTCTAATAATGCAAGCGCATCTTGCAAGGCTCTCTTATCCGCCCGACGCATGGCCCTTATCATTACAACTTCATTTTCGGTTATGCTCGTGTCAACGACCTCATCATTCCCAATCAAATAGTCTACCGAAACGCCATACAGCTTAGAAAGCTTCAGGAGAATATCGATGGATGGCTCTCGTTTGCCGTTTTCATAACGGCTGTAAACAGAGGGCAAGCAGCACAGATAGTCTGATACCTCTTGTACTTTGAGTTTGCGATTGATTCGTATTTCCTTCAGGTTCATGTATACCTCCGCATTCCGAGATAGTGCGAAGAGACACGAAGCAATTACCCCAACGGAATATGCTACTACCAATTCGGTATTCAGTCAACGAACCGTTTACCAATACGGTAATATGTCGCATTCCATTCCGGTAGTATAATTAAACAAACAACATTGGGGAGGAGGTCACGCCTGTGAACATAAAAGATATCCGGTCTCGCAAAGGGCTTACACAGGCTGAAGTAGCCTCCGTTTTAGGCGTGTCCTCCGTTGTATATTCTCGATATGAAACGGGTTCCCGGCAGCCTTCCATCGACATTCTAATCCAACTCGCAGATATCTTTGGTGTAACAGTTGACTATCTGCTTGGAAGGCAAGATATAGAGGATTCCACACTGTCGGAATATGAACTCAGCCTGCTGGTTGCTTCGAGAAAGGCTGATGAACGAGCAAAGCAAGACGCTTTGAACATGCTGCTTGCCCACACTGTAAAAACAAAACAGAATGACTAAGAGGAACTGTAGTTTACAGTTCCTCTTTTCCATTCCTATTGCTTTTTAATGTGTCTTCCCTTTTTGCCTTTAGCTTTTTTCAGCATTGCAAGTTCCTCTTTGCTTGCGCGAATCAGCTGCGCAAGTTTCAACTCGCATTCTTCTCTCGTTGTTGCATAGACATTGCGAGATATTCTCTTCCCGTCAATCCATTTTGGTGACCAACGGCCTTCATATAAATGATCATTGATTTCCGAGATGCACCCTGTACCCGGATGCCTTCTGGTCGTATTAAGGACTGGTTTGAAATCATCTTTAGGCTTGTCATCCACCTTTACAGTTGATCGCGAATCCAATTCACTCGCCTTGCCGATACTCCTATCGATGCTTCGCGCCGCCTCAATTTGCATATCTGTTGTAATGTGCGCGTAAATGTCCAGTGTAATATCTGAGGACACATGTCCCAACACAGCAGATAACGACTTGACATCCATTCCTTGTTCTAATGCAAGCGTAGCAAAGGTATGGCGCAAATCGTGGTATCTCACCTGTTTACATCCAGCCCTTTCAAGAATTCCATGCAGTTTCGTTCCCAGAGAATGAGGATCCCGTGGCTTGTTATCATCATACAAAGAAGGAAACATCCACTTCGATGCAACTGTAAGCTGATAGTCACGCAGAACACGAAGAACGCTCTCGGGCAGAATGATTGTTCGTATTGAAGCTTTAGTTTTCGGCTTCATAACCATGAGTTCCCCATCCACTCGATAGACTTGTTTATCAATTCGGAGTTCTCCAGTTTCAAAATTTAGATCTTTCCACTGTAGTGCTATTATTTCACCACGTCTCAAGCCACTTGAGAGTTCCAACAAATACAATGGCAGCATTCCCTCAACCTGAGCTTGTATTAAAAAACGGCGAACTTCTGCCGCTGAAAGCACTTTCATCTCGCCTGATTTTTTAGGTGGAAGTTTACATCCTATCGTCGGATTCACCGATATGAGATTCTCAACACACGCTCTTTCTAAAGACGATCTGCATATGGCATGAATCGTCCTGACAGAGCGATCAGAAAGTCCATTTCCATATACATCCCGGTGAGTAATCCGACCATTCTTCTTCATCTTAGAATAAAACTGCTGAACCTTTGCCTGCGTAATCTGGTTCAGTGAGATATTGCCGATATTCGGAATGATATGATTGTAAATGAAATTCTCATAGTTTTTCTGAGTTGTTACTCGAAGTTTTGGCTTACAATAGAGCTCATACCAGATTTCAATCCAACTTGAAAATGCCATTTCAGGATCCAACTTATCCGACCGCAAGCCCAGTTCCTCTTTGATTTTGCTCAGCTTTGCCGCACACTCTTTTTTTGTTTTTGCAGTAACATACTTTTTCTTGACAGATCCATCTTCGGAATACCCGATTATGTACCTGCCTTCCCATTGCCCGTCACTGCGTTGGTACAGTGTTCCGTTCCCGTTTTTTCTTCTCTGCCCCATTCTGCTAACTCCTCTCCAACAATATTTCCCAAAAGATCCCCAACTACTTCCGCTGCTTTACGATGCATATCTCCTGTAACATGAGTATAGGTGTCCAGCGTAAAAGAAGCATTGGTATGACCAAGAATGCCTGACAGTGTCTTAGCATCGACGCCACTTGAAATGGCATGTGTCGCAAATGTATGGCGCAAATCATGAAATCTGATGTTAGGCAATTCAGCGCTAGCCAAGATTTTCTTCATTTGGCGGTATGCCGCTTCTGGTGCAACAGCTTTTTCAGGAAATACAGGATTATGAAAAATCCACTTTGTCAACGCTTCTTTCTTACGTTCAGCTAAGACTCGCACTGTACTTTGAGGTAAGATGCGAAACAGATTGCAAACAAATATACAGTGCAGAGGAACGGTTGTTAGTGTACTTACCTTGGAATCTCTTGCACCAGAACGATACAACAAGAACTCATACAGCCTCCGGTTGAAGCCAACCGGAGACTGCCTTTTTCTGTGCCGTGAAATATTGAATCGCAACTTGTTTATCCGATATGCTATAAACAAGTTGCGGCCTGTGCAGAGCCAAAAGTGGAAGCAAACTTGTCGTATGACAAGTTTATTGCAAAAAACAACTTGACGTATGGCAAGTGGTATTATACAATGACAGCGAGGTGAAGCGCTTATGCAAATGACGAAGGAAAAACAGGATCTGACCTATCTTTCTTGGTCAGTCTATCGCAATTCTTCCGGAACTGCCGGTTCTTTTCTGAAAGCATACTCCGAACTCGGCGGAAAGAAGACCTATTACAAGCTCTCAAACTTCGATAAGGCACGTGGGGTCATTGGGCATGAGTGCGTGAACGAGCTGATCGTTGACCGGCTGCTGACCATACTGGGGATTCCTCATCTGTCCTATCAGCTGATCCATGCGGATGTTTCAGTGGATGGCAGAACCCATGAGGTTTATCTCTGCGCCTCGGAGGATTTCAAGGCAAAGAGCGAGTCCAAGACCGCTTTGGATGCCTACAAAGAGTTGGAAGCGCTACCGGATGAGTCCGCTTTGGATTTCTGCATCCGTATGGGATGGGAAGACTATGTTTATCAGATGCTGATCGTAGACTATCTGATCCTGAACCGGGATCGCCACGGTGCCAATATTGAGGTGCTGCGCAACAGCCGAAAGAAGACGATTCGTCTGGCTCCCCTGTTTGACCACGGCCTCTCTCTGCTTTGCAGCTGCCCGGATGATGCTGCGGCGGCTGCGTTCGATGTGATGGCCGACAAGCCCTGCAACAACTTTATCGGCTCAAAGTCCACATGGGATAACCTGCGTATCATTCCGAAGGATAAAATGCCAAAGCTGACGCCGCTGCACGAGAGCGACAGGCGGATACTGATGGAAGGGCTGGACGGCGTGCTCTCGCAGACGCTTCAGGACAAGATATGGGAAATGATTTGGAAAAGGTGGTGCGCGTATGAAGATTTTTGCCATTCGAGATGAATCAGCACAGGAGCAGAAGGATCTGGCGTACCTCCTGTACTACGAGCAGGAAAAGCGGTTCTACATTGAGCTGCCGGAGAACGCAGACGCATGGGAGACACCGCTGCTGCTGGACTCCTTTGTGAAGCGCGGAGAAACCACAGTCAATTCCTATTGGAGCAAAATCTGGGTTCAGCAGCGGATCGTTCCGACCGACCGCCAGAACATTGGCGAGATTTTGCGCGACAATCATCTGAAGGAATACGATGAGTACGAGCTATTGATGTTGGCAATGGGGCGATGCGCGCAGGACGATTACTACCTCGTTCCCATTGACGAAGAAGAACTGCCAGAAGAGATTACGAAGCGCTTTTCTAAGAGAATTGAAGATGTGCTGCCGCTGGAGGATCACTGTTTGCTGGTGTTTTTCCGGGATGGTGCGGTGAAGAAGTGCGATTTGCAGAAGCACTTTGAAAAGACGAAGGCGTTTCAGATCCTTCTCAAGAAGCCGGACTATTTTCAACATGTGCAGATGCAGACGGGCGGATACGGCGTTGCGTGGGAT
>Ga0129312_1001554_pt1 | contig 13122 bp, 10 predicted proteins | sample O827metagenome_FD_94434 | JGI IMG/M metagenome (GOLD analysis project Ga0129312, IMG submission 94434) | Orangutan group fecal microbial communities from Wisconsin, USA - O827 metagenome | ecosystem: Host-associated > Mammals > Digestive system > Large intestine > Fecal | place: USA: Wisconsin... | reverse complement strand
CTTTCTCTTCATTGCGGAAATCGTACATGTTGCGGTCAACGTCCTCAACATACGTTTTTTCCTTCATTAGTTGTTCTCTCCCTTCTCGTTTGCGGAAGCGATAAACTGCTCGAAACCGTGCTCATTGATCTCGTCTACGAGAGAGCCGTCGCCTTCAGCCACAAGATGTCCGTCAACAAGAACGTGGGTCTTGTCTACATGGAGAGATTCGAGAATTCTTGTGCTGTGGGTGATGATGAGGAGAGCGCCGTCCTTGCTCTTCTGGTACTCCTCGATTCCCTTGGATACGGTGCGGACCGCGTCGACGTCAAGACCGGAGTCGGTCTCGTCGAGGATCGCCAGGGACGGATTTAAGAGGAGAAGCTGTAAGATCTCCGCTTTCTTTTTCTCGCCGCCGGAGAAGCCGACGTTCAGATCACGGAATCCGTAGGACGGGTCCATGTCGAGAACTTCCATGGCTTTCTGGAGTTCTTTGTTGAAGTCCCAGATGCGGACGTTCTTTCCGGTTCTCGCGGAGAGGGCGCTGCGGATGAAGTTGGAGAGGGAGATTCCCGGAACCTCAAGCGGGTTCTGGAAGGAGAGGAACATGCCGAGGCGGGCACGTTTGTCAGCGGCCTCTTTTGTGATGTTCTCGCCGCCAAAGAAGATCTCACCGTCTGTGACGTGGTAGTTCGGGTTTCCCATCAGGGTACATCCGAGAGTGGACTTACCGGCACCGTTCGGTCCCATGAGAACGTGGGTCTCGCCCTTATTGATCGTTAAGTTGATTCCGTGCAGGATGGACTTTTCTTCCACATCCACGGAGAGGTTTTTTACATTTAATAATGGTTCTGACATATCGGATTCCTCCATGAATCGTATTTTAAATTATTGTAAATAAGGTAAATTTGTTTCAAAAATACGCTCAGACGTTTTCATGTCCGGCAGTTTGTGAAAACTAAACCTAGTTACTAACTAGGTGATGCAGAAATATTATAACCGTGTTGAAAAAAATATGCAAGAAGCAATTCCTACAAAGATGCTATGAATTGGTATTTTATTTGATACAAAGCGATAAAATTCACGCGAACCTAATAATAGAGAAACAACTTTGAAACAAAATACTTATAAGATAAGGAAAATATCCACTTTGCGGAACATTAGCAATCCTTACGAAAATCTAAAATCATTATAAACTGGAAGATCATGTATTGACAGAATGACAGGGTGTCACTATAATGGTGACGGGTTGTCACTTTGAAACAGGGAGAGTGTCGAAAACACTTTCTTTCATATAAATTAGAGGGGAGATGGAATTATGCCGACCGAGCGGTTTATGCGGCTTCCGCAGGAAAAGATCGAAGCGATTCGAATCGCAGCGGCAAGGGAATTTATGAGAGTGCCTCCGGAAGAAGTATCGATTAACCGGATCATCCACGACGCGGATATATCGAGAGGCAGTTTTTATACATATTTTGAGGATAAGCAGGACCTGTTAAAATGGCTGATCTGCGCGCATGCGGAACGCCATTTTAAAAATTATATCGCTCGTCTGCAGGAAAACGGCGGCGATCTGTGGGAGATGTTTGGAGCTGTCTTTGACAGGGCGATCGATACCCTGGAAAGCAACGGCGTGATCGAGATCTTCCAGAACCTGATCAAGAGCGCGAAGTTTATTGAGGTCTTTAAAGGCGGACCGGACAGTGATCCGAAAGCACTGGAGGCAAACCGGGAATTCATCGATCATTTATATGAAAATGTCGATCATGAGCGGTATCCGATGGATAAGGATACGCTGTTTGAACTCCTGGAGATGCAGATGGTGATCTTTCTGATGTCACTCAAAAAGTTTTTCCGGGACGGCGAAGCACGCGAGGACGCTTCCGCATATTATAAACGTCATATCCATATGCTTCATTACGGCGTATGTGCATATAAAGATCATCACAGTAACAACGAAACATATGCCGCAGGCGAAAAAGCCTGAACAGGTAAGAAAAAATGAGGAGGAACCATGAAGAAAGCAGGTAAGATCGTAATCGGACTCGTTTGCGTCGGCGCATTCGGAGCCCTGATGGTTACAAGATTTATGAAGAAGGATGAGCCGATCGAGGCGGTCCCGAACCCGACGGTCGTTGTACAGACCCCGGAGACCGGAAGCATTGAGCTCTCCACAGGACTTACAGGAACCGTGGAACCGGCGGACCAGGTATATGTGATCCCGAAGGGAAGCGGTGAGGTCCTGGAGGTTTATGTAAACCAGGGCGATGTTGTCCAGAAAGGACAGAAGCTGTTCCGCATCGATAATAAGCAGCTGGACGCGGCAAGGATCACATTAAACACAACACAGGTATCCGTAAACGATGCCCAGACATCCTTAAACAGAATGAAGGCCCTCTATGAGAGCGGGGATATTTCCTCCCAGGCCTACGAGCAGGCAGTCAGCGCCCTGTCCATGGCGAAGCTCCAGTATGATTCCGCGAAATTAAACTATGATACCCAGAGCGAGAACACGGTCATCACAGCACCGATCGCCGGTGTCTTAGAGCAGTTCAGCGTGGATGTCCATGACATGTCCTCCGCAGGTTCTGTTGCGGGCGTGATCTCCGGCGCGGGCGGAAAGACATTGACCTTCAACGTATCCGAGCGTGTCATGAAAGGACTCCAGGTGGGAGATCCGGTGACTGTGGAGAAGAACGGAAGCGAATACAACGGCGCGATCACAGAGATCGGCAGCATGGTGGACGCTCAGACAGGTCTCTTTAAGGTGAAAGCATCCTTAGGTGAGTCCGACGGATTAGCAAGCGGAACCATGGTAAAGGTATATGTGACAGCGGAGAAGGCCGAGAACGTTATGGTTCTCCCGGCAGACTGCGTAAACTACAGTAACGGCGACGCTTACGTCTATACATATGACGCGGCGACATCCACAGCGAAGAAGACTCCGGTGGAGGACGGACTCATCGATTCCGACAAGATCCAGATCGTTTCCGGACTTTCCTACGATGACGAGGTCATCACAAGCTGGTCCAAGGAGCTCTATGACGGAGCGGCAGTCAATATCCAGGTGGATGAGGACAGCACAGACAACTCTGCTGACAGCACAGATGCCGCGGCAGAGGACAGCACAGCAGCAGAAGAGACTACAGAAGCCGAAACGGCAGCAAAATAAGGAGGCACAAAGAACATGGGACTTACCAAAAAGGTCTTACAGCGGCCGGTCACAACCGTTCTTGTTGTGCTCTGCCTGATCGTATTCGGTCTCAGCTCGGTTCTTTCATCCCAGCTTGAGCTGATTCCGGAGATGGATATGCCGATGCTCATCATCAGCGCGGTCTACCCGGGAGCAAGCCCGGATGACGTGGATCAGCTGGTGATCAGTAAAATCGAGGATGAGATCGGAACACTTTCCGGTGTCGATACCATCACCAGTATGTCCTCAGAAAACTATGGACTCGTTCTGGTTCAGTATGATTATGACCAGGATATCGATAAAGCGTATGACGACCTGAAGAAAAAGATGGACGGAATCAAGTCGGATCTCCCGGATGACGTGGATACGCCGACGATCATCGAGATGGATATCAACAGTACCGCGTCCATCACCCTCGCCGTCAACAATGACAGCGTGGATAACCTCTATAACTATGTAAATGATACGGTAGTTCCGGAGATCGAGAAGCTGACCTCCGTTGCCAGCGTAGACGTATCCGGTGGACAGGAAGCTTACATCAAGGCTGAGCTGATCCCGGAGAAATTAAGCCAGTATCACCTGAGCATGAATTCCATCGTCGCGGCCTTAAAGAGTGCCGACTTCTCCATGCCGATCGGAAGCACCACCGTTGGTAATAAGGACCTCTCCGTAACATCCGGAACGACCTTCGACACGATGGAGCTGTTAAAGAAGATCCCGATCACACTGGGCAACGGAAACATCATCTATATGGAGGATGTGGCGAATATCTACAGTACCGTCGAAGCGAAAGACAGTATCGGACGCTATAACGGCAAAGACACGATGACAGTCGCTGTAAAGAAAAACCAGGACAGCGACCATATCTCCGTATCCAAGGCAGTTCAGGAGACCATGGACAACTTAAAGGCGGATGACCCGTCCTTGGAGTATGTTGTCATCAACGATTACAGCGACCGTATTTCCAGCTCCTTAAACAGCGTATTCCAGACCATGATCATGGCAGTCGTTGTCGCGATGATCATCATCTGGCTGTTCTTCGGCGATATCAAGGCATCCCTGATCGTCGGAACATCCATTCCGGTATCGATCTTAGCGGCGCTGATCCTTATGAGATCCATGGGATTTACGTTAAACGTAATCACCTTGTCGAGCTTGGTTCTCGGCGTCGGAATGATGGTCGATAACTCCATCGTTGTACTGGAGAGCTGCTTCCGGTTTACAAACCGCGGCGGTTTCGTGGAAGCGAGAAAAGCTGCCATTGACGGTACCGGCGCAGTACTGGCATCCATCATCGGCGGTACAGCGACCACCTGTGTCGTATTTATCCCGTTGGCGCTGATCTCCGGTATGAGTGGACAGATGTTCGGACCGTTAGGATTTACCATCGTGTTCTGTATGGTGGCATCCCTGCTCTCCGCGATGACATTAGTACCGTTATGTTATGTATATTATCTCCCGAAGGAGCGTGAGCACACACCGGCATCCGGCATCATGCGCGTGCTCCAGACAGGATATCGTTCCTTAATGGAAAAACTCTTGAAGAGAAAAGCCATGGTCATGGGAACCGCAGTGATCCTCGTAATTTTCTCCCTGTTCCTCGCTACAAAGCTGAAGATGGAATTAATGCCGTCGGATGACCAGGGAACCATCGCGGTAACCATCGAGACCCAGCCGGGTCTTAAGATCGAGGAGGTCGACAAGATCCTTCAGAGAGCGGAAGAATACGTGACTCAGGATCCGGACCTCGACTCCTACATGCTTTCCTACGGAAGTTCCGGACTGTCCATGAATATGGGCGGCAGCGGAGCGACACTGACCGCTTACTTAAAGGATGACAGAAGCCGAAAGACGGATCAGGTCATCAAGGAGTGGAAACACGAGATGCAGAAATGGTCCGACTGCTCCGTAAGCCTTGAGAGCCAGGGCTCCATGAGCAGCAGCATGTCCATGAACAGCGCGGAGGACCTTGAGTACATCCTCGTCAGCACACAGTACGACGAGTTAAAGCAGGCATCCGATGAGATCGTCACGGAACTCCAGAAACGCTCCGATGCCACAAATATTCATTCCTCCCTTGAAAACAGCGCGCCGCTTGTAAAGATCAACGTGGATCCGGTAAAGGCAGCGGCAGAGGGACTTACCCCGACGGCTGTCGCTTCCCAGGTCTATATGATGGTCAGCGGAACGACGGCAACTTCCCTGAATGTGGACGGAAACGATATCGATGTCAAGGTGGAGTACGCGGACGACGAGTATGACACCATCGATAAGCTCCAGGGAATCGTCCTCCCGACAGCAACCGGCGGTTCTGTAGCCCTGATGGACATTGCGGACATCGGCTTCAAGGACAGCCCGCAGAGTATCACAAAGAGCGACAAGCAGTATCAGGTGACGATTACCGGTACGCTGACAGACGGCGCGGACAGCAGCACGAAGGACGAGATCCAGAAGAACGTGATCGATAAGTACTTATCCAACACGATCTCCATGCAGGAGAACACATCCACAAAGATGATGAACGAGGAGTTCGCTTCCCTGGGTCAGGCCATTGCGACAGCCGTATTCCTGGTATTCGTAGTCATGGCGGCACAGTTCGAGTCTCCGAAGTTCTCCTTAATGGTTATGACGACGATCCCGTTCGCTTTGATCGGTTCCTTCCTCTTCTTATGGTTAGTGGACTGCCCGATCAGCATGACCTCCCTGTTAGGTTTCCTGATGCTCGTCGGAACCGTAGTAAATAACGGTATCCTGTATGTCGACACGGCGAACCAGTACAGGGCGACGATGGACTTTGAGAAGGCGGTCATCGAGGCCGGTGCCACACGTATGCGCCCGATGTTCATGACGACCTTAACGACTATCGTGGCGATGATCCCGATGGCAATGGCTTACGGAAGTTCCGGTAAGACGATGCAGGGTCTTGCTCTCGTAGACGTCGGCGGACTGATCGTTTCCACAGTCATGGCACTTCTTGTTCTGCCGGTGTTCTATGTGATCATGAGCGGAAAGAAGAAAGATAAGACAGAGATCGAGGATGTAGACTAGATCTTTGAGTTTTGAAAAGTGGACCCTGCGGAACCTGCAGGAGGCGGCTGTTTCCCGATCGGGAGGCGGCCGGCCGGAATGCGGAATGTCCGCGGGGCTTCTGCTTTTGAAAAGAAGAAGCAGCGGCGGATGGCAGCAGATGGAAACCTTCCTTGGAACTGCCGCCTGATTGCCGCAATTAGACAGAAAATGTAAGAGAAATGTTATTGAGTTTCAGCGATGAAACCGTTATGCTCATAGATGGAGGGAAACCTATGAGACAGAATAAATGGAAAAAAGCAGGTCTGATCGTGCTTTCAGCCGCTTTTATGGGAAGCTTTTCCGTGACGGCCATGAGTGCGGGGATCCTTGCTTTCGCGTCGACAAAAGACGTCGCGGTCACGGAATATGACGCGGCAACGCTTGAAAAGTTCAAGGACAACACCCTGGAATACTGGGAGATCCCGGGACTGATCGAGCGGTATAATACGGATTATCAGAATCAGCTGCAGAAGTATTACTATAATCCAGGCGGATCCACGGGGCTTACGAAAGACCAGATGTTAGCTCTGGCGGCGGATCTCCGCACGGAGGCGGATGAGCTGGAGAACGATGCGGATGATATAAAAGATGATCATTCCGCCCGTGACGAGTATAAAGGTTACAGGACAAATATGCATGCCCTGCGTGCCTACGCGCAGCAGCTGGAAGATACCGCAAACGGAAAAAAGAACGGCGGCTCAGCGCTCCGGGGACTTCGGATCACCAGAAATGAGAAGACGAAGACCGCACGGGAGGCGATGCGGACTTACGAGACTTTAAAAGACCAGTATGACATTGCTCTTTTAAACCAGGAGATCGCGAAGCAGAACTATGAGGCGGCGTTAAAGAAAAAAGATCTGGGAATGATGGCGGCGGAGGACGTGCTGACGGTGGAAAATGCCTTAAATTCCGCAAACGGAAGCGTGCTTCAGGCGGCATCCAGCCTCAACAGCCAGAAGCAGACGCTGATCACGATGTTGGGATGGGACTACAACGCGGACCCGGAGATCACAAAAGTGCCGGAGCCGGATCTCTCCGTGATCGCGTCCTTTGATCCGAAGAAGGATGAGGCGAAGGCCATCGAGATGAACTATACGCTGTATGATACAAGGATGGCGACCACGAAAGCAAAAAGCGGACAGAGCGGCACGATGACTGTCGTAGAGAAAGCCAGGAAAATTAAGGACCAGGAAGATTCTATCCGTTCTTCCTTGGATCTTATGTATCAGGATGTGAAGCAGAAACAGAAAGCTTACGAGGCATCTGAGACGCTCTACGAGGCAGCGAAAGCCGATAAAGCGGCGGCAGACAGGAAGAATGCACTGGGAATGATGAGCCGCCAGGAATACCTCCAGGCGGAGTCTGCATGGCTTTCCAGTGAGGCATCCCACACATCGGCAAAGCTTGACCTTACCGGCGCGATCGAAAATTATCAGTGGGCGCTTGAGGGACTTCTCGATATCGGTTCCTCATCGCAGAGCTAAAGGAGAATCAGAATGAAAAGAAATTTAACAGGACGTGTGATCCCGGCGGCACTCGCGCTTGCGCTTGCGGCAGCGCCTATGACTTCCTTTGCAAAGACAAAGGCGGTCGAAGCGACAGGTGTTGCGGATGAGAACGGATTCGTGTCCCAGCCGGGAAATGAATATGATGATGAGACGATGAAGAAGCTGGCAGACGATGTGCTGGAGTATGATGAGATCGGAAAGCTCGTTGAGATCTACAGCCCGACGTTTAAGACGGTGAAGGAAACGTATTCCGATAAGAAAGACGCGTCAAAGGATGTTGTGAAGCTGAAATCACAGCTGTTGGACAGTTCAGGAGAACTGGCGGATACGGCAAGTACTTTAAGAGGCGCGCTCGATCAGGTAAAGGAAATGATCGGTAAAGTGGCGATCACGATGCCGAATGGCACTTCCCTGGCACCGAATAACTACGCACAGCTTTATTACAGTTCAGAACTTATGGAATACCAGGCACAGGCGATGGCGCTGCAGGGGGACAGTCTGCAGCAGGTATCCCCGGAGCAGATGCATATCAAGCTTGTGGACAGCACCCGCGCGGCCCTGACCGCCGGTGCCCAGAGCGCCATGATCGGCTACAAGCAGTTAAAGCTCAACGAGGAGAGCTTAGAGAGCGGTCTTACCCTCTTAGAGGCAGTCTACCAGTCCACCCAGAACCAGGCGGCAAACGGTCTCGCGACCCAGAGCCAGGTCCTCGACGCGAGACAGCAGTTAGAGTCCACACAGGCCACAAAGCTGACTCTCACATCCAGCGAGCAGAAGCTCCGCCAGACGCTCTGCACGATGCTCGGATGGAAGTATGACGCGAAGCCGGAGATCAAGGATGTCCCGGCGGCTGACCTCACAAGGATCGATGGAATGAATCCGGAGAAGGACAAACAGGCGGCGCAGGACAATAACTTCACGATCCGCTACAACGTGCTGGATCTCGACAACAAGGACGCAGGTTCCGTCGAGTACCAGAATTTACAGCGCACGATCAAGCAGGAGAAGGAAGAGGTCGCTTCCTCCCTTGTAAACCTCTACAACGACGTTCTCCAGAAGAGAAACGAGCTCCAGACCGCGAAGGCGGCTTATGAGCTGGAGAAGACGAAGATGGAGACCGCTGACAGAAAATGGCAGTTAGGAACCATCGGACGCCTTGAGTATATGCAGCAGCAGAACTCCTTAAAGACAAAGGAGATTGCGGTGAAGACCGGCGACCTCGCGCTGTTCCAGGCGATGGAGACGTATGATTGGGCGGTTAAGGGAAACTTAAGTCTTAGTCAGTAAACAGGTCAGCAATCCAAGATCGAACTTTTACAGTGGGCAGGGAAATCGTTCCCTGCTCATTTTTTTTGAAAGCGGGTCCGGCTTTTAGCAGTGCCTGAAAATCATCTTCCGGAATCAGACTTTTTAACGTTTTCTTTGATTCCTCCGGCATAGACGCATGAACGCTGTCCATGTAACATAGGGACGGATACAGGACGCACCAGAAATTGTGTCCGGCACCGTTTCCGATGGTCACACGGACGGCTTCATACATCCCGGCGGGGAACGTCATATCCCCGTAGGTGCGCACTGGAAACTCGCAGGTCTCAATGCCAACATGTACACCGTAATCGTACCCCTGAGTGTGGATAAAGTCTTCCGCGACGGTTTCCAGTGTGGATGATTCAGACTGAATATATTTTTTTAGATCTTTTTTATCGGAAACTTCGTTCCTAGCGGCTCCGTTCCGAATCTTTTCCAGTAAAAAATCCTTTACGCGAAGCTTTAACGCTTGGTCCTCAGCTGAATCGCTGTTTGCAAGGACATGGAATCGCAGAATCTTCGGCGCCAGATCTGCAGCCAGCGCCTCGTCCCGTGCCCGGATGCCGGACATGGCGAGAAGAAAACAGATAAAAAAGCATAAAATAGAGAGACAGAATTTATATGTTCGTTTCATAGATACACCTTCTTTTTTATGTTAATTGCAAATGTTATTTCCTATTTGTAATTATTGCCAGTTGTGCTATAATCTAAACGATAACATGTCAAAACAGCCCGTCCAGTGCCTGTACATCCGAGTAAAGGATTCGGGTGCACAGGCGCTGACCGGGAATTATAGCAGAAAATCAGAGAGGTATCAAAACATCATGGAAAAGAAAAATATCGTTGTCCTGTTTGGCGGACAGTCATCGGAGCATGTCGTATCCTGTATGTCTGTACAGAACGTAGCGGCAAATATCAATGAAGAAAAATATAACGTGATCTTAGTTGGAATCACAGAGGACGGACACTGGGTAAAGGTAGATTCCTTAGCGCAGGTCAAGGATGATACATGGAGAGAGTCCAAGGCAGGCGCGGTTCTGTCCCCGGACGCAAAGGAAAAATGTCTCATCGTCACAGAAAACGGAAAATTCGAGAAAGTTCCGGTAGACGTGGTATTCCCGGTCCTTCACGGCCTCTACGGTGAGGACGGAACGGTACAGGGAATCTTAGAACTCGCGAAGATCCCGTATGTGGGCTGCGGTGTTCTCGCGTCCGCGGTATCCATGGATAAGCTCTCCACAAAGCGCATGGTAAACGGACTCGGAATCTGCCAGGCAGCGTATGTTTCGGTATTAAAAGAGGAATTAAAAGATATGGACGCGGTCATCGCGAAGATCGAGAAAGAGATCCCGTATCCGGTATTCGTAAAACCGTCAAACGCTGGTTCCTCCAGAGGTGTTACCCGTGCGGACAACCGTGAGGAGCTGATCTCCGGCTTAAAGGAAGCAGCTGACAACGATCGCCGGATCCTCGTTGAGGAGATGATCGTTGGCCGTGAGATCGAGTGCGGCGTATTCGGTGACGGCGCCTCCACAAAGGCATCTGGTGTTGGTGAGATCCTGGCCGCGGCTGAATTCTATGATTTTGACGCAAAATACTACAACGCGGAGTCCAAGACCGTCGTTGATCCGGAACTTCCGAACGGAGCCACAGAGCGTGTCCGCGAGGCGGCTGTCAAGATCTTCAACGCAGTGGACGGCTACGGCTTATCCCGCGTGGACTTCTTCGTAAAGGCTGACGGAACGGTCGTATTCAACGAGATCAACACACTTCCGGGCTTCACCGCCATCAGCATGTACCCGATGTTATGGGAGGCAAGAGGCGTAAACAAGAAACAGCTGATCGATGATCTGATCGACCACGCGTTCAAGAGATACGAGAGATAAAAAAATATCGCGGCGGTCTGTGCCTGTAAAAGCGCGGACCGCTGAAAAATAATATATCAGGGGAGTTTCACATGACAAAGGACATTTTAGTCCGTGTCCGGGGAGTACAGACGATCGGTGAGGAAGAGGACACGGTCGAGATGATCACCCCGGGGACGTATTACGTAAAAAACGGCAAGCAGTATCTGATCTATGATGAGTCGCTTGACGAGACGGGAACACCGACCCACAATACGGTGAAAGTAATGGGGGACCGGATCGAGGTCATGAAACGCGGTCTTGTGGACAGCCATATGATCTTTGAGCCGGGAAGGCGGACGACAGCGAATTACCGGACGCCGATGGGACTTTTTCTGATGGGAATTACGACTTCCATGATCGAAGTCGAGGAGGATGAAGAGTCCATTCTCTTAAAGATCAAGTATTCCATGGAGATGAATGGGGAGTACGCCTTTGACTGCAGTACGGAGATCCTGGCATCTTCAAAAAAGGATGAGGTGCTGGGAATTCCGATGTAAGGAAAAACTGATGTGGAATATTGGACGGTTACAGAGACACACATTTCCGGACTGTTCATCTGGAGATGATCAAAAAGAAAGGACGCAGCTGGCCGGCAGGCCGCATTCAGGAAAATCGCGGTCGGAAGAATAGCTGTGAGAGGACAAAAGAGGTATGGAGAGTTTTTTAGTCGCGGTCAATGCGGTCATCCCGTTCTTCTGTTATCTGGCACTCGGATATACGATGAAGATCAAAGGTGTTGTATCGGAGGAATTCTTACAGAAGCTGAACCAGATGGTCTTCCGGGTATTTTATCCGTTCATGACCTTCTATAATATTTATAAGGCGGATGCGGAATCCCTTCCGAGACCGTTGCTTTTGATCTTTGCCGGTGTCAGCATTCTTGTGGTGGAAGCGATCCTGATCGTGATCGTTCCTAAGATCGTAAAGGAGAACCCGAGAAGAGGCGTTATCATCCAGGCGATCTTCCGAAGCAATTTCGTTCTGTTCGGTCTTCCGCTCACGATCGCGGTATTTGGTGATTCCGCGGCATCCATCGCTGCTATGATGGTTACAGTTGTCGTATCGATCTACAATACCACGTCCGTGTTTATTCTTGAGATGTTCAATGGTGAAGGAAAGTCGGACATGAAAAAGACTCTGAAGGCGGTGGCGACAAATCCGCTGCTTCAGGGAGCCGTTGTGGGACTGATCTTCTTCTTCCTTGGAATCAAGCTTCCGGGAAGTCTCGTCACACCGATCGCGGCATTTTCCAATATGACTTCCCCGTTAGCGATCTACGTGCTCGGCGGAACGTTACAGTTCAGGGCGATCCGGAAGAACCTCAAATACCTGGTTCCGACACTTACCTGCAAGCTGTTTATTCTTCCGGCGATCATTATCGCGATCGCGTACGCGTTCGGACTTCGTGAGCTGGAGCTCTTCCTTCTGATCGCGATCTACGCGACACCGGTTGCGGCAGCGTCCTATCCGATGGCGCAGAACATGGGCGGCGACGGAGAACTCGCCGGACAGTTCGTCGTGATCAGTACAGCGGTATCCATGTTTACACTGTTCTTATGGATCTTCTTTATGAAGTCTGTAGGGCTGATCTAAAAGATTATAGAAATAAAAAGAGATCCTGTGGGGAAATGAACTCGCTTAAAACGTTCCGTTTTCCACAGGATTTTTATTGCTGTAGGTTGGAAGAAACTGCCGCCGGAAGGTTCTGGAAGTACAGGCGGTAAAGCTGATTTATGCGTCGGGAAAAGTAAAAATAAAAAAGCCCTGTCTTCTGAATGAAATTCATTAGAAGATGGGGCTTTTTCATTTTGTCTTTTTCTTGTCGATTCAGTCTTTTTTGAAAATTCCTTTGATACGCTGGCCGAGAGTTTTCTTCTTCGGAAGCGGGATCAGTCCTCCGCGCGGAACGGATTTGATCTCTGTGATGTAGAGACCGCTGATCACAACTTTGACCTCAGTCTTTAACGGAAGCTGAAGGAAAACCTTCTCATCGGCGATCATGGTCATGATCTTTGTACCGATCTTCGCTTTAACAACCGGAACCTTCATCCGCTTTGCATACCATGGAGTCTGCTCATAAACGATCGGCGGGAGTCCGGCTTCCTTTATTTTCAACTTTTTCTTGTCGATCGCCATCAGACTCACGGTCTGCTTAGCG
>Ga0129312_1001553_pt1 | contig 13144 bp, 10 predicted proteins | sample O827metagenome_FD_94434 | JGI IMG/M metagenome (GOLD analysis project Ga0129312, IMG submission 94434) | Orangutan group fecal microbial communities from Wisconsin, USA - O827 metagenome | ecosystem: Host-associated > Mammals > Digestive system > Large intestine > Fecal | place: USA: Wisconsin... | reverse complement strand
TATTCCAGTGCGGTTCCGTAAAGTACCTCTGTCTGTACCGGATTCACCTGACAGAAAGACAGCGGTGAAATCTGGTATTTGACATTACCGATATAATCGGTGATATACGTCTGTCCCCAGAGCGGACAAACCTTTGATCCCATGATCACATTCGTCTTTTCTTTATTGATATTATAAGTAATACTTGTCATCCCCGGAATCTTTGTCAGCTTTTTCAACAATTTTTCACTGCTAGGAAGCTTATCCCCGTTAATGATCAGACAAACCATGATCTCTTTTGTTGTAAATCCATACCGGACCAGGACATGGCGCACCAGCCCTTTGTGCCGTTCCTCATCATATGCAGAAATCTTCTCTTCCCGCATGTAGTCCAGAATCTGATCCAGGATCACTTTATTCTCCGGTACTCCAAGTACGCAGTCCCTGTTCGGAACCGGGATGATCTGATGGGTTCTTCCGGCATAGAATCCGGCAATCAGATTCCCTTCTTTATCCACTCCGATCGGGAACTGTGCTTTATTCCGGTAACGGAACGGTTCCTCCATTCCTGCGATCGGCTCCATGATCTGATCCAGCAATTCTTCTTCCACACTGCCAAGACGGATCAGGTTATTTCTTACTTTTGTATTTTTAAACTCCAGCTGTTTCCGGTAATCCATCTCCTGAATCTGGCATCCGCCACAGCGTCTTGCCTCCGGACAACGTGCAGATACACGAAATGCGGATTCTTTTACAATCCGCATTAATCTCGCATATCCGTAGTTCTTTTTTGCTTTCATTACTTTTACTTCAACGGTATCTCCAATGACTGCATCCTTGATAAACAGAGTATATCCATCAACCTTTCCGATTCCTTCACCACCGATTCCGATATCTGTAACTTCTACCGTCACTACGTCATTTTTCTTCATTTTTATACTCATCTTTCTTTCAGAACTTCTCTTAGATACTGGTCTTTCTTAAGTTAGATTCAAACAGACGGTTATAACCTAACCAGTCCTTTGTATCTTTTGCCTTAAAAATCTCTGTCAGTGTCTGCATCTTTGCATCAGCATTATCTGCACAATTAAGTGCCATTGCTTCAGCAAGCGCCGGTTTCTTCGGCGAACCGTATTCGAGTTCTCCGTGATGCGCTACGATACAGTGCTTTAATTCGCTGGCAAGCTTCTTTGGGAAATCCGGGATCTCACGAATTGCATCATCCAGCATTTCCACACCGATCACAATATGACCGAGCAGCTGCCCATCATCGGTATAATCATTATCCGGGAACAGGGAAAGTTCCTGTGTCTTTCCGATATCATGACACATTGCCGCTGTATACAGAAGATCCTTATTCAGGATCGGATATGCCCCTGCCATATATTCACAGAATTTCACTACGCTTAATGTGTGCTCCAAAAGTCCTCCGGCAAATCCATGATGTACACTCTTTGCTGCAGAATGTGCCTTGAAGCTCTTGATAAACTGTTCATCATTTACAAAATAATACCGGATCACCTGCTGCAGATACGGGTTCTTCACCTGCTTTCCATAACGCATCAGTTCTTCATACATTCCATCCACACTTTTCTCGCTGGTCGGCATATAATCCGCCGGATCGTATTCTCCCTCGTCTGCTACACGGAGCTGCTTGATGTTCATCTGAAGATTGCCGTTATAGCTGATGATCTCCCCGTAAACTTCAATAAAATCTTTTTCGCTGTAATCTGCAATTCCATTTGAATTCGGATCCCAGATCTTTCCATCTAAAGTTCCTGTCTTGTCCTGAAGGATCAGGTTGTCATATGGTTTTCCGTTCCTTGTCTCCGCACTTCTTTTCCCTTTGCAAAGATACGTATTTCTGATTGTCTCGCCTTCGTGTAATGTCTCAATATATCTCATGTCATTCCTCTTCCTGCTCTATATTTTAAATTTATGGTTGCTTTTTATCTGCAAATCTATTCTTTACTTCCAACTGTCACATCAAATGTTACATCGACATAACCATCTGCGCCACGCCTCTGCCCTTTGATCCTGATCTGTGTACCGGTTCCGGCTTCTGCGATCTGTTTATGAAGTCCTGCTATACCGGTGATATCTGTCTTGTTAATCTCTGTGATCACATCACCATTCTGGATCCCCGCCTGCATCGCAGGCGAATCAGCCTCTACTTCCCTGACATAAATGCCTTTCGGGATTCCCTGTTCGCCGGCAAGCTTCTCCGTCACTACAACTCCGTGAACGCCAATATACGGAACTCCCTGTCCATTTGCCAGAAGTTCGATCTCTTCCTTGATATCCGAAATCGCATAGGCACTTACAAGATTTCCGTCTCTCTGCAGTTCTGACTGGTCACAGATTCCAATCACTTCACCCGCCGTGTTAAACAGAATTCCGCTCCCTTTTTCACTTCCTGCAATATCTGTATCAAGCAGCCGGTACTGCCCGTCCGCCACTGTCCGGTAATTTCTGGTGGAACTGATGATCCCATATCCGATACCACCTGCATATCCAAACTGCTCACCAAGAACGATCACGCCGTCCCCACGGTTCACTGCATTAGAATTACCAAGCATCGCCGTCTGGATCTGGTTCCTCGTACTATCCGACAGATCTGATCTCTTAATCGCAATGATCGCAAGTCCAAGATTCCGGTCCTGCTTTTTCAAAGTTGCGTTATATGTAGTATTATCTGAAAATGTGGCTTTCAGTGCTTCTGCATCTTTTACAATTCTTGCCGGTGCCGCAATCAAAAGATCTGCTCCATTATCCCAGAAAATAACTCCCGATACAGCCTGCTCCCCTGCATTCTCCCAGCCTTCATCCCGGTGCACGGCATAGATCTCAACCACACTTTTTCCTGCTGACAATGCCACCTGGTATAATGCATGGTTCATCTCCTGATAATCTTCGACAGTTAGATCCGGATACTGAATCTCTTCCTCCTGTGCTTCCTGATCCTTGGTATCCGTCTCATTCTCAACCGGAGTTTCCTCCTGATCTAGCGGAATCGTTACCTTCTCTCCGCCCAGATGTGTCATCGCCCATGGGCGAAGGGCATAAAACGCAAGACCTGCTGCAAGTCCAAAAATCAGTCCTCTTCCTGCAAGCCTGCACAGATTTCCCATGATTCCTTTTTTACTTCGCTGTTCATCTTTTACTGTTTCCTGCAAAAACGAATATTTTTCTTCCTCACTGTCGTGCGGTTCTTCGTTATGCTTATTCTCCCGATTATCAGACATTGTGCTTCTCCTTATGCCTCCGGAGTGCTTTCAGCCACACCTGGTTTTAGTATACATGATTCCCAGCAAATGTTCAACGAAATTTCACCTTTCCACTTTCATTTAGACGGTAAATAAGTTAGAATAGAACCAGACAAAATATGAGGTATAAATGTATTATGAATCAAAAATCTTTAACAAAATTGGAATTTCCAAAAATTATAGAGATGCTGACCGATCACGCTTCTTCCCCTGGCGGAGCTTCATTCTGCCGACGGATCAAGCCGATGACCGACCTTAACAAAATCATCACTGCACAGGAACAGACTGCCGCAGCATTTACCCGCATTGTAAAGAAGGGAATTCCTTCTTTCAGCGGCTGCTATGCTGTCTCCGACTCTCTTAAGCGCCTGGAGATCGGAAGTGCCTTAAGCGCACCGGAACTCCTCCGGATCGGCAAGCTTCTTCAGACAACCGCCCGGATCAAATCCTACGACCGTCATGAAAATGCAGACGATCTGGCAGATTGTCTGGATGTATATTTTGAACAGCTTGCGCCGCTTACACCACTTTCTGCCGAAATTGACCGCTGTATTCTTGGTGAAGATGAGATCAGCGATGATGCCAGCAGCAAATTAAAGCAGATCCGCCGCAGTATTAACGGCATGAATGACAAGATCCATTCTACCATGACCGGCCTTTTGAACGGTTCCATGCGCACCTATCTCCAGGATGCCATTATTACCATGCGTGGCGACCGTTACTGTCTCCCGGTAAAAGCCGAGTACCGCAGCCAGGTAAATGGTCTGATCCATGACCAGTCAGCAACCGGCTCCACACTTTTCATTGAGCCGATGGCCGTTGTCAAACTGAACAATGATCTGAAAGAATTATATGCCCAGGAGCAGGAAGAAATCCAGGTGATCCTTGCCCGCCTCAGTGTGGATGCAGCTGAATATATTGAAGAAATCCGTCTGAACTACAAAGCACTTGTAGAACTGGATTTTATTTTTGCAAAAGGTGCACTGGCACTGGATATGAACGCCAGCCGCCCAGTCTTTAACACCGAAGGCCGGATCCGGATCCGTGAGGGAAGACACCCTCTTCTGGACCGTAAAAAAGTTGTTCCGATTAGTCTGACACTTGGAGATACCTTTGATCTTCTCGTCATAACCGGTCCGAATACAGGTGGTAAGACCGTTTCCCTCAAGACTGTGGGGCTTTTTACCCTCATGGGTCAGGCAGGTCTGCACATTCCTGCACTTGACCGTTCAGAACTTGCTGTATTTAACCAGGTTTATGCTGATATTGGTGACGAACAGAGTATTGAACAGTCTTTAAGTACCTTCTCTTCTCACATGACAAATGTGGTTTCTTTCCTAAATCATGTGGATGAGAATTCATTAGTCCTTTTCGATGAACTTGGTGCGGGAACCGATCCGACTGAGGGTGCTGCACTCGCTATCGCCATTCTGTCACATCTGCATAACCGTGGAATCCGCACTATGGCAACGACACACTACAGCGAACTGAAGGTATTTGCTCTTTCTACTCCGGGAGTAGAAAATGCCTGCTGTGAATTTGACGTGGAGACATTGAGCCCGACTTACCATCTTCTGATCGGTATTCCTGGAAAAAGTAATGCTTTCGCGATTTCCGAAAAACTCGGCCTTCCGGATTATATCATCCAGGATGCCAAAACGCATCTGACCGAGGAGGATGAATCTTTTGAAGATCTCCTTACTGATCTGGAACAGAGCCGCAAGACCATCGAAAAAGAGCGGGAAGAGGTTGCTTCTTACCGCCGCGAGATGGAGCGTCTCAAGTCCGAACTCAAGAACCAACAGGAAAAGCTGGATACACAGCGCGACCGGATCATTCGTGAGGCAAATGCCAGAGCAACCGACATTGTTCAGGAAGCCAAAGATTTTGCTGATGAGACAATGAAGAACTTCCGCAAATTCGGCAAAGCCAGTATTTCCGCTTCCGAGATGGAAAAAGAAAGAGAACGAATCCGCAAGCAGCTTTCCAAAACTGAAAATAAAAACCGTCTGGAAAAGAAAAAACCTTCCAAAGCTTACAAGGCTAGCGATTTCCATCTGGGCGATTCTGTAAAAGTACTGAGCATGAATCTGACCGGAACGGTAAATTCACTACCGGATGCCAAAGGCAACCTGTTTGTCCAGATGGGTATTCTCCGGTCACAGGTCAATATTTCCGATCTCGAACTGATCGAAGAACCGCTTACGGTTACTGCAAAGCAGATGCGCAGAACCAGCAGTGGCAAGATGAAGATGGGCAAATCCATGCATGTCAGTCCGGAGATCAATCTTCTTGGCAAGACAGTCGATGAAGCAGTTGCCGAACTTGACAAATATCTGGATGATGCCTATATCGCACACTTAAGTCCGGTACGAATTGTACACGGGAAAGGAACCGGCGCACTCAGGAACGGGATCCATCAGTATCTGCGCCGCCAGAAACATATCAAATCCTTCCGGCTGGGAGCTTTCGGGGAGGGCGATGCCGGTGTAACTATCGTAGAATTCAAATAATCATTGGGGGAACTATCATGGTGACTAAACAGAAAATCTTAATTGTAGATGACGACGAGAATATTGCAGAATTGATTTCTCTCTACCTTACAAAGGAATGCTTCGATACGATGATCGTACACGACGGGGAAGAAGCTCTTACCGCATTTGAATCCTATCAGCCAAACCTGATGCTGCTCGACCTGATGCTTCCGGGCATCGATGGCTATCAGGTCTGTCGCGAGATCCGCAGTAAGCACAATACCCCAATCATTATGCTTTCCGCAAAAGGAGAAGTATTTGACAAGGTGCTCGGTCTGGAGCTTGGTGCTGATGATTACGTCTTAAAACCATTCGATTCCAAGGAGCTTGTCGCAAGAGTAAAAGCGGTACTCAGACGCTATCAGCCTGCCAAACCAGAAACTCCTGCCGCCAGCCGCGGAAAGGTTGTTGACTATCCGGGAATCGAGATCAATCTTACCAATTACGCAGTAACCGTTGATGGTAAGAATGTAGATATGCCGCCAAAAGAACTGGAACTTTTGTATTTCCTCGCCTCTTCACCAAACCAGGTATTCACACGCGAGCAGCTCCTTGACCAGATCTGGGGCTATGAGTATGTCGGCGACACCCGTACCGTTGATGTTCATATTAAGCGTCTGCGCGAGAAAATCAAGGATCATCCTTCCTGGGGACTTAGTACCGTCTGGGGAATCGGTTACAAATTTGAGGTGAAGTAATGAAAAGTACTCTTTACCTTAAATTTATCCTCTTATATATTATTCTCGGATTTTTAAGTATTTTTACAGTGGCATCCCTGTCATCCACATTGACAACCCACTATCTGGAAAGCAGCATTTCCGGCAATATGTATCAGTCGGCGAATCTGCTTGCATCCAATTATCTGCCGGACTATTTTTCCAAAACCATTACTCTGGCAGATGTTTATACACAGCTCAATGGTATGAGCGATTACCTGAATTCAGATATCTGGTTTGTTGATAATGAGGGATCTTTGCTTGCATCTGCCAAATCCGGCGATGTATCGTATGCCCCTTCCCGGATTGAAAATTTTGATCCTGCCGAATCCGGCGGCTCCACTTATCTGACCGGTGATTATCACGGGTACTTCAACTCAGAAATGATCACCGTGATTGCTCCGGTCACAGAGAATTTTTCAACCCACGGATATCTGCTTGTACATAAGCCTTACTCGCAGATCACAGACGCACATTCTGTTCTGATGCGTAACACGTATATCGTGATTCTGATCATTTATGTGCTCTCATTCATTATTTTGCTGGGTGTACATTTTCTGATCTACCGCCCGCTCGTCAAGATTACGAATGCAGCAAAGCAGTATGCTTCCGGCAATCTGGATGTTGTCATCCCGGTTAATACGCAGGATGAGATAGGATATCTTTCCGCATCTCTCAACTACATGTCTTCCCAACTGAAAGATATGGAGGATTACCAGAAGAAATTTGTGGCAAATGTATCCCATGATTTCCGTTCTCCTCTGACTTCCATCAAGGGCTATGTTGAAGCCATGGCGGATGGCACGATCCCACCTGAAATGCAGGGCAAATACTTAAATATCATCTTATTTGAAACAGAACGTCTTACTGACCTTACACGCGATCTGCTGACATTGAATGAATTTGATACGAAGGATCTTCTTCTTAATAAAACAGATTTTGATATTCACGAAGTGATCCGTAACACAGCAGCTTCTTTCGAAGGTACCTGCACTTCCAGAAAAATTTCTATCGAACTTCTTCTGGCAACTCGTACCCTGTATGTACATGCTGACCGGCACAAAATCCAACAGGTTCTATACAATCTGCTGGACAACGCGATCAAATTCAGCAATCCGGAGTCTACGATCACGATTGAAACCACACCGCGCGGTGACAAAGTATATACTTCCGTCAAAGATTATGGAATTGGCATTCCGAAATCAAGTATCAACAAAATATGGGAACGTTTTTACAAAAGTGATCTCTCCCGCGGAAAAGACAAAAAAGGAACCGGACTTGGACTTTCGATCGTAAAAGAAATTATTCAGGCACACAATGAAAATATCAATGTGATCAGTACCGAGGGAGTTGGAACAGAATTTATCTTCTCCCTTCCACTGACGAAAAAATAGCAAAAAGAAACGGTTGTAGACGGCATAAATAATATGTCACTCACAACCGTTTTTATATAAAAATGTCTGAAACCCATTTCCCACAGATTTCAGACATTTCTTCTTACTAATAAAGCATCTTCTTAATCGAATCTTTATTCATATTATCTTTTGTAACCCAGGTATATCCGGTACTTACCATTGCTTCATTTCCCTGACCAAGCACTGCTCTTGCGCAGGCAACAACCGTTGCATAGCCGATTCCGTATGGGTTCTGAACGATCAGTCCATCAATCTTCCCATCTTCCAGAAGCTTCATCTGATCCTCCCCGCCGTCAAAGCTCACTACCTTGATTCGGTCTTCCCCTGTTGTTTTGTCCATAGAGTCCAGAACATTCACCACAAGGTCTGCTACTGTTTCATTGGTTGCAAAAATTCCTTTTACATCCGGATACTTTTCAAGAAGATACTTGATTGCATCCTGCTGTGCCGTCTGGGTATCCCGGCTATCTGCGTTCTCTTCCTCTGCTTTTTGCACATTATCTGCAGTCTCCTGGGAATTCTTTTCAGATGAATCTGCATTGATCTCTTTCGAGATCGCATCCAGATCATCCAGATGCCAGATCTCTGCAACCGTTACATTCGGATCATTCTTTTCCACTTCCTGTACAAATCCCTGCTCTCTTTCTTCAGAAGAAGTAGACTTGGAGTCATGTGCGATTACAAGGATCTGACCACTCTCACCGATACTGTTGCACAGCTTACTTGCTGCTGTTGCAGCGGCAGTTGTATTATCTGTATCAATCATGGATACAATATTCTGATAATCGGTCCCGGAATCAAATGCTACGATCGGGATCCCATTCTCTGCAGCAAGATCAAACTGAACCTCACATGCCCCTGAATCAACTGCTGCGATCCCGACCGCAACCGGATACCGTGCAAGCTCCTCATCCAGAATATTTACCTGATCATCTACATCATTCTCTGTCTCCGGCGCAGAATAAACAAGCTTTACTTTATCATTCCCTTTATATCCCAGGTTTGTATTAATATCCGCTACCGCCTGCTTTGCACCTTCCTGAACAGCTTTCCAGTATGCGGAAGAACTTCCTCTTCCTATAATAGAAATCGAGCTTCCTTTCTCCAGATTCAGTCCCTGCACATTGCCATATGCAGATGGCTGTAAAACATCCAGGTTACTCTGATGCTCATTCTCTTCCCTTGTCTCATGGCTGAATGTCTGCTCTTTTCCTGTACCTGCATCATTCTTGCTTCCAGTTCCACATCCACCAGTCAAAAGTGCCACACAAAGTACAGCCGAAAGTATACTCCACCGTTTTTTCATAAATCCACTCCACTTTCTCTATCTTAAAATCAGTTTCATTATTGGTTATAAAATGGTACAGTACCCACTATACACCAAATCGCCCGGGAAAGGTAGAAAAATTTCTTAAGATTTCATAAATTCTTTTTGTTTTCATTTGTAAGTTTTATATTACTAACCTTTTGGTTTTATATTTCTAACCAAAGAAATGCCCATTTCGCGCTATTAGTTTGACATTTCTAACTCAATTGTATCTATTTTTAAGCATAAATTCCTCTTGTATATTTTCAAGTTCTGTATTAGAATAAAGTTATGCGAAAGGCATATTGATTTTAACTTTTTCATAATAATAAGGAGGATACATATCATGGCACACGTAATTTCAGACGAATGTGTAAGCTGCGGAGCTTGCGAAAGCGAATGTCCAGTAGGAGCAATCTCTATGGGTGCAGATCATATGCAGATCGATGCTTCTGCATGTGTTGACTGTGGCGCTTGCGAATCAGCATGTCCTACAGGAGCAATCAGCGCTGAGTAATCAGAACACGTAGATTGAATAAGACAGTAAGAAAGAGACGGTTTTCATCTGAAGATCGTCTCTTTTTATGTATACGTCTGAACCAAATACAGATCCAGTAAGCATCATCCTATCTGACATTCTTCCCTCTGCAACATTTGTCGAACGATTTTTCTTTCCATCTCTTCTTCTTATGCTACAATAGACTTGTACTCAATCTATATCACATACTTATTTTAATAAGGGGGTTATCGTATGGGCGACGTTCATTACATGATCTCAGAAGCTGCCAAACACGTTGGCGTAGAATCACATGTTCTTCGCTACTGGGAGGAAGAGCTTGATCTTCCGATCGGACGCACTGAGATGGGACATCGGCACTATACGGAAGAAGATATACAGCTTTTTAGCTGTATCAAAGAACTCAAAGAACAGGGACTACTCCTGAAGGAGATCAAACAGCTCCTTCCGGACATGCTTCGCACAAAAGCACTTCTGAAGGCCAGAAAATCGGATGCACCAAAGGCTGCCGCTTCGATAAACGAAGTTGCTGACCCCCAGGATCCGGCTCTTTCTGTTTATACAGCAGACAACCTTTCTCTTTCTGTTTATCAGCCTCTGCTCGAAGAGTCTCTCCGAAAAATTCTTTTGGAAAACAACCAGATCCTGGAGGGGTCTCTCGGCAAATCCGTATCTGAAAAAGTAACAAAGGAAATGGATTTTCTTTTACAGGCAAAAGAACGCCTGGAGGAAGACCGTTACCGGAAGCTTGATCATTTACTTCGTCAGCAGCAGGCGCTCCGGAAAGAAGCTTCAAAACCTGCCGCCGGACATTACCTGCGGAAATTATTTGGCGAAACCACATAAAAGTCAAAAGACAGCGAACAGTTTTGATTCTGTTCCCTGTCTTTTTCATTTCATAATTTCTCATTCCCCATCCACAACTTTTCGTTCTGAATTGGCAAATTTCGTGTACTGCGGAAGCCATGTAAGCGTTACGGTTCCAATCGGACCGTTTCTCTGTTTGGCAATAATGATCTCTGCCTCATTGACATGCTCCGTATCCTTATTATAATAATCATCTCGATAAATGAACATAACCACGTCGGCATCCTGCTCGATTGCTCCGGACTCACGCAGATCAGAAAGCATCGGTCTGTGATCTGGTCTCTGCTCAACCGCACGGCTCAGCTGTGACAGTGCAATGACCGGCACACTTAATTCTCGGGCAAGCGCTTTTAAGGAACGGGAAATATCGGAAATTTCCTGTTGACGGGACTCATTACGTCCACCAACACTTCCGCTCATCAACTGCAGGTAGTCGATGATGATCAGCTCAAGATTATGTTCCATTTTATATTTTCTGCATTTGGAACGCATTTCCGAAATCGAAATACCCGGTGTATCATCAATGATCAGGTTCGATCTTCCAATTGTTCCGGCACCTTCGATCAGCTTTTCCCAGTCAGAATCCTTCAGATTACCGGTTCTTAAAAGCTGTGCATCTACATAGGATTCCAGCGAGAACAGACGGTTTACCAGCTGTTCCTTTGACATTTCCAGACTGAATATGGCAACTGTACAGTTCTGTTTAAACGCCACATGCTGTGCAATGTTCAGTACAAACGCCGTCTTACCCATAGAAGGACGGGCTGCGACCAGGATCAGATCGGAGGGCTGCAGACCGGATGTCTTGTAATCCAGGTCAATAAATCCTGTCGGAATTCCTGTAACAGTTCCCTTACTCTTAGATGCTTTCTCAATTTTCTCAAGGGCATTTAACACTACCTGCTTGATTGGCACGTATTCACCGTTTCCTCCGCGGTTTTGCACCAGCTCAAAAACCTGCTTCTCTGTCCTTTCAAGGATCGCCTCCAGCGGCTCCTGCCCCTGATAACATTCATCCGCAATCGCTTCATTCATCTTGATCAGACGCCTCAACGTTGCTTTTTCAGAGACGATCTCAGCATAATACTTTACATTTGCCGAGGTTGGAACTGCTGTTACCAGATCCCGGACAAATTCAAGACTACTGATCTCTTCCGGAACAGCTTTTTCACGCAGACGGTTCTGCAGTGTAATCAGGTCAACGGGTTTTCCCTCATTAAAAAGTTCTACCACTGAATCGAAAATTACACCATATGCCTTTTGATAAAAGTCGTCTCCACAAATGATCTCGGCAGCTACTGTAATCGCATCCCGGTCCATCAGCATCGCTCCGACAACAGACTGCTCTGCCTCTATGCTGTGTGGCGGTACTCTCTTAATGAGTGCTTCATCCATGTCTCAGATCCTCCTAAGCTTCCCCAACGTGCACTTTTAATTCAGCAGTCACTTTCTGGTGAAGTTTGACCGGTACAAGATGCATTCCAGGTGTACGGATCGCTTCTTTGATCTGGATCTTTTTCTTATCAAGATCATATCCAAGCTGTTCTTTTACTGCAATTGCAATTTCCTTTGAAGACACAGAACCGAATGTTCTTCCACCTTCCCCGGTCTTGATCTTGAGTTCTACTTTTGCTGCCTCTAATTTTTTTGCAAGTTCCTGCGCTGCTTCCAGATGCTCCTGTGCAACCTTTTCTTCATTCTGTTTCTGAAGCTTTAAGTCATTTAAATTCTTTCCATTTGCTTCCAGTCCAAGGTTTTTTTTGAAAATGAAGTTTCTTGCATATCCGTCACTTACATTTACAACCTCGCCTTTTTTCCCAAGGGATTTTACATCTTCCAATAAAATAACTTTCATCTTAAATATCTCCTTCTTCTATCATAATATCGATTGTCTTTTTCAGAGTTTCAATCGCTCTTTCCATATCGGAATATGGGAACTGGGCACCGGCAGTGTTGATATGACCGCCTCCGCCGAGCCGCTCCATAATGATCTGTACATTGATCTCATCAATGGAACGTGCACTGATGTAAATCTTACCATTATATTCAGTCAGTACAAAAGAAGCCTTGATCTCCTCAATATTGAGAAGCTCATTTGACGCCTGTGCTCCGATAATAGTGGGACTTTCAATTCCCAGATGTTCGCCTCGCGCGATCGCAAATACATCCCGATATACCTCAGCACTGCTGATTACTGCAGCTTTTGCCCGGTAAGATGCCATATCATCACGGAGGAGTTTTCTTACATAAGTAACATCTGCGCCACATCTTCTCAGGTACGCAGCTGCCTCAAAGGTCCGGACTCCTGTTCTGGACATGAAATTGTTGGTATCAACCAGAATACCTGCATACATACTGTTCGCTTCCATGGAATTCAGACGCAAATCATCGCCGATATACTGGAGAACCTCTGCTACCATCTCACACGCCGAGGAAGCATATGGCTCGATATACGACAGGACAGCATTCTCAATCACTTCATCACTCTGTCTGTGGTGATCCAGAACTGCAATCGTCTTCGTCAGACGAAGCAGGCGTTCACAT
>Ga0129312_1001552_pt1 | contig 13148 bp, 14 predicted proteins | sample O827metagenome_FD_94434 | JGI IMG/M metagenome (GOLD analysis project Ga0129312, IMG submission 94434) | Orangutan group fecal microbial communities from Wisconsin, USA - O827 metagenome | ecosystem: Host-associated > Mammals > Digestive system > Large intestine > Fecal | place: USA: Wisconsin... | reverse complement strand
GCAGAGCCGTCCGCCCGGAAGCCGATGGCGTAATATCCGGCGTCACTGCTGCGGAGCAGTCCCTCCGTAACCACCATGCCAATGGGCAGGCCGGTGGAGACATTGTAGAAATCGCCGTTGATGCCGGCCACTACCCGGTAGCCGTCATCCTCCAGCAGCGCGGCCATGTCCGCCACGCTGGAACGGTCTGTCAGCGCGTCGCCGTAGGTGACAATGGGGGTCACAGCCTTGTTAGGCGTGTAGGTGATGAGATTTTCCGTCCGGAGATCGGAGTAAGTTGTACTCCAGAATACATTGGTGGAAAGCTGTGTCTCCTGGTGGAGAAGTGTGTCCTTGGCGGACAGATCCTCCCCCAGCGCGTTTGACGCGGCGGCGGGCAGAGTCAGCGCGCTGATGAGACTGAGGGATAGCAGCAGGGATGTGAGTTTACGGATGCGGTGCTTCATAGGAACCTCCTATCGGTACAGGTCCGGGAGATCCCGGACAGGGTGGTCTACATAACACCCATAGCATAGCATAGATGCAGGATGAAGTAAATGAAAAAAGTGTTACAAAATCGGTGGGATCTTCCAGTAAGTCCGCAGCCTTTGACGGCGGAAAGCTGTTGCAAAAGAGGTCGGTTTCCGTTATAATATTCATGCGAGGAGGCGGTAGCATGACGGTAACGGTTGATGATAAGCGCTGCATCGGCTGCGGCATGTGTGCCGCTGCCGTACCGGAGGTATTCCGGGTTATTGGGCGGGTGTCCACGGTGCAAGCCCAGCCTGCGAAGGAACGGTTCTTCCGGGTATTGGATGCCGCAAACGGCTGTCCGGTGAACGCGATCCAGGCAGAGCGGCGTTGAAAAAACGAGACCGCAAAAAAAGAAAAAGAAAATCAGAAAAATGGCTTGACAATTTTCTGCCCATCTGTTATAGTAATTCGTGCCTATTTGAGGCAGATATGGCGGCGTAGCTCAGCTGGCTAGAGCATTCGGTTCATACCCGGAGTGTCACTGGTTCAAGTCCAGTCGCCGCTACCATGATCCGGAGACGTCATGTGACGTCTCCCGGATCTTTCCCGGCCCGTTGGTCAAGTGGTTAAGACACGGCCCTTTCACGGCTGTAACATGGGTTCGAATCCCGTACGGGTCACCAACCTATCAGACGTCGTGAGTGGCGTCTGATAGGCCAATTAAAAAATGGAGGCTTAGCTCAGCTGGTTAGAGCGCATGCTTCACACGCATGAGGCCACTGGTTCGAGTCCAGTAGTCTCCACCAAAAATCACCGAAATCTCTTGATTCCGGTGATTTTATTCTATAATCCGCAACTTTTCAAGGCGCTTAATTTTTGCCGTTTTTCCAAGACTCACAACCTGACCCACACGGGGAAAGGGCCGGAAAGTACCGGACAGGGCCAGACAGGATTTTTCCTGTCCGGCCCTGTTTTTTTCAGCGCATCTGCTGGCTGATGACCCCGCCGATGGTGTTGGCGGCATCCTGTTTCATCTGGGCTGTGGCATGGGTGTAGGTGTTCAGTGTGAAGCCCGCGGAGTAGTGTCCCAACGCGCCGGACAGCGTTTTCACGTCTACCCCGCTTTTCAGCGACAGCGTGGCGAAGGTATGTCTGAGATCATGAAACCGGATGTGCTCCGCGCCGATGGCTTTCAAAATTTTGTCATGGGTTCTCCGGAAGGCGTCCGGGTCATACATGGTTCCGGTTTTGGGCGATGGGAACAGATACGGATTGTGAGGGTGCTTTTTGTGCTCGGCAATCAGCAGGTCGACTGCCTGCTGAGGGAGAGCCAACGTTCGCACGGAGTTGCGTGTTTTCGGCGGACTGACCACCAGTTCCCCGTTAATTCGATTTACCTGTTTCGTGACGGCGAGTGTCCGGTTTTCAACGTCCAAGTCCGTCCATTGGAGGGCCAGCAATTCCCCTCTCCGCAGGCCGGTGGTTAGCTCCAAGTAGAAAGCTGCGAGAAGGCCTCGGCGCTCCGCTTCCGCAAGGTACATCCCGATTTTCTCCTGCGGCAGAATTTTCATTTCCCGTTTCTCAAGCTGCGGCAGCTTGCAGCCCTGGGCGGGATTGGCGAGGATCAGCCGCTCGGATACCGCCTGCTCCAGGCAGTTGTGCAGCAGCGTGTGGACGCCCCGCACCACTCTTGGACTGAGGCTTTTGTCCTTGAGTTCAGGAAAATTCTTGCGCTGAACTCGTCCGCTTTTCTGGAGATTGTTGTAGAACCGCTGGATTTGAATGGTAGTCAGCTTGTCCAGCGGGATGCTGCCGATTCCGGGGATGATGTGGTTCTCAATGTAGTTGGTGTAGTAGTTTGCGGCTTCCTCATAATACTTGTCGTTGACTTCGCTCATGGCTTCGGAAAACAATTTTGTGTTCATACTAATACCTCTCTTTCAATCAAATATTGCTTCATCTTCTGGCGGATTAGAGCAAGCCGGACGGATACATTTTTTTCAGAGATACCTACGCGCTTTGCTATATCCGCGTAGGTATCTGCATACGCATAGCGGCGCATGAAGATAACGCGCTCTTTTACGGTCAGCGTATCCAAAAATGCTTCGATGATACGGGCTAACTCTCTGGCTTCGATTTCTGCTTCTACTGTATTCGGGGCTGCTATACAGGCTTCAATTTCTTCCAAAGCAATCGTGTAATGGCTGCTCCGTTTGGCTGCTTCCTTTCTCCAATAGATTTTGAGTGAAATGTTCCGAACGATTTTAACAAGATAAGATAGCAGCGGGTTAGGTCGTGCCGGGGGAATGGCGTTCCATGCGCCTAAATAAGCGTCGTTTACACATTCCTCCGCGTCTTGTCTGCTGCCTACAATATGGTAGGAAAGATTGTGGCAGACCTTTCCGTATTTTATATCCAGCTCTCGTATGCCTTGTTCGGAACGCTCAAAAAATAACTCGATAATTTTTTCATCATCGATCATCGCGCCACCTCCTTTCCGGCTTCACACATATACTACGGTTTTAGCTGCAAACACCTAATGAAAGAGAGAAGTTTTCAAAAAAATTATAGCACACTTTTTTGAACATGGTGTGACAGATGCTACGACAGTCAGCGGGAACACCACCGTATTGGCGGCGTTGCCGTAAGAGCCGAGGTAGCTGGCATTGGCGATGAAGATCTGGTCAACAATGTTGTAAAGTGCGCCCACCAGCAGCGAGATGATGCAGGGGATGGCGTACTGGCGCATAAGCTTGCTCACGCGCTCCGTCCCCAAGAACTGATTTCCGGTTTCCAAAAAAATCACCTTTCTTTCAAAAAAATAAGAAATGCGTAAGTCCCAGAACATCCGGACTTACGCATTTCTGCTACACGATTTGCCTATGTAGTTTTCTCTCATCTTGCCATTTCTCACCCGATTCCGCAAAAAAAGGCGCGTGGCTGCTCTGCAACTGGATTTACGCAGAAACGCCACACGCTGTACGCCTATTATAGCAGAGGCAAATCAGAATTTCAAATGCTTTTCTTCACAGATTTTGGTTCCGGCACCCGTCTGCACGTTTGCGAATGTTGCCTTCGCCATTTGCACGTTTTTTCGCCATTTAGTCCTCCTGTTCCGCTGGATGGCAGATGTGTTCTTCTTCCTCCCGTTCGAAGGAGTAGAGCCCGTCTGCCTCCAGCTCTTTCGTCATGCCCCACGCCAGCTTGAAGCCCGCCGTGAAACTCATCAGCTTGGCTTCGACCAGCAACGCGTTCTGTGCGTCCAACAGCCGCAGCAACTTTCCGCGCCCCACGGCATCCATGTCCCGCCGCAGTTCCTCCTGCGCGTATTCGACCTGCTTGTCCAATTCACTGTGTTCATGACGGTCGAAACGCTTTTGCAGGGCTTTCATGTAGTCATACATTGCGGCACCTCCTTTTGGCAACCACAACACATACCACAACTGCTGGCGGAAAGCTATTACTTTTTCGAGAAAGGTCTTATTGATTCCAGCGACGCAAAATGTGACATGTGAACAGGAACGGAAATCTCCAGTTGACCCACAGTCTGACCCACGAACAGAAAAAACGGGGCGGAAACAACGGAGAAAAGCGTATCTGCGGGTGATAGAACCCTGCGGCAAAACCTCCAAAGTCCTCTGAAACCGTGCGGAAGGCGTCCCTATCGAATCTTCACACGCATGAGGCCACTGGTTCGAGTCCAGTAGTCTCCACCAAAAATCACCGGAATCACTTGATTCTGGTGATTTTCTTCTATAATCTGCAACTTTTTATGGCACTTAATTTTCGCCGTTTCATCAAGACTCACACGCTGACCCACACGGGGAAAGGCGCGGAAAGTACCGGACAGGGCCAGACAGGAATTTTTCTGTCTGGCCCTGTTTTTTTCAGCGCATCTGCTGGCTGATGACCTCACCGATGGCATCGGCGGCATCCTGCTTCATCTGCGCCGTGGCGTGAGTGTAGGTGTTCAGCGTGAACCCTGCCGAGTAGTGGCCCAGCGCGCCGGACAGCGTTTTCACGTCCACCCCGCTTTTCAGGGACAGCGTGGCGAAGGTGTGGCGCAGGTCATGGAATCGGATGTGCTCCGCGCCGATGGCTTTCAAAATTTTATCATGCGTCCGGCGAAAAGCGTCCGGGTCATACATGGTTCCGGTCTTGGGCGACGGGAACAGATATGGGTTGCGAGAGTGCTTTTTGTGTTCGGCAATTAGCAGGTCAACGGCCTGCTGTGGAAGGGCCAGCGTTCGCACGGAGTTGCGAGTTTTCGGCGGACTGACCACCAGTTCCCCGTTGATTCGATTTACCTGCTTGGTGACGGAAAGCGTTTTGCTCTCCACATCTAAGTCCGTCCATTGGAGGGCCAGCAGTTCACCGCGCCGCAGGCCGGTGGTCAGCTCCAAGTAGAAAGCTGCGAGAAGGCCCCGGCGCTCCGCTTCCGCAAGGTACATCCCGATTCTCTCCTGCGGCAGGATCTTCATTTCCCGTTTCTCAAGCTGCGGCAGCTTACAGCCTTGGGCGGGATTGCTGAGGATGAGCCGCTCCGCCACCGCCTGCTCCAAGCAGTTGTGCAGCAACGTGTGGACGCCCCGCACCACTCTGGGGCTGAGACTGGCATCTTTCAGTGGTGGGAAGTTTTTGCGTTGAACTCGTCCGGTTTTCTGGAGGTTGTTGTAAAATCGCTGGATCTGGATGGTGGTCAGCTTGTCCAGCGGGACGTCCCCAATTCCGGGGATGATGTGGTTCTCGATGTAGTTGGTGTAGTAGGCTTTGGTGTTGGGCCGGATGCGTGGCTCGGCGTAGACCTCGTACCACGTTTTCACCCACGATGCCACTGTGTAGGTTCCCGCTTTGGATACGTCTAACTTTTGGCTTTCGCTGATTGCGGTCTTGAGTTTCTCCTTGACCTCGGCCTGCGTCTTGCCCAGCACGTTCTTGATGATCCGTTTTCCGCTCTCCGGGTCATAGCCCGCGGTGTAGCGGCCCTCCCATCGGCCGTCCTTTCTTTTTCGGATATTTCCCTCGCCGTTTGCTCGTCTTTTTGGCATGGTATCAGCCCCTTTCGCAACGAACAATACCGTAACCAAGAGGGCAAAGCTATCCAAAGATGGAACTGTTATCAGAAAGTTATCATTTGCCCCTCGGAGCCGCGCCGCCTTATCTTTGACTATTGCGGCGCAATTCTTGCGCTGCCGGAGGCGTTCTTCTTTGGTTACAGCGGTGCGATTTTTGAACGGCCAAGAAGCCTTTTCATTGACTACAGCGGCGCAAAATATACACGATCTGTGCCGCAAATTGCTCTTACTTGGAAATCACTTTTTCGGGTGGTTGAAAGCGGAGGATTCCTCAACCGCCTGCGGAACGTCCACCTTGAAAAGTCCGCCGTCACGGGCATTTGCAGCCCCTCATGTTCACCCACGACCGCGAAAACGCCCGCCAAGGTGCACCTTAGACTGCGGTTTCAAAACCCCGGAAAGCCCCGCACTGCGGGGCTTTGAGGCCGAGAGGTGCCCAATTACGGGCACCTCTCTTTATCTTGTGCTAAAATCGAACGGCCTTCGCCACTCGAAAAACCTTCCTGTAAAGTTCGGCTTTTCGCCCAGGACCGTTCCCGCGAATATCGCCAAAAAGTTACCGGCACAACGCTGTTCCAAACCGCATTTCATCGCATTTTTCAGCCTCTCGCACAAACGGCCCACGTTCGCTTTCACGGGTGAAAGCGGGTACACACTCGGCTTTCGGAGAAGGATCGCACACAGCGGCTTACACGCCGAAACAGGGGGCGTTTCGGATGGGGGTGGTATCACTACTCTCGGACCGTTCCGCACGTTCACAAACATCCCCGGGCCGGGTATCAGAACGGCAAACTTTGCCGCTTTTGGGCCTTGGTCAGGTGTGCTCCCAAAGAACGCAGAAAGCCTTCGGAACAGCGATGCGCTTATGCGCGTCGCTGTTCCGAGGCGTCGCGGCCCCGCTGGGCTGCGTGATCCAGTGAGTGCGCTATGGATTATGTGGTGAGCATTTGTGACCCTTGATTCCGCCGTGCTTTTATATACATACATTTCCCGGTTCTCTGTGAACCCTCACTATCAGCAACAGTTCTATCTCAGACCATCTTTCATCCCGCTTTTCAACTTCCCTCACAAACACCCCATGTTTGCTTTCACAGTCGAAAGCGGGTACACACCCGGCTCTCGAAGAAAGATCGCACACAACGGCTTACACGGCGAAACACGGGCCGTTTCGGACGGGGGCGCTATTACTACCATCGGACTGTTTCACACATTTCGGAAGCCCTGCGTGGCCAGGGGGTAGAACGGCAAACTTTGCCGTTTTGAGTTTTGGCCGGGTGTGCTCCAGAAGAACACAGAAAGCCTTCGGAGCAGCGATGCGCTTATGCGTATCGCTGCTCCGAAGGCGTCGCGGTCCCGCTGGGCTACAAAAATTCTATTACTTAGTCTGTTGTTAGCGAAAGCCTAAATGCAAATCCTCCAGATAACTCAATAATCAGCGTTACCTTCGTAAGTTTTCTTCTTGAAATGCAGTATTCCAGAACTGGTAACTCCAATCCACGCGTTCATGGAGTTCGTCAAGAGAAGTCCCTGCCAGCTTTTTTAAAATACCCCGGTGGCTGTCGGAGAAATACGCAACTGCATCGTGCTGTAAAATTACTTCAATGGTCTTATAGAGGAAATCCTCTGTGATCCTTACGATGCTGTCATACACTGTAAGAACTGCGATATTGTTTGTGGCGGAGGCTAACTCTCGATGGAAAGCGATGTCTTTTTTTGCGATGGTGTGAATATTATTTTTCCCAGATGCCAAATAGACTTCCAAGTCATCTTGAAGCGTATAGAGGCGATCCCATATTTCCTGAGATACCCCCTCATAGAATAACTGTTCTAAGATTCCGTTATCCAGCAGCTTCCTCAAGCCTATTAAATCATGATGAGCGCTTTCCTTTTGAAGCACAATTCCGTATAACGTCGGAGATAAAATTTTAGGGGAAAATCCATTGCAAACATATGTCCCATCCGCGCGGCGTACCTCTAAAATTCCATAGGATACAAGAATTCTAATGGCTTCCCGTATAGTGCTTCGTCCAACGCCGAATGCTTTTACCAAGTCTGGCTCTGTAGGGATTTTCATTCCTGGCTTGAGCTCTCCGCTCATAATAGCGCTGACTAACCGAGAGACAACACTATCAACAACAGAACTTGCTTGGATCGGTGATAAATAGGCACCATTCTCAATACTCATTGGATTTTCCTCAAATTCAAATCTTTTTCTTTACTCGGCAATCATCGCTGAACAAGCGGCTTATTTTTCTTCTTGGCCGACAGTTACCTGCATTTTATCTTCGTAATAGCGAACCAGAGCAGCCTGATCCTCATTAACATATCCATTATCATTTGCCCAGTCCATAATGCGGAGCACAACATCAGTCAAAGGCAGGTCAACATCCATTTTATGGGCATAATGGATTGCGTTCAAAATATCTTTGCGGTGCACTGCAATTCTGGCGCCCGGCTCGTAATCGCGCTTCAACACCTTCGGCACCTTATTATCGTACAGGGGGCCGCCGGCAAAGCCATGGCGGGTTGCTTCAAAGGTGGTCTGCAAATCGATACCGGCTTTCGCCGCAAACGCATAGCCCTCCGCAATTGCTACCAGAATGGCACCGCCCACCATGTTATTGATAAGCTTTGTGGTATCGCCGCTGCCGGAGCCGCCTGTATACACCGGTGTGCCCATGCACTCCAGCACAGGTTTGACTTTTTCAAAAGCCTGTGGATCGCCGCCTGTCATAATGGAGAGGGTCCCGGCCTCTGCCATGGGATTGCCGCCGCTGACGGGCGAGTCTAATAAGAACATCCCTGCGTTCATTGCTTTCTTATTGAGATCCAGAATAATATCTGGTGCTGCGGAGGAAAGATCCACAATGATATTGCCGGGCCGACCCAGGCGAATGGCTTCCTCTACAGAGTGCTGAATAATGGCATGAGTCGGTAGCATCTGGAGCAAAACATCACAGGTGCTGTAGAGTTCTTCAGCACTGGCGGCAACAGTTCCGCCCATTTCCCGATAACGGTGAAGCTGTGTTTCGCTGACATCATAGCCAATAACTTCTACGCCTATTTTTTTGGATACATTCAGCGCCATGGAAAGTCCCATTACACCCAGACCAAGAAAACCAATTTTTTTCATATTGTAACATCTCCTATAAGAATATGCAAGGCATGCAGGGAGTGAAAGCAACTAAATCGCTTTCACTCCCTGCACAAACGTCAATTTTGAAATCAACCAGCCAAACTGGGGAGCCACAGCGAGAATGCAGGGACATAGGAAACCAGCAACAGGGTGACCAGAGAAATCAGGAAGAAAGGCATACAAGCCTTAAAAGCGCCGCCCATGCTGGCTCCGCCCAACTTTGTGCCCACCAGCAGAGAAACACCTACGGGAGGCGTGATGCAGCCGATGTAGATGTTAACACAGGTCAAGATGCCGAATTGGATCAGGTCGATACCGAAGGAATTTACCAGGTTCAGCATCAGAGGTACCATCATTACGATGATGCAGTTACCCTCCATCAGGCAGCCCAGAATCAGGAAAATAACGTTAATCATCAGCAAAACCACAAACTTGGAAGATACCAGGGAGGTCATTGCCTTCATAAACAGCTGAGGCAGCTGAGAGGAAATGACCACATAGGCGGAAGCCTTGGAAAGGCCCACCAGAATCATGATGGCAGCTACGGAAATCGTGGTCTCATAGAGGGTGTTCAGCAGATTCTTGATGCTGACCGTTTTGTAGATAAAAACACCTACAATCGCGGAATAGAAGGCAGAAATGGCCGCCGCTTCGGAAACGGTACAGATGCCGCCGAAAATCAGGCCCAGCACGATGATAGGCATGAAAAGGGCCCAAATGCTATCTTTTAAGATGTACAGCTTTTCTTTCATGGTGGTCTTGGGCTGCTGAGGGAGCTTCATCTTCCAGCCGTAATACAGGGTGTAGGCCAGGAAGCACACAGCGCAGAACACAGCGGGAATCGCAGTAGCCATGAATAGCTTCTGGATGGAGCACTCAGTCAGGCTGGCGTAAACCACCAGAGAGATGGAGGGGGGGATCATCGGGCCCAGCAGAGAGGAGCAGCTGGCGCAGGCCACGGCGTAGTTCTTGTCATAGCCCTCCTTGACCATTGCGGGGACGGTCATGCCGCCCACAGCGGCCACGGTGGCCACGGCGGAGCCGGAAATGGCGCCGAATAGAGCGGAGGAGAGAACCGTCACACTGGCAAGGCTGCCGCGCACCCGGCCCAAAGGCACGTTTGCCGCGTTAATCAGTTTCTGAGTGATGCCCTGTGCCATAATATTGCCCGCCAGAATGAACAGGGGAATGCACAGCAGGGAGGACGAATTCATACCGAGGAAGGTTTTCTGGGCCACAGCCTCCAGAGGGAAGCCAGCGTGAAGCATGGCTACCATGGTTGCAATGCCGATGGACAAGTAGATGGGAAGCCCCAGAAAGGCCAATACCAGTAGAAGGACAAAAATAATTACACCTGCATTCATTACTTCTCACCCTCCTCGTTGTTCACCTGAATTTTACCTTGAAACAGCTGAAAGTTTCTGATGGCGGATTCAATGGAATAGAGAACCATCAGTACAGCGCCGACGGGGAACGCATAATACACATCCCTCATCTTGATGGGCAGCGTTGTAGAAGCACCGGTGGCATGTCCGATCAGGCTGACACCGTATTTGCAGAAGAAAATCATGAAAACCGCCGCCACAACGGAACTAATGCCGGAAATCAGATAGCGGGTCTTCGGAGACATGAAATTCAACAGGAAATCCACCTGCAGATGGCTGTCTCTCCGGACAGCGATAGGAATCCCCAAAAAGACGCTGTAGATGGAAAGATAGAGCGCCAGTTCCTCGCACCAGGGCCGGGCGCTATGGAATCCATACCGCATAATGCATTGATAAATCATGATAAGTGTGATAGCGGCCAACAGTAAGATTTCGAGAATCTTGATAACTTTTTCTACTCCATCTAAAAGCCGGCTATAATATGTTAGCACTGATCGTTCATCTCCTCTAAGGCTTTATTGATATTAAAAGGGCGAGGGCTCCAGCAGGACTGCCGGAGCCCTCTTGTCATGTATGGAACAACGGAATCCGATTAGGTAGGATCAGCAGCCTTGATCTGATCAGCATAGGAAACCAGATCAGGATACTTCTCTTCAAGGAAGCCGTCCAAAGCTTCCTGCCACAGGGTCACATCGGTCTCAATGAACTCACAGTCGGCAGCCTCAACTTCGGGACGAATGGATTCGTTGGCCTCCAGCACCAAATCGGTGCAGCGCTTGCCTGCCTCAACAGCGGCATCACGGATGATGGTCTGATACTCTTCGGGCAGTGCCTCAAAGTATGTCTTGTCCATGATGAAAGAGTCGGTATTGTAAACGTGTTTGGTTTCGATGATGTACTTGGTGCACTCGTCCCAGCTCAGGCTGGCGATGTTGGTCAGGCCGTTCTCAGCGCCGTTCACAGTGCCCTGCTGAATGGCGGTGAACACCTCACTGCCGCCCAGAGGAGTGGGGGTAGCACCCAGCCAGGTCCAAGTGTCCAGATAAATGGGGATGGTGGGAACACGCAGCTTGAAACCGGCGGCGTCGGCAGGGGTCTCGATGCGCTTATTGCTGCACATCACACGGATGCCCTGCAGACCGGCACCCATGATGACCATGCCGCAGTCATCACCCATCTGCTGCAGAATACCCTGGCCAACTTCGCCTTCCCACACGGCTCTCCAGTGATCCGTGCCGGAATACAGATAGACTGCGGTTCCAAAACCCCGGAAAGCCCCGCACTGCGGGGCTTTGTGGCTGAGAGGTGCCCAATTACGGGCACCTCTCTTTATCTTGTACTAAAATCGAACGGCCTTCGCCACCCGAAAAACCTTCCTGTAAAGTACGGTTTTTCGCCCAAAACCGTTCCCGCAACTATCGCCAAAAAGTTACCGCCACAACGCTGTTTCAAACCGCTTCTTATTCCGATTTTCAACTTCTCGCACAAACGGCCCACGTTTGCCTTCATGGGCGAAAGCGGGTACACACTCGGCTTTCGGAGAAAAATCGCACACAGCGGCTCACACGCCGAAACAGAGGCTGTTTCAGATGGGGGTGGTATCACTACCCTCAGACCGTTCCGCACGTTTCGGAAACCCTGCGTGGCCAGGGGGTGGAGCGGCAAACTTTGCCTTTTTTGGGTCTTGGCCGGGGGCACTCCCAAAGAACGCAGAGAGCCTTCGGAATAGCGATGCGCTTATGCGCGTCGCTGTTCCGAGGCGTCGCGGCCCCGCTGGGCTGCGTGATCCTTTTTCTTCTGTCGAAATCGGGATTTGTACATCCGGCGCTCATGGTTTTCCGCGTGTGCGAGGCGAGGGGTGGTATCACTACCCTCAGCGCGCTTTACGTGCTGCTGAAACGCCGGACGGCCGCTTGTCAAAACGGCTCATTTGCCGTTTTCTGAGGTCGGGTGTCCATCATTGATTCCAGCGGCGTAAAATGTGCTTGACAGGCACAGTCTACTTATGATAGACTTCAAGTATCAAAAATCTATCATAAATAGACCAGCAAAGAAAGGAGGCACACATGGACGGTTACAAACTGGGCGTTGTTGAGACGCGTTTTGCAGAACTCATCTGGCAGCATGAGCCGCTGACCTCCGGCGAGCTGGTGAAACTATGCGAACAGGAGCTGCAATGGAAAAAATCCACGACCTATACAGTTTTGAAAAAACTCTGCGAACACGGTATCTTTCAGAACGAAAACGGCACGGTAACTTCCCTTCTCTCACAGGAGGGTTATAACGCCGTACAGAGCGAGAAATTTGTGGAGGACACCTTCGACGGTTCTCTTCCCGCGTTTCTGGCGGCTTTTACCACCCGGAAATCTCTTTCGGAGAAGGACATTGCGGAAATTCAGCGCATGATCGACCGCTGCGGAAAGGAGTGAGCCAATGGCCGCCGTCTTTTTGAAGCTCTTGAATCTAAGCATTTCCGCAAGCTGGCTGGTGCTGGCCGTGCTGGTACTGCGCCTGATATCAAAGCGTTCGCCCAAGTGGGTGAATGTCCTGCTCTGGGGTATTGTCGCGCTGCGGCTGGTTCTGCCATTCTCCATAGAGAGCGCGTTGAGCCTGATCCCAAGTGCCGAAACGGTCAGTCCCGCAGCCGTGCAGTTTGACCCCGCGCCGACCATCACCAGCGGCGTGAGCGTTATCGACAATGCTGTGAATCCCTCGCTCAGCGAGCATTTTGCCGCCGTGCCAACAGCCAGCGTCAACCCGCTCTATGTCTGGACGGAGATCGCAGGCTGGGTGTGGCTCATCGGCCTTGGAGCCATGCTGCTCTATGCGCTCGTGAGTTATCTTCGGCTGCGTCGGCGCGTGAGTGTATCGCTCCCCATTCAGAATCACATTTATCTTTGCGATGCCATTTCCTCGCCGTTTATCCTCGGCGTTGTAAAACCACGCATCTATCTGCCCTCCGGTCTGGACGAGGTGCAGCGGCAGAATGTACTGGCGCATGAGCAGGCGCATCTCGCGCGGCGTGACCACTGGTGGAAGCCGCTGGGCTTCGCGCTGCTTGCGGTTTACTGGTTCAACCCCGTGCTGTGGCTCGCCTAT
>Ga0129312_1001549_pt1 | contig 13153 bp, 8 predicted proteins | sample O827metagenome_FD_94434 | JGI IMG/M metagenome (GOLD analysis project Ga0129312, IMG submission 94434) | Orangutan group fecal microbial communities from Wisconsin, USA - O827 metagenome | ecosystem: Host-associated > Mammals > Digestive system > Large intestine > Fecal | place: USA: Wisconsin... | reverse complement strand
TTTCGTCTCTGCTGTTCTCTCGAACTCATTTAAATGCGAATTGCTTCGCTGTTCTCAATGAATCTTTCAAGGTTATTTCACTGTTCAGTTATCAAAGTTCTTTGTCTTGTTGTCTTTGCGACAGCTTTTATATTTTATCAAAAGCATTTGCATTTGTCAACAACTTTTTTACTTTATTTAAAAGTTATTTGTTTTTGCTGTACCACTCACGCGACAGCTTGTATATATTATCATAGCCATTTGCGTTTGTCAACAACATTTTCTTTTATTTTCAATTTTATTTCTGAACCCCGTTTTTAGGGCAAAAAAATAACGGAGAAAGAGGGATTTGAACCCTCGCGCCGCGCGAACGACCTACACCCTTAGCAGGGGCGCCTCTTCAGCCTCTTGAGTATTTCTCCATATTTTTTATAAAATTGATGCGCCGTAACGCTTTATCTACTATACAAGACTTTGTTCTGTTTGTCAATAGATTTTTACAACTTTTTTATTCCCTGCAAAACCAGTTCAAAGGCTCTGCATTGAAAGAAACAGAGCCATGTGTCATTTAACACCCTGGCTCTTATAGTTCCTGTAATCAAACTATTTATGGTTAGCTTTTATTTCTGATTGAAATTCGCGTATATCATGTGCGATTTCTCCACTGAGAATCAACATGCATATTAAGTTTGGAATGGCCATCAGAGCATTTGCAATGTCTGAAAAATTCCATACCAGACTGATTGTCTGTGTACATCCGATATATGCGACCAAGGCAAATCCGATTCGATAGATCATATTATATTTGTGTGTACCAAGCAGATATTCAAATGCTTTTTCTCCATGATATTCCCAACCAAGAATCGTTGAAAATGCAAACAAAGTGATTCCAATGGTTACCAGCCAGCCTCCGCCGGAACCGAGAACTGTTTTAAAAGCTGCAATTGTTACATCGGAACCTGTCAGAAGTTCTCCATTGGCATCTGTCATACCTAGTACACCGGAAGATGCAATCGCAAGACCTGTGATCGTACATACCACAATTGTATCCCAGAAAGTACCTGTCATATTGATATATCCCTGTCGTACCGGATTATCTGTCGTTGCTGCTGCTGCCGTGATTGCTGCGGAACCCATACCTGCCTCATTTGAAAAAACTCCTCTCGCGATACCAAACCGCATGGCATTCATCATAGAGGCAACAATTGTACCGCACATACCGCCACCAACAGCTTTTACAGAAAAGGCCATTTTTAAAATCATTACAATACCTGCCGGAACATTTGCTATATTTCCTATAATAACAATAATTCCACATATTACATAAAAAATTGCCATAACCGGAACTACTACGGAAGAAACCTTTGATATAGATTTAATCCCGCCTACAATAATGACCAGTACAAGAATTGTTATGATCACTCCGGTAAGCCATGTAGGAACATGAAATGTGGTATTTAATGCGCCTGAAATAGAATTCCCCTGAGTCATATTTCCGATACCAAAGGATGCTACTACTGCAAACAATGCAAAGAGCCATGCAAGCACTGCTCCAAACTTCTTATTTTTCAGTCCTTTTTTCATAGTGTACATCGGACCGCCACTCATCTCACCTTTTTCATTTACCTCACGATATTTGATGGCAAGCATACATTCACTGAATTTTGATGTAAGACCAAAAGCTGCCGAAATCCACATCCATACAAGTGCACCCGGACCACCGGAAACCATTGCAGTTGCAACACCTACAATATTACCTGTACCGATGGTTGCCGCCAATGCAGTAGTCAATGCTGAAAATGGAGATACGTCTCCCTCACCTCTGCTTTTTGTTCTTGCTTCTTTACTGAGCGTGCTTTTCAGCGCATACCCTAAATTTCTCCATGTCAGAAATCTTGTCCGAAATGTCAGGAAAATTCCGGTTCCTACTAAAAGAACAAGCATTACAGGTCCCCAGACAAAATTGTCAATGGAGGCAATGATTTCATTTAACTTTTCCATACGCTCTTCCTCTTTTCATATATAAATACAAAAAGAGCGATGTTGTGAACAACATCGCTCTCTAATGTAATTAATTTAATCCATTTTTTTCCAAATGTCAATATATACTTACACTGACCAAAATCACGCCTCAGGTTCCAATGGCAGGTCGCAAAGCGACTGTATTCATGAGCAAGTAGTAAAAGCGGATTACGAATGTCTGCTTTACCTATGCCTGAGACAAGCGCTCTTTTAAAAAAGTATTTCGCTTTGTAACTGTTACATTTCTGACCGCATAAGACAATGCTTTTCTCGTTCCTACGATAACCAGAACCTTTTTTGCACGGGTAATTCCTGTATAGATCAGATTGCGCTGCAGCATTACATAGTGATTCATCAAAACAGGCATGACCACGATCGGATATTCGGATCCCTGTGCTTTATGTATCGTTGTCGCATAGGCATGCACCAACTCATCCAGCTCCGATGCTTCATATTCTATGATATGCTGATCAAAGTTTACTTTTAGCGTCCGCTCCTGCAGATCTACAGACTCTACTGTTCCAATATCTCCGTTAAAAATTTCTTTTTCATAATTATTTCGAATCTGCATGACTTTATCCCCGGTGCGAAACAGATAGCCACCCCGGCGCAAACCATCGCCTTGTGGATTAAGGGCTTCCTGAAGTGCAAGATTCAAATTCGCTGCTCCCACAATTCCTTTCTGCATTGGTGTCAGCACCTGAATATGATTCCAGGGTGTTTTGTAATAACGCGGAAGGTTGTTTTTTACCAGCCGGACAATTTCCTGCACCGCTTCCTCCGGGTCTTCTTTTTCTATATAGAAGAAATCCGTATTTTTGCCATTGGAAATATCAGGAAATTTTCCTTCGTTAATGGCATGAGCATTCATGATGATCCTGCTGCTCTGTGCCTGTCTGAAAATTCGGGTCAGACGAACCACCGGAAACACGCCGGAATCAATAATGTCACGCAATACATTTCCCGCTCCCACAGATGGGAGCTGGTCGATATCTCCCACCAGTATCAAGCGCATCCCCTCCGGAATTGCTTTGAGCAACGCATTCATCAGTATCATGTCGATCATAGAACATTCATCAATGATCAGTACATCTCCATCCAGGGGATTGTCCTCATTTTTCTGATATCCTTCCGGCGGTTTGCACTCCAACAGACGGTGGATTGTCTTTGCCTCTAATCCGGTTGCTTCTGTCATACGCTTAGCGGCACGACCTGTCGGTGCTGCCAGCAGGATTTTTAATCCAAACGAACGGTAAGCGGCGATAATCCCCTGCGTTGTCGTGGTTTTACCGGTTCCAGGTCCTCCCGTCAATACCATAACTTTGGAAACAGCTGCTTTTCGAATGGCATCTGCCTGAATCTCATCATATTCCATGTGTACTTTTTCCTGAATTTTACTAACATCAATGGACAGGCTTTCGTTTCCTGTCTTCTGCCGCGCATCCATCAGTGCATGCCAGAGCCGGTCTGCTGCCGGCGCCTGCGCCAGACGCTTTAATTTGCCTGCCACACCTGCTTCCGCATAATAAAATGCCGGCAGATAAATAGCTTTCACTTCTGCCTGATCTGTTTTATAGTCTACCGTTTCACAGATCAGGTCATTGTCCGCGATCATCTGATCCAGCGTCATTACGATACTGGATTCTTCCGCTTCCAGCAATTCTGCTGCCTTTGCGATCAGCTGCTCCTGATAAGCAAACACATGTCCCTCATCTGCCAGATTACTGAGTGTATACATAATACCACTGCGCAACCGGACATAAGCCTCCTTCGCAAAACCAAACTTCTGTGCAATTCCATCTGCTGTCTTAAATCCAATCCCCCAGATATCATCTGCCATCTGGAACGGATTTTCTTTCATTTTATCCAGACTTTCATTTCCGTACTGACGGTAAATTTTTGCTGCAAACGAGGTACTGACGCCATGATCCTGCAAAAAAAGCATAACATTTTTAATCTCTTTCTGCCGTTCCCAGCTGTCCCGGATCATCTGGATTCGTTTTTTACCAATGCCGTCCACTTCCTGCAGCCGGGAAATATCTGTCTCGATAACTTCCAGCGTTTCCGTACCAAACTGTGCAACAATCTTTTTCGCATATTTCGGACCAACTCCCTTGATCAAACCGGAACCAAGATATTTTTCAATACCAAATACCGTGGCCGGAAGGGTTTCTTCCCAGCTCTCTGCCACAAACTGTCTGCCGTAACGACTGTCCACTTTCCAGTTGCCGTAAATCAATAATACCGAACCAACATTTACATCCAGCAGACTTCCGATAACTGTCACCAGCTCTTTATAACTTTTCACGGCACATTTAAGGACCGTATAACCATTTTCCGGATTCTGATAAGTAATGCGTTCTACTACTCCACGGATTTTTACTGTAAAATGCCGGGGACGCTGCTGCACTTCTACATCTTCCGACTGCACATTTTCCTTCTGCGCCTGATTACGATTACTATGTGTCCGATTATCTGACGAATATACTGCCATTTGCTCTGCGTTTGCACCTGTACCTGCATTTGCTGCTTCAGCCTTTTTTCTGGCTTCCTCCAAATGTCTCTGATGTTCCTCACGCATCTCTGCCACCATGCACTCATACACTTTCTGGTTCATGTAACAATCATTCAGGGCACGATGCGCACCCTCAGAAGAAATACCATAGTGCTCTGCCAGATCCACCAGACGATGATGCTCCATCTTCGGCAAATGTTTTCGTGCCACCTGCAGCGTATCCACATAATTGTTCTGCGGAATTTCGCCAAAATACTGCTCGGCGTCACGCCAGATGAACTTCATGTCAAACCGTGCAATGTTATGTCCTACCAAAACAAGACCTTCCGCAAAATCCAGAAACTCTGCCAGAACATGCGAAAACGCCGGTGCCTCCGCAACCATCGCATTTGTGATTCCATTTACTTGTGTTGCTCCAAATGGAATCTTGCGGCCCGGGTTCACCAGCGTATTAAATTCATCCACTACTTCGCCACCTTTCACCTTCAGCGCTGAAATCTCAATCACTTCATCATAGTTCGGCGAGATTCCAGTCGTCTCAAGGTCAAAGATGACATAGTCTGGTGTGTATTTATTGATCAGAGTTCCTTTCTGTGTGGACATGAGTATCACTACTTTCTGGTTTAACATATATTTGCCAGTACGATTCAGACTTTTTCAATAACTTAATCTGAATTCAAACCTTTTTTCGTATCTTATCATATCCCATTTTAAAGTACAATCATCAATAATTCATCCTTGCAATCACAAGAAAAATCGCAATTCCACATATTATCAATGAAATAAAAATAGCAGGCATCTTTCGTTTTGTCATACGTGTTATCAAACTGATCAGCAGACAGCTTCCAATTGCAACCACCAAATATATTCCAACATATCCAATCCACCACAACCACACAGGTATACTTAAAGGAAACTGTGACAGATATGTAATGCAATAAACTGACAGCCGCGTTCCTCCAAATATTCCTACTGACCGGATTCTTATATATGCAATTACAAACATCACAGACATCAAAAGCAATGCATAGCATACCGTCACCACAAGCTTACAACGCGATACTTCCGCAAAACCTTTTTTTGAAATTTTCTGCATCGTGTCCATTCCAGTCGTATATTCCAAAGTAAAAAAATCAGCACTCACAAGCGATAAAATAAAAATCAGAATTGCAACACCCGCGATGCGCCAGATTTTTCCTTCCGAACCAAACCAATGATTCCAGGTACACTGATCTACATATTCAATCTGCATGTCCCCGTCTTCATAACTCAAATTATTTAAGTCATAATATTGTTCTTCTGCCTGTGCCAGCGCTTCCAGAAATGTGTCATTTACTGTCAGTCTTTCCTGCGCAGCAATCAGTAATTCCTGACTGATCTCACCATTTGTATACTGCTCCTGATATTGTTCCAGCTCTTTTGCATTATCCAACAAATGCTTTTTTTGATTTCTGAAATAGTCTTCCTTTTCCTCCGACAACTCTCCCACCAGTTTCTCAGAAATTTTCCGATAGCTTCGCTCCACCGGTGTCAGCGTAACTGTCTGGAAAGAAAACAATGCCGACTCTAATATGATAAAAAGAATCAGAAAAACGATTCCTTTGCTTCCGATCAGAAACTTATAACATTCATGCTGCCACAATACATTTTTTGTTCTTTTCCTTTTCTGATGCCGAAAAGATATTTTTACATTCCCCTCAGATTTCGAACCTTCGCAAACCCGGGCAGTCTGCATCAGACTGGTTCCTGTATACAGACACAAAATAATAACGATCAGCCCAACCGCCAACAATACCCATACACGATTCACCGGACAGCCGGCAACATTCAAATTGCTGTAATCAGAAAAAATACTGCATGTATCCCAAATTGCCGCCAGATTCATTTCTCTGATCGGCCAAAAAACAGATTCCGCTCCAATCATGCGATAACAAGCTGCTTCCAGCAACGCAATGCCAGCTGCCAGGCCAATGGTTGGAATCATTTTTCGAAACAATACTCCGATCAGCATTACCAGACACGCAAATGCAAATACTGCAAAAACTTTCCATACCAGCATCATGATCAGAAATTCCCCTACTCTGATTCTGTAAGGACTTGAAATATACCCTGCCACACTTTGCAGAGAACGTCCCAGCGATCCAAATCCTGAATAAAACAAACTCCGAATTACTGCGCCCGCAAAAAAGCAGACCGTTATCCCAGCTGTTCCGCAAAACATTGTCAGCTGCTTTGCTGCAATTAATTTTCCGGTACCATATTTCGTTGGACGCAGCAGCTTGAAAATTCCCTCTTCCTGCTCCTGCAAAAACAGATAACAGACAAATAACACAATCGCTGCTGCCAGAAAAAATTCTGTCCAATTATAATCAGTGACCATTCGAACACCGTCCGACGGTTGCTGACTAAGTTCAATTCCCTGTAGACAGCTGTAAACCTCACTTATTTTTTCTAAATTGCGCTGAGAATAGGAATTTTCATTTTGAAACAATACATTTGATGATAATTCCTGGGACTGTTCCTCTACATATTCCAGCCAGGTTTCGTATGAAATATTATTTTCTTCCATCTCCGGCTTCGGTAAAAAAAGCACATAACAGCTAAAGAGAATCATAAGGATGATCCAGAGCCATTTCCAGTAAAATAGTTTTTTCCATTCAAATTGAAAAAGCCTACGCATCCTCCTGTCCTGCCTTTTCTCCAAAATAATGCATGTACACATCTTCCAAAGTTATCTTTTTCTCTGAATTTTGTGTTTTCAATTTCTGAATCAACGTTTCTCCTGTATCTTTGCGAATAATATGGCCATTTTTTAACAGAATCAGCTCTTTTGCGATGGATTCCACATCAGAAATTACATGTGTCGCAATTAATATAATTTTATCTGAAGCCACCTCAGAGATTAATTTTCTCACCAGAATTCGCTGTTTCGGATCCAATCCGGCAGACGGTTCATCCAGAACCAATATCTTCGGATTTCCCATCAGGGCCTGCGCCAAAAGCAGTCTCTGTTTCATTCCTCCGGAAAAAGTTCTGATTTTCTGTTCCGCATGCTCTGTCAGTTCTACTCTTTCCAACAGCCATTCTATTTCTTCCTCTGTCTGCTTTACGTTCATTCCTTTTAGCACAGCCATGTATTCCAAAAAACGCCGTGCCGTAAAAAAAGAATAAAAAATTTGCTGCTGGGGCATATACCCCAACAGCTTACGATATTCTTGTCCAAAATCCGACACACTTCTGTCATTTAGCAAAATGTCCCCACTCGTCTGTGGCAGATTTCCAACCAGAATATTCATAAATGTACTTTTTCCGGCTCCGTTCGGTCCAAGAAGCCCGTAAACCCCGGGCGTCAAAGATAACGAAATATGATCCAGAGCCAGTTTATCTCCATATGATTTCGAAAGATTATATATTTTCAGTTCCATGATAAATCCTTTTATGATCTAAATGATACTCCAGATGTACTTCCACCTGTTAATGTTCCAGTCTTTGTTGCTTCTGTAAAAGTTGCTGTAAAAATCCTTGTTCCACATTTTAATCGTTTTGTCATTTTTCTTTCTTCTTTATCATCATATTTTTTATAATACATCAGTCTATTTCATCTCCCCTCCCTTACTCAGCTGACATTAAAAACTCTGCTTTCCCTAAATTACCTGAATAGTACTCTTCTTTTGACAGAATATAAATGCCATGATCATCATTATTCACCATATCTCCTAAAAAATACTCCTCTGTATCTCCAAGAAAACGGAATGTAACATATTTTGTATCTTGATATAAGTATTGACTCTCTCCAGTTTTCAAATTGTATGACTTTATATCTGCATTCTCACCGTCCTCGCAATAAGTCAGATAAATTATTTTATTTCCATCATGGACATATTTTCCTACCGTTCCAAAACTCATCATTGGAAAGCCGCCATTTTCAACTTTAAGTAATTCCTGTGGAGCAGATTCTGATATCTTCCATCTCCATAACGTTTTACTGTTTTTATTATCGCCATCTTCAGAGAATAAAATAATATCCCCCTCATACCAGTCAAGAATAGAATATGGGGTATGATATCCTCCAACCATTCCATTTGCGTCATACCACAAATCGCATTTTTGTTCTGTGAGTACTGATTGTTCATTTGTATTGCAGTCAAAAACTAAAATAGAATAAATACAATCAGCCATATAATATTGAGCATATTCCATATAAAATGCAGATAACGATTCTTTCCATGCATCCTGCATCTGCGCTTCCGGAACACTATCTCTCATTTCTTTTAGCTGCTCTGCAAAACTTTCATCCTTTACTTTCTGTTCAAACTCTAATCCGGACAAAACTTCCGGTGCTTCTTTTTTTACAATGACGATTTTATTTTCACCAATTAAAGCAAATTCCAACGCTGTGGCAATCCCCGTACCAGAAGTTTCTGAGAGTACACTTTTTTCGCCTGATTCCAAATCGATACACATGATCTGAATGATTGTTTCCGGATTACTATAAATAATTTCAGATTCTTCTTCATTTTCAAAAACTTCATCTTCACTGTACTTTAATTGAAAATAAGCTTTTCCATAGGCGTAATAAATGTCCTCATATTCTAAATCTAAGGTTCCGCCGTCCTGTTTATTTTTTCCAAAATCACTGACATCAATGGTAGCCAATACCTTTCGTGAAGTACCATTCATTTCCATCTGGATAAAATCATAACTGCTTGTCTTGTAATCTTTACGCATTGCATATAAATGTCCAGCATACGCACCAAAACCACTGAAATTTGTCGCATAGGATCCACAATTTTTATTCTGATGCAAACAATTGGCCTTATCGCAAATGTAATAACTTTTTTTCGTTCCGTAATCCAGGTACTTCATTCTTCCATTATCCAGATAAAAAATACCTGTTTTATTTACATCAAGGTAATATGCCCCACTGTCATTTGATCCCCTTACAATCTCATTCGTTTCTATGGAAGAATTCACTTCGCTCATACTGCTGTCACTTTGTCTTTTTAACAAAATCATAATTGCAACAATTACTACAACTACTACAATAAGCAGTAAAATAATTCTTTTTTTCCTTTTCTTTTTCATTTTCAATTACTCCGCTGCACTGACAAGTGACATATAAATACTCCGTGCTTCTTCTATGCTGGTTGCACTGCTAATCTGCAACGTTTCTCCATTCTGTTCCCACATGATGCTAAAGGAATTTCCTTCTTCGATTTCCCAGTAAATTCCATATTCACTTCCCCTTCTGGTTATAGTACCTTCTGCATGCACCGTCAGTTCCTGATCACTGCCATCATCTGTATAATTGCTCAGCTGAAACAACCATATGCTATTGCCGTTTTCATTGTTCAGGCAGTACAATCGGAAGTCATCTGACTCCATTTCCATTTTCTTCATCTGAATATTTTCCGGTAATCTGGAAAAATCCAGATCTCTCAGTTTCGCTTCTGATGAAGCTGTAAAGGAAATCGTTTCCGTCTGTGAAAATACCTCTTTCAAGGTTGCCTGTACATCAGAATTTGTTCCCATGATCAGAATTGCACAGGCTATCATTGCTGCCATTGCCAGATACTTTATTTTCTTTTTATTTAAATGCTTTTTTTCAGATTCTGTTTCCAGCACATATTTATCGTCGATCCATGTCATTGCCCGAAACAATTTTCCATTTTCGTCCATGTCCGTCTCCATTCTTCCTCTCCATCTGTCCTACACATAAATGCCTTCTTTTTCCAAATATTTCTTCAGCTTCCTACGAATCCGCCCTAACTTTACAGAAATATGATTTTTACTGTATCCAAAATTTTTCGCCAGTTCTTCCACGGAATCTGCATACCAGTATCGCCGCACAAACAAAATCCTGCTTTCTTTATCCAGTTTTTCCAGAAACTGATTCATAATTTCTGCCAGTTCCAGTTCATCATACTCATTTTTTGCAGTTGGCAGACATGCATCCAGTTCTTCCTGTAGCGACACTGTCGTTCCATGACGCTTCTGCGAAGTGTGATATTCCAGTTTTTTCATTGCCACATTTCTTGCAATTTTGCAAATATATGCCTGCAGCGATTGTGGCCGTTGCGGTGGAATCGTGTTCCACACCCCAAGATATACATCATTCATGCACTCCCTGGTATCTTCCTCATTCTGATTTAAAATCTGGCTGATGAGCCTACTGCATAATTTTCCGTAAGTTGTTTCCATATCTTTCAAAACATCCTCTGACCTTGCAAACAGCTTTTCTATCATTTGTTGTTCCAGAAGTTCTTTCTGTAGTTCCTTCTTTTTTGCTTCTCTGTGTTTCACGAACGCGCCCTCATTAAAACTTTACTTCAAAGAATCATAATCACTTTTTTATATGTGATATGCCCTTTCACTCTATAAGTACGATTTTAAATGAAAAAGTGACAACATAGGAAAAAATTTTTAGATATCAGAAATCGGATCATCTTTTCCTGGCAGGCGATTGTTAGCCGCCGGGACAAGATGACCCGATTTCGTACGTCCTATATTAACTTTAACAAAAAACGAAAAATTTACTCATATCTCAGCGCATCAATTACTTCCATCTTTGCTGCTTTTTTCGCCGGATAAGATCCGAAGAACACACCGATCAGCATTGAGAAGCATACGGAAAGGATAATTGCTAATACAGACGGATGTACATTCATGATAATATAACCTGCATAATCGCTGTAGTAGCTGTTGATGACAAGCATCGCCACTTTTCCGAGGATAAATCCAAACAGGATTCCAATCAAAATTCCAATGATTCCACCAACGAGGCAAAGTACCACAGACTCGATCAGGAACTGCTGCTTGATGGCCTTATTTTTGGCACCCAGCGCTTTTCGGATACCGATTTCCTTTGTTCTTTCCGTGATAGACACCAGCATGATATTCATGACACCAACGCCACCAACGATCAGGGAAATTGCTGCAATAAAGGAAATTGCCACGGTTACTACATTAATGACCGTATTAATAATGCCCATATCCGAAGACATATTGTATGTTGTGACCTGCCATTTTTCATTTTTCGCATATTTGTCTGCAAAAAAGCTCTGAATATCTGTTTCTGCCTGATTTTGATCTGCACCTGTTTTTAAAAGGACACTTACATACGTATATCCATTGGTCGCTTCACTATGGTTTAATTTATTTGCAGTTGTGGCGGGAATATACATGGTAGTGCTGCGGTCTTTTTCCGGAATCGTCGTATCTTGTTTACCAAAAATAGCAGCATTATATTCATACACACCTACTACTGTAAATTCATAAGAATAACCATCACTTCCACTGTAAATGATCTGCTGTCCGATAGGATCTTCACTGCCGAAGTAATAGGATGCCATCGTATCAGATACAACACATACACGCTTTTCCTTTTTCATATCCTGCTTTGTCAGATTACGTCCACGAAGAATATTAATTTTCATGTACTCCAGTTCTTCTTTTGTCGTTCCTGTTGCGTCCACATTCGCATATTTATCACTGTTTTTGTAAATCTGACCACTGCCAAGATAAGCAGAAATACCAAAACCTGCGATTTCGTCCGGGTATGTTTCCTGTAATTCATCCAGCATATCCTGCGTAATATAATCATCTGCTGTCATCTTCGGATATTCCCAGTTTGACCAGTCCGCATCATCTTCCGGATAAATAGCATCCACACTGGCGCTGATGCTGTTTCCACCAAGGGAATTTAATGTAGCATTCAACGTTGATTTGATGGATGTTCCGATAGTAGTGATCGTGATAACCGCAGAAATACCGATGATGATTCCAAGCATAGTCAGCAGGGAACGCATTTTATTGGAAAGAAGGTTCTGAAAGGCTTCTTTGATATTCTCTATCAGCATATCATTCCCTCCTCTCCGCTTTCTGGCTTATTACATCCATCATTCATCTTGTGATGTTCTGACAAATCACAGCCTTTTTCTGTTTTTTTGCTGTCGGATACGATCATACCATCATTTAATGTGACAATTCGCTCGGTCTCGGCTGCCAATTCCTTTGAATGAGTGATCAGTATGACAGTTTTTCCCTGTTCTTCATGAAGCTTGTGAAAAATATCCATGATCATATGACCGGTCTGGGAATCCAGCGCACCGGTCGGTTCATCTGCAAGGATAATGGAAGGATCATTGATCATTGCCCGTGCAATCGCAATTCGCTGTTTCTGTCCACCAGACAGCTCATTCGGACGGTGTGTGGCACGGTCTGCCATTCCCACCAGTTCCAGCATCTGCATACCGATTTCCTTTGCATTTTTCGGACGATGCTCACTGTACATCAAAGGCAGGGTTACATTTTTTAAGGCATTAGCTCTCGGAATCAGATTAAAATTCTGAAATACAAACCCTATTTTTTTATTCCGCATGACACTTCGCACGGTATCATCCATGCTATTGACATCCTCTCCTTCCAGAAAATAATTACCGGAAGTCTGGCGATCCAGAATACCCATAATATTCATCAGCGTACTTTTTCCGGAACCGGATTCTCCTACAATAGAAACAAACTCGCCGCGTTTTACGTCCAGATTGATGCCATGAAGAATTTCCAGCTCATTCGGCTGACCGATGTAATATGTTTTTACGATCTGTTCCATGCGGATCATAATTTCATTTGACATGT
>Ga0129312_1001545_pt1 | contig 13194 bp, 11 predicted proteins | sample O827metagenome_FD_94434 | JGI IMG/M metagenome (GOLD analysis project Ga0129312, IMG submission 94434) | Orangutan group fecal microbial communities from Wisconsin, USA - O827 metagenome | ecosystem: Host-associated > Mammals > Digestive system > Large intestine > Fecal | place: USA: Wisconsin... | reverse complement strand
TTTCCGTATCCGGAAAACAGAAAGAACTGTCCGTAACCGGACTAAAGAATCCAGAAATAATAAAAGTAGCTGTATAGCCGAAAGGTAAGCAGTAGTGGTGTCATGGACGCACCCTGAAAAAAGGCGGTATCCCGCCAGATTTCAGATGCTCTGGTAACTTAGTTACCGAGTAGTTCACAAAAAGGAGGCAGGCATTTACAATGCCTGTGCCTCCCACCTGCCGGACGCACCGCAGGGAAGTACGAGGCCGGAGGCAGATACCGGAAGACCGATCTCATCGGAGTTTACGATGCCGCCGAACTGCTTTTTGACCGTGCAGCCCAGCATGTAGGTAAGAACGGAGGGAGCCAGTCCGGTGGTGTAAGAGTTAATAAGGAAAAACAACGGCTCATCGGACAAAAGCTTCGCACAGAGCTTGACTAACGGGAAGATCGCATCCTCGATTTTCCAGATCTCGCCCTTCGGCCCGCGGCCATAGGAGGGGGGATCCATAATGATGGCATCGTAGTGGTTTCCTCGGCGGATCTCACGCTCAACAAATTTTACACAGTCATCAATGATCCAGCGGATCGGAGCATTCTCCAGTCCGCTGGATTTTGCATTTTCCTTTGCCCATCCGACCATGCCCTTTGAGGCATCAACATGAGTTACGGAGGCTCCGGCCTTTGCGGCAGCCAGCGTTGCCCCTCCGGTGTAGGCAAAGAGGTTTAAAACCTTGATGGGACGTCCTGCGTTTTGGATCTTTTCTCCGAACCAGTCCCAGTTGGCAGCCTGCTCCGGGAAAAGTCCGGTGTGCTTAAAGCTGAAGGGCTTTAACTGGAAGGTAAGCTCCTTGTAGTGGATACTCCACTGTTCCGGGAGGCTGAAAAATTCCCATTCGCCGCCGCCCTTGGCACTTCTATGGTAATGTCCGTTTAATTTCTTCCACTGTGGGGCGTTTTTTTCTGTATCCCAGATCACTTGGGGGTCGGGACGGAGCAGGATATATTTACCCCACCGTTCCAGCTTCTCCCCACAGGAGCAGTCAATAACTTCGTAATCTTTCCATCCATCTGCGATCCACATGTTCTATACCATCACTTTCTTTAAAAATCAATTTACTTGTATTAAGAAGCTTCCCGCCGTTAAACGACAGGTATCTGCTGTCTGAGGCTATTATAAGTGATAGAATGTGGACTGTCAAACGGAGAGAAAAACATTTCCTGAATTTACATTTAACCGAATCAAGTAAGTCCCCTGCTTCAATTGCGAATATCCGCTTGACCATATCCATAAATGTAAGAGAATTGAAAGATTGTTCTTATTGAATATTTAGGGATATACTGGTAAAATTATCATATTAGAAGATAAACTGCGTTCGAGTAGATATGCAGAATCCACGGAGTAAGGGGATGGATCAATGAGAAGACGGGGATTAAAAATGCTGGCAGCGGCTCTTATCGGAGTCGGCGTGCTGACCATACATGCCTATGCCGCAGAAGGCTGGGCCATGTCCAACAACAGCTGGGTCTATTTGGACAATAGCGGAAACCGGGTCACAAATTCATGGAGAAAGGGAGCAGACAATCAGTGGCGTTATCTGAACGGAAGCGGGCAGATGGCAGTAAGCTGCTGGGCAGACGGTGAATACTATGTGGATGCCAACGGGATCATGGTCACGAATAAATGGCTGAAGCTGGTTCCCTCCTACAGCTATAACGGTGAGGAAAAATGGTTCTATTTCGGAAACAGCGGTAAAATAGTAAAGGACGGCTGGAAGAAGCTGGACGGACGGAGCTACTATTTTGATTCCGACGGCGTTATGCAGACCGGCTGGACCGAGGACGGGCTTTACTATCTTGGAAGCGACGGCGCCATGAAGACCGGCTGGAGATATCTGGAAGCGCCCGACAGCAGCTATGACAATGGCTACGGGCCGGAAAGCGGAGATGGCAGCTACTGGTATTATTTTGCAAGCAACGGAAAAAAATTCTGTACGTCGACCGGAGATCAGACCGGCGAATATCGTGTATCAAAGATCAACGGAAAATATTACTGCTTTGACAGCGAGGGCAGAATGCAGACCGGCTGGGTCTACATGGAAGGAGATCCCGATACAGCCGGAACAAATACGATCGAAAACTGGAGATACTTCGCAGAAGAAGGGATCAAGAATGCAACCCTCGGCAGTGCCATCTCAGGCTGGCTGTCCTTGGAGCCGCCGGAAAAGCTTCAGGATAATGTAGATGAGCCGGTGGTCTGGTATTATTTCAGCAAGGATGGTATTCCAAAGCGCGGTCTGGAATCCGGTGATGCGTCTACAAATGATTTTGTGAAGGTGGACGGCAAATACTATCTGTTTAACCAGAAGGGAAATCCTGCCTCCGGACTGTATAAGATCGAGATCGCCAGAACAGGTGAATATACCTCCTACTACTTTGACAGCTCCTCGAAAACCGCAGTAAAAGGCAAGAGAACGGTGGAAGAAGGAGACGGCTCAAAGGAAACCTATTACTTTAACGAGGGCTCCTATGCAGGACGAGGTGTTACCGGTGTAAAGAATAATTATCTTTACTATATGGGCAAGCTCCAGAGGGCAGATTCTGACACCCGCTATATCCCTGTCAGCATCACGAGCGGAAATACCATAAAGACCTATGTAGTCAATACCTCCGGCAGAGTGATGAAAAACACGACCGTGAAGGACAGAGACGGAAATAAGTACAAGCTGGATAAATCCGGATATCTTGTGGAATTTAATGATTCCAAGGCCGGAAACGGAAGCTACGGCGAACCGGTGGAGCCGGTTTTCCCGGATAAAGAATAAAACTAAAGTCGAACAATATTAATAGAACAATATTAAGAGGGGGCAGCAAATGCTGTCCCCTCTGTTTCGCCTTTGTCCGATCACTTAATGATCGGACGAGCTTTCTTTATTGAAGCAGATCGCAGTCAAGCGGATGTTCGCAATCCGCTTCGCTACTTGCTCATAACCGAATAACTGCTCCGCAGTTTATCAGAAGGAGCTTGCACTCCTCCTGATACAAGTAAGTCCCCACCCATTGCTTATTGCTTTTCGCAATTGAAACAGGGGACTTACTTGATTCGGTTAAATTAGATCTCGTCGCCGTTGATAAGAACGTGCTTTACTGTACCCTCTACAGTGAAAGGAGTACCGTCCATAATTACGATATCTGCATCCTTGCCTTCTTCAAGAGAACCAACTCGGTCAGCAATGCCGATGTGCTCAGCCGGATTGATCGTGATGGCACGGAGGGCATCATACTCGTCCATACCTGCCTTCATTGCAAGGCCTGCACATAACGGAAGATGATGAAGCGGAATTACCGGAGCGTCTGTGATGATGGAAACGTGGCAGCCGGCCTTAGCAAGGATACCCGGTGTTTCCCATGTCTTGTTCTGAAGCTCGAACTTGGTAGCATGTCCGAAGGTCGGGCCTACTGCCAGCGGAACATTTGCTTCCTTCAGTGTGTCTACGATCAGGTGGCCTTCTGTTACATGCTCAAGAGTGATCTTAAGACCAAATTCCTTTGCAATGCGGAGTGCGGTACAGAGGTCGTTTGCCTGATGAGCATGAGCCTTTAACGGGATCTCCTTGTTGAGAACCGGGATCAGAGCCTCAGACTTCTGGTCGTAAGCCGGGAGCTTGGAAGCATCGTCGCCTGCTGCTTCAACCTTTGCCTTGTAAACAGATGCTTTCTTTAATGCTTCGCGAAGGAGAGCTGCATTTGTCATACGGCTGGAAATGCCCTGTTTCTGATAGCAGCGCTTCGGGTTTTCACCAAATGCACATTTCATCGCGATCGGGTTCTTTACGATCATGTTGTCAACACATGTTCCGTGAGGCTTGATCGCAACGAAGGTTCCGCCGAGAGTGTTGGAACTGCCTGGGCCTGTTGCCATACAGGTAACACCGGCTTTTGCAGCCATTTCCATACACGGATCGAAGGGGTTGATACCGTCGATAGCGCGTACATGCGGGGTAACCGGATCGTTTAACTCATTGTAATCCTGTCCCTCATAGCCGATACCGTATCCGTCAAGACCGATGTGGCAGTGTGCCTCTACGAAGCCCGGATATACATTCAGTCCGGCAGCATCGATCACCTTGGCACCATCTGCGTTTAAACCGGTTCCGATTTTAGCGATCTTTCCGCCGTCAACAAGAATGTCGGCAGTGATCGGCTCTCTGGAAACTGCTGTGTGAAGCGTTCCGTTTTTAATTAAGATCATTGGAAAGTTCCTCCTTTTTGCTTTGCATTTAGAAAGCTTGTTTTATTATAACGTGGAGCACGCTTAACACTTATATGTACTATAGCGTGGATCCGCGTTTTTTACCTGATTCATTAATAGCAATTCATTAATAGTGATCCATTTACCGTGATCCCTTAACAGAAGGATCAGGATACCACGTTGATGGGGGCGCCTTCAAAATAGGCTTTTACGTTTCCCTCAAGGATAGAGAGCAGACGTTTTCTTGTCTCCAGTCCCTTCCAGCCCATGTGGGGAGTGAGGATTACGTTATCCATATCGTAGAGCGGGCTGTCAAAAGCAGGCGGCTCGACCTCCTGCACATCCAGTCCGGCGCCGGCAATTACACCTTCCTTTAAGGCATCGATCAGCTCAGCCTCATTGATGAGGGCTCCGCGGGAGGTGTTGATCAAAAAGGCTGTGGGCTTCATCAGCTCCAGAGTCTTGCGGTTGATCAGATGCTTTGTCTGAGGAGTGAGCGGACAGTGGAGGGATACGTAGTCACTGTTTTTCAACAGTGTTTCCAGATCCACATACCGGATGCCGTCAGAATCCTGCTTCGGAGTCCGCGTGTATACAAGGATCTCCATATCGAGGGCACGGGCGATCTTCATTACCTCGCGTCCGATATTTCCGGCACCGATTATGCCGAGTACCTTATTATTGACCTCCACGTGGCTTACCTGAAGATTTTTTGTAAAGTTGTCATGATTTTTTAAAGCCAGCATACGAAGCTGCTTCTGCATGGAAGAACTTAAATTCAGGAGCATCATGATGGCTGTATGGGCTACTCTCTGGGAGCTGTAGGCCGGAATATTGCAGACCGTGATGCCTTTTCTTTTGGCAGCCTCAAGGTCAAGATTGTTATAGCCGGTTCCTGCCTCACAGATCAGTTTAACGGAATCCGGGAAACGGTCGATGAGCTCACCGCTTACGGGCATTTCCTTTGTTACAATAACTGTCGCCCCCTCTATCCTTTCTAAAAGCTGATCGGGAGTTGTTTCATCGAAAACGATGACTTCATCAGATAAAACGGAAAAATCGAGGCTTCCGTCAAAATTCATTTTTGCTGCATTTAAGACTACAGTTTTCCGGTTCATTTAGCGATCCCCTTTCTGAAAAAGATTCCTTCTCTATCATATATTCTGGAAGCAAAAAAAGCAAGTCACTTTTTCATTCTGTTGTGCATTTAAAACATCAGATTTTGCCATTCAAACATCATTTTGTGCAGTTCACACAACATCCGTTGAAAAACCTTCACAAAAAAATTAAAATTCTGTCATAAATATAAAATGTTTATAAAGAAATTTAAAACAATAAAAGGAGAGATCGTATGAGAAGTATTAAGAGAATCGCAGCAGCTATTTTATCCATCACTATGCTGGCATCAATGACCGCATGCTCCGGTTCGTCCGGACAGTCCTCCACAACAGCGGCAGCAGCCTCAACAGAAAAAGCAGAGGTAAAGGAAACAGAGGCCGGAAAATCAGAGGCATCTGCGGAAGCGGGAAAGGTCGATATCGACAGAGCCAAGGAGTTTGTCACCGTAGCCACCGGCCCCACGAGTGGTATTTACTACCCCATCGGCGGTGCCTTTGCAACTGCTCTCGGAAATGCAGGATATAAGACCTCAGCTCAGGCCACCGGCGCATCCGTTGAGAATATCAACCTGATCCTGAATGGAGAGGCAGAGCTTGCCATCGCCATGCAGGATTCCATTATGCAGGCTTATGAAGGCTTTGGTGCATTTGATAAGGCAGAGCCGGATCTGAGAGCCCTGATGAGATTGTGGCCGAACTACGTTCAGCTTGTAACCGTTAAAGGAACCGGTATCAACAGTGTCGAGGATCTTAAGGGCAAGAGAGTCGGCGTCGGCGCTCCGAACTCCGGTGTTGAGTTAAATGCCAGAATGATCTATGAAGCTTACGGAATGACGTATGAGGACAGCAAGGTAGACTATTTATCCTACGGGGAAGCGATCGACCAGATGAAGAACGGTCAGTGCGACGCAGCCTTTGTAACCTCCGGTCTTCCGAATGCCACCGTATCCGAGCTGGCCTTCAGCTATGATATGGTGATCGTACCGATCAACGGGGAAGGCAGAGATAAACTGATCGAAAAGTATCCGTTCTTTGCAGCAAGTGTGATCCCGGCTGATACATACAATAACAAAGAAGACGTGGACAGTGTATTCGTATATAACATCATGCTGGTCAACAAGGACGTTTCGGATGACATGGTATATGATATGCTGGATGTCATTTTTGCCGATGAGGGCATCTCCACGATCAAGGCATCCCATAACACCGCTGACAAGAACATCGACATCAGCTTCGGCGTAGATGACGTCAAGATCCCGCTTCACGATGGAGCAGCCAAATGGTGGAAGGATCATGGCTATGAAACACCGCAAAATTAAATTCATACCGGCCGTTACTCTGGCGGTTCTGATCCTTGCTTCTGCTGTCATGTTCACATGGCAGCAGAAGATGGTTCTGACGGTAGAGGAGCAGGAGACCGGAAAGGTCTATGCCACGCTTCCCGTAAAGGCCGGAGATGAGCTTTCTTTTCAGTGGGAGCATTCCTTTGAGCATATTCCGTGGTATGAGTATTACGAGATAAAAAAAGACGGGAGCTTTCTTCTTCATACGATCGCGGTTGCCGGCTTCGGAGCCGGGATACCGGCCGAAATGGATTGCACCTACCGGTATGAAGACGGGCTGATCTATATGGAGGACATCGGAAGTGAATTTCTACAGTTCAACTGGATCAATTCCCAGACAGCACTGAAAAATATCAAGGTGAACGGAGAACTGCTTCTGAATGGGGCGGATATGCCGCATCATGTGAAGATGACGCTTTACATCAAAAAAGGGAAAGGAGCATAGTATGGGCGAAAACGATAAGAAATTAAACAACACCGCTCCGGTAAGCGCCGCCGGGGCAGAAATGTCCGACGAGGAAAAGGAAAAACTCTTAGAGCAGTTTGACAAAGAGAGCAAGACGCGTAAATTCGGTTCATCGGTCTTAAAAAAGGCATATCGCATCTTTGCTATTCTTGTCACTCTGTATCATCTTATCTTTGCTTCCGGACTTTATATGCCGGAAACGTTAAAACACCGTTCGATCCATGTAGGCATGATCCTGATCCTTGCCTTTATGCTGTATCCGGCAACGAAAAAGGCGAGCAGGAAGGTGATCGCATGGTATGATTACGTTCTGATGGCTCTGGCGGCAGCGGTGCCGATCTATATGTGCCTCGACTATGTTAATATCATCAACCGCGCCGGCAGACCGGACATGATGGATGTTATCATCGGAACGATCCTTACATTGATCGTTTTAGAGGCGACCAGACGTGTCTGCGGTATGGCACTTCCCATTATTTCTATTATTTTCATGCTCTACAGCTTAATGGGAACAAAGCAGGGACTTATCCCCATCGATATTCCCGGCATTTTCTTACACAGAGGCTATACATGGCAGAAGCTGATGAGCCATTTCTTCTCAAATACGGAAGGAATATACGGTTCGTCGGTAAATGTGGCATCTACATATATTTTCCTGTTTATCGCTTTCGGCGAAGTGATGAACAAGTGCGGCATGGGCCAGTTCTTCAATGATTTTGCCAATGCGATCGCAGGAGGAACAAAGGGCGGCCCGGCAAAGGTAGCCGTCGTTGCCTCCGGTCTTCTCGGCATGATAAACGGTGCAGCCGTAGCCGTAGTGGTAACCACCGGCTCTTTCACGATCCCGCTTATGAAGAAGTCCGGCTATGATGATGAATTTTCAGGAGCCGTCGTTGCCACCGGTTCTGTCGGCGGACAGCTGATGCCTCCGGTCATGGGTGCCGCCGCATTTATCATGGCGGATACTCTGGGAATGAAATATAACGAGCTTTTGATATCAGCGGCGATCCCGGCCGTCATCTATTACATGGGCATTCTGTTCCAGATCCAGATGAGGGCAGAAAAGCAGGGAATGAGAGGAACACCGAAGGATCAGCTTCCGAAGCTTTCCGGCGTAATGAAGGAATACGGACATCTGGCGCTGCCGATCATCTTCCTCGTTTACATGCTGTTCTTCTCCGGAAAGACAGTCATTATGGCAGCCTTCTATACGATCGTGTTTACGATTCTTGTGGCACAGTGCAGAAAGAACACCCGCATGTCGATTCAGGATATTCTCGATGCCATGGTCGCAGCGGCAAAATCCACGGTATCTGTTGCCATCGCCTGCGCCTGTGTAGGTATCATCGTCGGCTCCTGCTCCATTACCGGCTTTGCCCTTAACATGGCAAGCACGATCATCAGCATCGGCGGAAAGAGTCTGATGTTCACACTGGTGTTCACGATGATTACCTGTATGATCCTCGGTATGGGACTTCCGAGCATTCCGTCCTATATCATTACCTCTACCATCGCCGCACCGGCTCTTGTGCAGCTCGGTATCCCGGCACTGGTAGCCCACATGTTTTGTTTCTACTTTGCAATGTTTGCCAACCTGACTCCGCCGGTAGCTCTTGCTGCATTTGCAGCGGCAGGCATCGCGGGAGGCAGTCCGATGAAGACAGGCTGGGCTTCTGTCAAGCTGGCGCTGGCCGGTTTCATTCTGCCCTACATGTTTGTATATAATACGGATCTCCTGCTTCTTGACACACCGGTCATGAAGGCTGTGCAGGTAGCGATCACTGCGGCGATCGGCGTATTCCTGATCAGCGTGGCAGTCGAAGGCTTCCTGTTCCACAAGGTAAATATTGTGATCCGCATCATAAGCGTTATTGGTGCATACCTGCTGATCGACAGCGGATTAACGACAGATGTGATCGGAATCATAATTTTTGCAGCAATTATAATTTTTCAGAAGACAACAGCCAAAAAAAGTGCTACAATAACAGCATAGCATAAGCAAGGGGGGGGCTGCTGCAGAAGGGGATATTCTGCGGCTGCTCCCTTTTTCTTTAATTTTGCAGGAGGAAAAGAAATGGTCGGCGATGTGGTATACAGTGTATGCTTTAATATCTGCCTTCTGATCGTTCTCGCCTTTTTAATGACAAAGCTGCCTTTTGTTCAGAGCCTTTTGTTAAATGAGGAGGAGGACGAGGGCGATCACAGCGACAAAAACGGGGATAAAAGCAGAGAGCAGATAAAAAAGAACAGGAGCTGTGACATAAACATAAAAGAGAAGGTGATCCTAGGCCTGATCTTTGGCCTTTTCTGTATCATATCAGACCGGATCGGGATACGGGTAAAGGGGGCGCTTCCGAACGCCAGAGTGATCGGCGTTTTATCCGCCGGATTTCTGGGAGGCCCTATATCGGGGGTCGTTACGACCGTGATCGCCTGTATCCACCGTTACTTGATCTTTCCGGAGCGGATATCCACCGTGGCCTGCGTTTTATCTGCGATCATCCACGGAATGATCGGAAGCGTGATCGGTTACCGAAAGCATGGAAACCGGCAGTATTCCAACCGCTCCCTTTTATGGATCACATTCGTGTCGGAGATGATCCATATTTTCATGATCCTGCTTCTTACAAGACCATTGGCAGATGCCATTGTGATCGTAAAGGTGGTTATCGTACCCATGGTCTTCATCAATTCTGTGGGTATGGTGGTATTCTTTAACGTATTCAAGTCGATCTTTAACACGGAGGATCTGAAGGTGGCCTCCAAGGTCTCACTGGCCATGCGGACGGCGGAACGATGTGCGCCCTATCTATCCGGATTAAAGGAAAATCGCGAAAATGTCCGGAATATCATCCGGATCATAATGGAGGAGTACCACTGTCAGGGAGTAGCTTTGATCGACGGAATGATATTTCTTGGAAGAAGCAGAGCCTTTGATGAGATCACTCTGACAGAAAATAACTATCCCAGGCTTTTGTCGGCAACGAAAACGTTTAAGACAACGAGGATCAGTAAGATCCCGCTTCCGGAGGACGGCTTTTATCCGCTGTATCAGGATAATGTGATCATATCAGCCCCGATCCAGCTTGATGACGGACAGGTCATTGCCTTAGTCATCCTCGTAAAAAAGAATGCGTATTCCTATCGTGCCGACATCGAATTTATAACCGGGCTTGCTAACTATTTTGCGACGCAGCTGCGGCTCAGCGAAATGGAGGTCCAAAAGGAAGCCTTAAGGAGAGCGGAGCTTACCACGCTCCAATCGCAGATCAATCCCCATTTTCTGTTTAACGCATTAAATACGATATCCTGCTTTTGCCGGGAAAAGCCAGAAAAGGCAAGGGAGCTTTTGTTAGCCCTCAGCTCCTATTTCCGGAACACGCTGGAGGATATCGACTACATGGTAACGCTTGAGACGGAGCTGGAGCATGTGAAGGCGTACACAATGCTTGAGGAGGCCAGATTTGAGGAACGGCTTTCCGTCGATATCTGTGCAGATCCGGCGGCTCTCGGCTATCGTGTTCCCAATCTCCTTCTTCAGCCTATCGTGGAGAACGCGATCCACCATGGGGCAATGCAGCGGGAAAAGGGCCCCGGAAAGGTGACGGTAAGGATCAAAAAGGAAGAAAAGACAACGAGGATCGATGTAATCGATAACGGGCCGGGAATGGATTACCGGATCATCCGGAGCCTGTACGGAGGAGAAAAAATGCCCCACACAGGGATCGGGCTGGTCAATGTCCAGCAGAGACTGCTCAGTGTCTTTGGTAAGGAATACGGTCTGCAGATCATCACAGGGGAAGAAGGAACGGATGTGCGGATGCATATACCGAACCAAGGAGGGAAAACAGTATGAGGATAGCGATTGTTGATGATGAACGCCCCGCAAGAAGCGAATTGAAATATCTTTTAAATCAGTGTGTACCGGATGCGGAAATCTTGGAATCCGCTGACAGCGAGGCATTTTTGGAGCTTTTAAACGAGGAGAGCTTTGACGTCTGCTTTGTAGACATCAATCTCGGCGGTATGAACGGAACGACTCTTGCCTCCATGATAAAGACGAGATGTCCGGACACCCGTATTATTTTTGCTACCGCCTTCGGAGATTATGCCGTAAAAGCATTTGAGCTCGGAGCCGTGGATTACATTCTGAAGCCCTTTGACTACGAACGGGTCAAAAAGACCATGGAACGCATCAGAGAGCAGCTGGCGGAAAAATCGCAGTATGCAAAATACGAGATAAATAAGATCATGGTCAATACAGGGAGCAGCTTTCAGGTGATCGATGCGTCGAAAATCGTTTATATTGAGACGGAAAAGCGTTCCTGTAAGATCCATCTTGCAAACGGCCGGTCTTACATACAGAATGAAGCGCTGAATACCTATGAACAGCATTTGAAGCGCTGCCGCTTTTTCAGGATCCATAAAAGCTATCTGATCAACCTTGATTATGTTTTGGAAATGCAGGCAAGCTACAATAACGGATACAGTGTGAAGCTGAAAAATTATGAGTCCTTACTGCTGCCGATCAGCCGGAGCCAGATCAGAGAGTTCCGTCAGCTGTTTGAGAAGTAGGGATATTCAATTATAATACACATTAATACACAACAGAAGGGATGACACCAGTGGGAAGATATGACGAGATCTACAATTGTATTTTATTCATGGATATGGAAAGAGAGCATGTGAGGAAGCTGCTTTTAAAGCTTGGAGGGCGTATCCGGGAATACAAAAAAAGCGAATTTATTTTATCGGAAAAGAGTGTTCTGCAGGATATCGGGATCCTTTTATCCGGGGAGGCCTGCAAGGTGCAGTATTATCCGGACGGGACGGAGCAGATGGTGCAGAAGCTGAAAAAAGCCTATATGGTGGGGCTGGAGGTTGCAATGAGTCCGAGAAAGACGAGCCCCTATACGATTTATGCCGCTCAGCCCTGTGAGGTCTTCTGGTTTCCGGCACGCTGCATAGAAGAAGCCGGTACACTTTCCGGGGAAGATCGGATCTATCTATACCGTAAAGTCGTTCATTTTCTTGCAAATGAAGATATCCGAAAATACCGGAAGATCGAGCTGCTCTCGATCAAGGGAGTAAGGGAAAAGATCCTGCGGTATCTGGAGCTGCAGGGATACCGGAAGCAGAGTGACGAGTTTGAGATCGATTTTAACAGAGAAGAATTGTCTAACTATCTGGGGATCAATCGAAGCGTCCTGTCCCATGAATTAAAAAATATGGAACGGGACGGGCTCCTGACGGTGCGAAAAAATCATTTTTGCCTGAAGACAGCTTCAACTCCAAAAAGTTGCCTAGACAACTTATTTTAAAATAGAATTATGGTATACTCAAAAAGCATCGGTCGATCCGATGCTTTTTGTGAATGATGAAAATTTCCAACGAAAGGAAAACAGAGCATGAAGCTGGTAAGAACACAGGATGCGGTGGGACATGTATTGTGCCACGACATTACACAGATCATAAAGGATGTATCGAAGGGGCCGGTTTTTAAAAAGGGACATATCGTGACGGAGGAGGACATCCCGGTCTTACTCTCAGTCGGAAAAGAAAATCTCTATATATGGGAAAAAGAAGAAGGCATGCTCCATGAGAATGAGGGAGCGGAGATATTAAGACAGCTCAGCCAGGGAAGCGGTATGCATCCTTCGGATGTCTCGGAGGGAAAAATAGAACTGATCGCAGATATGGACGGCCTTCTCAAGGTGGATACCGAGGGATTAAACAGGATAAATTCCATCGGCGAGCTGATGATCGCAAGCCGACATGGTAATTTCCCGGTAAAAAAGGGAGATAAGATAGCCGGTATGCGGGTGATCCCGTTGGTGATCAGCGAGGAAAGGATGAATGAGGCAAAGAGAGCGGCAGGCGATCATCCGCTCTTTGAGATCCTTCCGTACCGGAAACGGAAGGTGGGGATCGTGACAACAGGAAGCGAAGTATTTTACGGAAGAATCCGGGATACGTTTACCCCGGTGATCCGTGAAAAGCTTCGTGAGTACGGGATTACGGAGGCGGAACAGAT
>Ga0129312_1001541_pt1 | contig 13207 bp, 13 predicted proteins | sample O827metagenome_FD_94434 | JGI IMG/M metagenome (GOLD analysis project Ga0129312, IMG submission 94434) | Orangutan group fecal microbial communities from Wisconsin, USA - O827 metagenome | ecosystem: Host-associated > Mammals > Digestive system > Large intestine > Fecal | place: USA: Wisconsin... | reverse complement strand
GTTTCTCAGGTATGTAAGTGCAGGCTTAAAGGAATCGGAACAGGACTTCGGAAGCGATTTTGTTACAAAGTTACAGAGGTCTGTGAAATGGATCAAGAGAAGCAGGTCGAAGGAGAGGGAATACATGGTATTGGATGAGATAAAGAAGAAAGAACGTCGAGAAGGACGTGAAGAAGGCCGTGAGGAAGGTATAGAGATTGGCCGCACGGGTACAGTGATTCAGCTTCTTCGGAAGATGCATGACGCAAAGCAGGTAGCTTCACTTCTTGATATGCCAATAGAAGATGTTGAACGAATAGCAGAACGTAATAATTATGAACAGAAGCTCGGAGAATAGTGTTCCGGTCACGGTTATCAGATCCAACAGAAAAACTGTCGCTATAGAAAGTAACGACAGTTTTTTTGTTATAATTCAGACCCCAACGACAGACCACATAAAACTTTGAATATCCAAAATAAAAGCTCGCGGGATGTGCCAAGGCGTATTCTTTTTTTTATATCTCACTTTTATAATGTATGGCGTAAATAATAAGCCTCAAGCTGTCTGAAAGTTCAGTTCATTTTCCTTCAGAACAGCATATTCATTATAAGTACAGCCAGACAGCAGCAGATCTCAACCAGGAACATATTGCCGGTGATCCATGAGAGCACGACTCCCAGTATAAATGCTATGATGCCGTATATCGGGCTCGAAGTCGCTTCAACGATTGCCGGAAAGGTCATAAGAGCCAGAGTGACATAAGGCACATAGAACAGAAACGATTTGACGAATCTGTTTGTTATAGGCTTTCTGAGCAGGGTCAGCGGAATAACTCTTATAGCATAGGTGACCGCAAACATAACGAGTATATATAAATATATATCAGGTTTCATCTTCAGCCTCCTCATTCTTTAAGGTCTCAGCCTCAGCCGCTTCTTCCTCTTCATATTCTTCCTCGACCTCGGTCACCACAGTACCGACAGTCTCTCTTACAGGAGCTATTATTGCTGCGGCAGAAGCGATTATGATGGTAAGTATCATAACTCTTGTGCCGGATGCCATATTAGAAAACAGCGGAGCATAACTTGCTGCAAGACCGATTACAAAGCTTGCGATAACGGCAGCAAGTACATGAGGATTCTTCTTTCCCGGAGGGATCACTATGGCAAGGAACATTGCAAATATAGCAACATTCATAGCCTCTACAAATACCGGAGGAAGTATGTTTCCTACTATGACGCCGAGTATGGTTCCGAGAGCCCAGCCGGATACTGAGGTGGCTATCGCCGCATACATATAAGACGGACGCAGGTAACCCGGAGTCATGATGGCAAGCCCGAACATCTCATCGGTAAGACCGAAGCCTATGATAAGGCGCTGTATAAGGCTTGCGCCGGGAGCGAATTTCTGGCTTACGGCACAGCTCATAAGCAGATAGCGGGCATTTGCAATGAGTATCATGAGAGCAAGCTCAATGTATCTTGCCCCCTCCGAATACAGCAGTATGCCTGCGTATTCTCCGGAAGAGGAAACACTGGTTACGCTCAGTAAAAAGCCCTGGAATGCATTGAAGCCTACGTTTCCGGCAGCAATACCGAGAGAAAATGCCACAGCAAAATAACCCAGGAAAACCGGGATCGCATCACGGGCACCCTTGGCAGGAGTCCACGCATCGCCAAGGGTGCTTGAATTTATCTTTTCTTCCATCGTTATTTCTTGTCTACGAACTTTCCGTCAAGAACATCCTTGAGGTACTTACCGTACTGATTCTTCTTAAGAGGCTCATAGGATTCGAGTACCTGCTCACGTGTGATCCATCCGTTGAGATAAGCAATCTCCTCAAGGCATGCGATCTTACGGTGCTGATGAGTCTCCATGGTACGAACGAAATTGCCAGCATCCATGAGAGATTCGTGAGTACCTGTATCAAGCCAGGTAAAGCCCTGTCCCAAAAGCTCTACATCAAGCTCATTGTTCTCAAGGTATATGCGGTTAAGATCGGTTATCTCAAGCTCGCCTCTTGCGGAAGGCTTGAGTGCCTTGGCATACTCAACTACCTTGTTGTCATAGAAATAAAGTCCTGTTACACAGTAATTTGACTTAGGATGCTCAGGCTTTTCCTCTATGGAGACAGCCTTGCCGTCCTTATCGAATTCAACTATACCGAAACGCTCCGGATCGTCTACATAGTAACCGAATACAGTTGCACCTGTTTCCTTGTCAGCCGCTTTCTTGAGCTTCTCCTTGAAGCCGTGACCTGCAAAGATATTGTCTCCGAGTATCATGGCAACCTTGTCGTCACCTATGAAATCCTCTCCGATGATGAAAGCCTGAGCAAGTCCGTCCGGTGAAGGCTGAACCTTGTAGCTCAAATTGAGTCCGAACTGACTTCCGTCACTTAAGAGATCCTCAAATCTCGGTGTATCGCTCGGTGTAGAGATGATAAGAATGTCCCTGATGCCGGCGCTCATAAGTACAGACAGCGGGTAATATATCATAGGCTTGTCATATATAGGCAAAAGCTGCTTTGAAGTAACTTTTGTAAGCGGATATAATCTTGTGCCGGAGCCGCCGGCGAGAATAATACCTTTCATGGTAACCCTCCGTAAAAAAACGAAATATACAGACGCAGCTTAAATCTACGTCCACTTAAAAGAAGTATACTATTTTTAGCCGATTTATGGTAGTATATTTTGATGGATGTGAAGCATTACGGATGATCGGAACGATAAATAATGATTTATCGTTATTAAGCTTGTCCGGTGCCGGAAACAAAGGATCCGGGTAAAAGTACCTCTGCAAAGAGAGAACAAAGCCATGCCCGGGATTTAAGAAAATACAAAAAGAGGAAATGATAATGAGAAAATATCTTGTAACAGGATGTGCAGGATTCATCGGCAGCAATTTTATATATTACATGCTCAAGAAGTATGATGACATTCTTATCGTAAACCTTGATAAGCTTACCTATTGCGGAAACTTAGAGAACCTTAAGGGTGTTGAGAATGATAAGAGACACATCTTTGTACAGGGAGATATATGTGACAAGGAGCTTGTTGCGGGGCTTATCAAGCAGTACGATCCGGACTTTATCATCAACTTTGCGGCAGAGTCTCATGTAGACCGTTCTATAGCTAATCCGGAGATATTCGTTCAGTCAAATGTAATGGGTACCGTAAATCTTCTTCAGAGAGCCAAGGATGCGTGGTATGACGCTGACAACAAGAGCTGGAAGGAAGGCAAGAAGTACCTTCAGGTTTCTACCGACGAGGTATACGGCGCACTCGGAGCCGAGGGCTTCTTCATGGAGACAACACCTATCGATCCGCACAGCCCGTATTCAAGTTCAAAGGCATCTGCGGATATGTTTGTCAAGGCTTTCCACGATACCTACGGCATGCCTATGAATATTACACGCTGCTCTAACAACTACGGACCTTACCAGTTCCCGGAGAAGCTCATTCCGCTTATGATCAACAATGTCAAGCACCATCACCAGCTCCCGGTATACGGAGACGGAATGCAGATCAGAGACTGGCTGTATGTTGAGGATCACTGCAAGGCTATAGATATGGTAGCCAATGACGGTAAGCCGGGTGAGATCTACAATGTAGGCGGACATAACGAGAGAGCCAATATATTTATCGTTAAGACTATTATCGAGCAGCTCCATGACAGACTTCATGATGATGCCATCAATGAGAGCCTTATCAAGCATGTTGAAGACAGACTCGGACACGACAGAAGATACGGAATCGATCCGTCCAAGATCAAGAGAGATCTCGGATGGTATCCGGAGACTCCTTTCGAAAAGGGTATCGTACTTACAATTGACTGGTACCTTGACAATGAGGAGTGGATGAACAATGTTACCTCCGGCAATTATCAGAAGTATTATGCCGAGATGTACAAGAACCGTGTCTGATAAAGCAAAGCAATTAAGTATATACGGCGAGTGAGATAATGAAGATACTTGTAACAGGCATACGCGGCCAGCTCGGTCATGATGTGGTTGAAGAATTAACAAAGAGACATATTGAGGCGGTCGGCGTCAATTCCGATGATATGAATATCACGGATAAGAAAAGCGTCGACACCTGTTTTGACAGCATTCATCCGGATGCTGTCATTCATTGTGCGGCATGGACAGCAGTGGATGCTGCCGAGGATGAAGTTGCAGCCTGCAGGGCTGTAAATGTTGACGGTACGGAGTATATTGCCGAGGCATGCAGACGCTTTGACATACCCATGATGTATTTTTCCACCGATTACGTTTTTAACGGTGAAGGCACAAGACCGTGGAAGCCGGAGGATAAGACCGTTCCTATAGGAGTATACGGACAGTCCAAGCTTGACGGAGAAGAGGCTGTAAGACGTATACTTCCGGACAAGCATTTTATAATCAGACTTCAGTGGGTATATGGCATCAACGGCAAGAATTTCGTTAAGACCATGCTTAAGCTTGCGGAAACACATGACAGACTGACCGTAGTAAGTGATCAGATAGGCGGACCGTCATATACGAGAGACATAGCAAGTCTTGCCTGCGATATGATAGTGACGGATAAGTACGGCACTTATCATGCCGCCAATACAGGCTATTGCTCCTGGTATGAATTTGCCAAAGCTATATTTGCGGAAGCCGGAAAGCAGGTAGATGTTGTTCCGGTAAGCTCTGAGGAATATCCATCCAAGGCCAAGAGACCTCACAATTCAAGGCTGGATACATCAAAGCTTGAGGAAGCAGGATTTACAACAATGCCGTCATGGCAGGATGCCTTGCATCGTTTTATAGCAGAATTGAACGCCTGAACGGGCAGGACGGAGAAAAAAGTGGGAAAATATTTCGGAACAGACGGTTTCAGAGGTGAGGCAAATGTTGATCTCACCGTAGGAGATGCATTTAAGGTAGGAAGATTCCTCGGCTGGTATTACGGCAGGAAGCATCCGGGAGTGAAGTGCCGCATAGTTATAGGCAAGGATACAAGACGTTCCTCTTATATGTTTGAGGATGCTCTTTCATCAGGTATAACGGCATCCGGAGCAGACGTATATCTTATGCATGTTACTACAACTCCTTCGGTATCCTATATAACCAGAGTAGATGAATTTGACTGCGGAGTTATGATATCCGCATCACATAACCCTTACTACGACAACGGTATCAAGGTCATAAACGGCAACGGAGAGAAGCTTGGTGACGATACCATAGAGAGGATAGAGGAGTATCTTGACGGCAAGATAGGTGAGATACCGCTGGCTGTAAGAGACGAGATCGGAAGGACTGTTGATTATGCTTCGGGTCGTAACCGTTATATCGGATATCTTATATCCATAGCGAGAAACTCGTTCAAGGATAAGCATGTTGCCCTTGACTGTGCCAACGGTTCGGCTTCCGCTATTGCAAAGCCTGTATTCGATGCATTGGGCGCACATGTTCATATCATGGGTAACGAGCCTAACGGCACCAATATTAATGACAAGGTAGGCTCTACTCATCTTGAGGCATTGCAGCAGTTTGTCATATCCGAGGGCTGTGATATCGGCTTCGCATACGACGGAGATGCCGATCGCTGTCTTGCAGTCGATGAGAAGGGACATGTGGTTAACGGCGACAAAATAATGTATGCCTGTGCCGTAAGCATGAAGAATGAAGGCATCCTTAAGAAGGATACCGTAGTTGTTACCGTTATGTCCAATTTCGGACTGTTCAAGGCATTTGACAGAGCCGGGATCAAATATGAAAAGACCGCTGTAGGAGACAGATATGTCTGGGAGAATATGGCCAAGAACAACTACTCTCTAGGCGGAGAGCAGTCGGGACATATCATTTTCTCAAAGCATGCAACCACAGGAGACGGCATACTTACCTCGATCAACCTTATGGACGTATTTGTTGAGTCCAAGCAGGAAGCATCCAAGCTTTTTGAGGATTGTCCTATGTATCCTCAGTGCCTTAAGAATGTCAGAGTCAGTGATAAAAATGCCGCAATGACGGATCATAAGATACTTGAAGAGGTAGATAAAGTTGGACGTGAACTCGGAGATTCCGGACGTATACTCTACAGACCTTCGGGAACAGAGCCTCTCGTAAGAGTTATGGTGGAAGCCGGCACAGAGGAAGCCTGCGAGGCTTATGTAGACAGAGTTATTGCCGTTATCAGAGAAAGCGGAAACGCAGCAGAATGAATATAGTTTATAACTGTAATGATGCCTTTGCCATACATACTGCGGTAAGCATTGCCTCCTTGTTTGATAATAACCGTGGCAGTGATCTTATCAATGTATATATACTCGCCAATGCCCTGAGCAATGAAAGCAAGGAGCGTTTTGCAAAGCTTGAGTCCAAATTCGACACTAAGGAGCGTCCGAGGCATATTGAGACCATAGATCTTAAGGACTATTCGAAGATGCTGAAGCTTGCCTTCGGAGGCAAGGTGGATACCGGAAGCTTTGACCCGACTGTACTTGCAAGACTGTTTGCACCGGCGCATTTACCGGATGAAGTTGAAAGGTATATATACCTTGATGCCGATACCGTCGTGCTCGGAGATATAAGCAGACTGTGGGAGACTGAGCTTGACGGGGCGGTATGCGGTATGGCAGCAGAGCCTACCATATATGCAAAGACGAAGCAGACACTCGGTATGTCAGAGGATGATGCCTACTACAACAGCGGCGTGATACTTACAGACAGACTTAAGTGGGAAGAGGAACGCATAAGTTCAAAGTGTATAGACTGCTATAACGAATCAGGCGGCAAGGGTCTTGATTTTCCTGATCAGGATATATTAAATGTCGTGCTTAAGGGCAGGATCAAGACACTTTGGCAGGGATGGAATTTCTTTTCCAATTATCATTACAGAGATTATAAGAGCCTTAAGCTGCAGGCCGACTGGTACGCCGGGCTTGTTACGGAAGAGGCGTATGAAGCTGCGAGACTAAGCCCAAGCATAGTGCATTTTGCAGGAGGCGAGAGACCGTGGTTAAGAGCTAACCGTAATCCATACAGAGAGAGCTATGCACATTATCTTGAGTTTACCGAATGGCGTGATACTCCTCTGCAAAAGGGCAAAGAAGCCGATATGCTTTTGTATCATTGCGTTAATCTTGTTACAAAAGTCTGCCCGAGGATACGCATGCTTATATCCGCTTTGTATCTGAAGATACGAACAAGGCAGTAAGAAAGTTAATGCACTATGGATATCGGTCAGATATCCGGAAATGATATTTTATGAAAATCGCTATTGTATTACTTAATTATAATGATGCGGAAGGAACCGTTGATGCGTTAAAACGCATTGATGGCTTTTCTTGTTTTAATGATGTCATAGTGGTGGATAACGCATCAAGTGATAACAGTGCAGGACAGATTGAAAAGGCTGTTGAAGGAAGCGGTATTCATTTCATAAAGGCGCCCAAGAACGGAGGCTACGGCTACGGTAATAATATCGGAGTCAGATACGCATACGAGAAGCTGCATGACGAACTTGTGGTTATAGCAAATCCCGATGCGGAATTTGACGAAGCCTTGATACTTGCTATGGAGAGACTGTTTGAACATAAGGAAAATGTCGGGGCAGTCGGTGCCGTAATGCGCAGTCATAGTGAGAAAAAGCAAAAGCACAGCCGATATATCGAGCTTGGTGCGGTAAGGGACAGCAAAGTACCATCGGCGCAGGGAACTATGAAAGAGCAGGATGATCACTTTAGCTATGATGAATATCTTGTTTCAGGCTGGAAGAGGAGAGGCTTTGCAGGAAGTCTGATAAACTCAGCTCCTGTATTAAGACGCTTATTTAAGCATAGCATCAATTATCCGTATGAGCATTATCTAGGAACAAAGCTTGAGACTGATAAGTATGGCAATACCGAATCGGGGCTTCTTTCGGCATGCAAGGTCTATGCTGTACACGGGTCATTGCTCATGGTGTCGGCAGCAGCTTTTTGCAGGCTCGGAGGCTATGATGAGGGGATGTTCCTCTACGGGGAGGAAAATGTTCTCGCTGAAAAACTCTGCAGAGCAGGTTTTGATTCATATCTTGTCAATATGGGATATGAGCATGCAGGCTCGGTCAGTATAAGCGGTTCCGGTCATACAGCGGTAAGACGCCAGCGCTTCAGAAACGAATCCGAAAACTATTATTACAGGAATTATTTGGGCTGTTCAAAGCCGGAGCTGATGCTTGCAAAACTTGTACAAAAGACAGTGCTTGCAGAGACGAAGCTGGCAGCATTATTAGGGATATTGTGAATGATTTAAGTGCCGGGTCATTGTCGCAAGCGACCGTGCCGGGCACAAGGAAACGCCAAGGAGTATTCCTTTTATTTACGACTAAGTAAAAACCGGCAGTGATCCGGCATCAGATGAGTGAAAACTTTTTGATACAAACATCATAATATACAGAATATACATGATAACAGATACAAATAACAACAATAAAATATCGCTGAGAGAATACGATAAGGAACTTCCGCTTATAAGTGTGATCATGCCCGCCTACAATTCGGAGGCTACGATTGAGAAGGCGGTGCTTTCATGCACCGGACAGAGCTATCCGAATGTTGAGATAATCATAGTAGATAACGGCTCATCCGACGAGACACTTAAGGTCGCAAATAAGCTGTGCGAAAGCTGTTTCTTTAAGATGCCTGACGGAAGCAAAGCTCCACGCATAAGGATCATTGCGCAGGATAACAAGGGCGTATCCGCAGCAAGAAATATAGCAATAAAAAATGCCGAGGGTGAGTATTTTGTTTCACTTGATTCGGATGATTATTATGACTTTGATACCATAGAAAGTCTGTATAAGACGCTGATAGAAAACAATGCTGATGTCAGCATATGCGGCATAAGAAAGGTCTGGGAGCAGGAACCCGAGAAAAATACCGAGTATATTCCTGTCGCATTTTCAGGAGATATAAAGGCATTTTCAGATGAAAGCTTTGTAAGGCTGTACGATCTTAACCTGATAGGCACGCATTCCAATAAGCTTTATAAGAGCTCTTTGATCAGAGATAATTCTATATATTACAACGAGGCGCTTGCCGTAAATGAGGATATTGATTTCGTATTAAGGTATCTTGCCGTATGCAAGAGGATGAGCGTAGTACCAAGAGCATTTTTAAGCTATGTTCAGCACGAAAGAGGACAGAGCCTCATCAATACCTTCCAGCCGCACGGACTTAAGGGAGCACTGATAGTGCTGCAAAGCGCCGAAAGCTTCATGGATACTGCGAAAAGCTCGGATGAGACAAGACAGGAGATGTATCGACGCATGTTCGTACATATCTGCTCCTTTGCCGGACTGATGTATTACAGAAGTGATTACAGCAGAGCTAAGATACGTGAAGAACTGCATATGATGTGTACAGATCCCGGTTTTAAGCATTTACTTAAGGCATACAAAGGCAGCGAACCCAAGGATGCATTGGCGCATTTTTTGCTTAAGCACGGCTTCGTAAGGATTTATGACGGTCTCTGTAGGATTATTTACAAAAAGAAGCACTAAACGGGTTGAAAATGTTTACTTTTCTTAAGATAATATTCAAGAAATAAAGGAAGAAGCATGATATATTATTGTCAGCACAAGGATATAAGACATACACATAAAATGTTTTGATCATATTCATACATCCTTATATATAAATTCAAGAGAATCGGGAGGAGAGGACACAATGAGAAAGAGTTTAAAGAGAGCCGCACTTATTGCAGCAACAGGAGCGATGCTTATAGGAAGTGCATTCTCCGCACAGGCTGCTTCGGCATATAACGGACAGTGGTGCCATGAGGCTAACGGAGGCTGGTGGTACAAGCTTACAGAGGACGGTAAGACCTTCCTTGCAAACACCTGGTACTGGATCAAGGATGAAGACGGTGTTGTAAGATGCTACTACTTCGATTACAACGGATGGCTTCAGACAGGCAAGACTATCGACGGTGAGACAGTAGATGCCAACGGCCGCTGGGTAAAGAACGGCAAGGTACAGGAAGGCGATGCTTCCAAGGAGTATGCTACAAGCATAGACTTTGCAAAGCTTCACAAGACAACAACAAGCAGCACAAACAAGACAACAACAAGCACCGCAGGACTCAAGAAGAACGGCGGAAAGAAGACCTACAAGTCATCCGGTAAGGGTGATAACCCAAAGTCTGCAGCAGCAACACAGGGATACACCAACTCAACCGTAACAGGTTCGACTATTACCAACAGCTGGGCTAACTTCCAGTTTACACTTTCGGGGGCTACTCCTAAGGTTGATACAACAGGATCCGGAACCGATATCTATACAGATTCGGATACAACATCAGATCTGTTCATTACATACTATCCGATGGATAAGTATACCGCAGGCAATACTAATATCGATACCTTCATCACAGGCTTCCTTGCCGATGCAAGAGGATATAAGGGCGGAGCCAAGGCAGCGGATATACAGCTCGGAGCATACACCTTCAAGCAGCTGACAAAGACTGTCAACACACCTGAGGGAAAGATGTACGATAATGCTTATATCAGAGCAATCGATGGAACAAACTACGCAATGGTCATCACAGTTGAGAAGAACGGTAATTCACAGGATTACCTGTCATCACTCAAGACCATGGCTAAGGTTAGATAATAAAATTACATAGTTGATAAGACGATCCCGCAGGCCGAAACCTGCGGGATTGTTGTTATATTTTCATATTCTTCAATGCCAAAAGTGAAAATCACTTTTTTATTCACCATCATTGTAAAAATTATTTCTTACCATCGCCTCATTTCCATCAGCATCCGGCGAGAATGTTTAGATGAGATATTCAACTCTCTTGGTTCTTGCGCTATGCGTCACAATCAACTATAATTTATTAGTTAATTAAGAAATACCAAGGACGCAAGGGCGCATAAAGGAGAATATAATGAAATTAGGTATCGTCGGATTGCCGAATGTCGGTAAATCCACACTCTTCAATTCAATAACCAAGGCAGGCGCAGAGTCGGCAAACTATCCGTTCTGCACCATAGATCCTAACGTAGGAGTCGTAGCTGTTCCGGATGAGAGACTTGATAAGCTTACCAAGCTCTACAATTCCAAGAGTACGGTACCGGCTGTTATAGAGTTCGTAGATATAGCCGGACTTGTTAAGGGAGCATCCAAGGGTGAAGGACTCGGCAACCAGTTCCTTGCCAATATCAGAGAGTGCGATGCCATAATTCACGTTGTAAGATGCTTTGAGGATCCTAATGTTATCCACGTAGAGGGATCTGTAGATCCGATCAGAGATATCGACACCATCAATCTTGAGCTTATATTTGCCGATATCGAGACACTTGACAAGCGTATCGCAAGAACAGCCAAGCTTGCCAATAACGACAAGACAGCCAAGAAGGAGCTTGAGACACTTAAGCGTCTTAAGGCAGTGCTTGAGGAAGGTAAGATGGCATCAAGTCTTGAGCCTGAGGATGATGACGAGAAGGCATTTATAGATTCACTGTATCTGCTTACCACCAAGCCTGTAATCTTCGCTGCAAATGTTGCAGAGGACGATCTTGCCGATGACGGAGCCAACAATGAGTATGTACAGAAAGTACGTGAGTATGCGGCTTCCACAGGCAACGGAGTATTTGTTATCTCGGCTCGTATCGAGGAGGAGATAGCAGATCTTGATGATGAGGAGAAGGCTGAGTATCTTGAGTCACTCGGCATCACAGAGTCGGGTCTCGATAAGCTCATTAAGGCAAGCTATGATCTGCTCGGACTCATGTCTTTCCTTACGGCAGGAGAGAAGGAGACAAGAGCATGGACCATCAAGAAGGGTACCAAGGCACCTCAGGCAGCAGGTAAGATCCATTCCGACTTTGAGAGAGGCTTCATCAGAGCCGAGGTCATCAATTATCAGGAACTTCTTGACTGTGGTTCACTTGCAGCAGCAAGAGAGAAGGGATTGGTTCGCTCCGAGGGTAAGGACTATGTGGTACAGGACGGAGATACCATACTTTTCCGTTTTAATGTATGATAATTGCCGCTTGGCAATCAGTTTAATATAGAATTTTGAAGTTGAGGGGTTAGTTATAGGTATATGTCTAATTCGTTTTTAATTTTTTATGCTCTTGTAGCTATTATGTTATTGGCTTTATCAAAGAAGTTTGTTTGTGCGGTTTTGGAATTGGTAAGAGAAATATTCAGATAAGCAGGTATCAGAGCCGGTACAATTTCATTTGATCACAAGATAATATAAGTTATAAGACAAGAAAGCACTTTCATAAATGCAGGCTGCATCTATGAAAGTGCTTTTTACGGTTTGCCCGATAGGTAGGCACACCTTCTTTTTTGTCAATAAAAGCAATATGAGCAGGCAAACAGACGAATCAGCCTTTTTCTGCAGCATATCGGCTGAGGGTATCAATGACCAGACTGTAAGCGTCCTTAAGTTCTCTGACAAGTCCTGCATCAGGAGTCACATCGGTCTTGCCGCGAAGCTGCTCGGTAAGATCTGAGGAAGCCTTGCACAGGCGTGTAAAGCCTAAGTTCGCAGCAATTCCCTTCATGGTATGCACAGCCTGAAATATCTGTTGTGTATCATTGTTTTCAAGAGCAGTGAGCATAGTATCCATAGTTTTATCGGAAGGAAATTTCATTATAAACTTCTCAACAAGAGCATCATTCATCATCCTTGACAATGCATCATCATAATCTCCGCCAAGTGTTTCAAAGCATTTGCGTAATTCCATTATTTCCTCCAAGTAAGTGATAATCCGTTTTTGATCCAAGATGTCGTTTTATATTAAAATCGACATTTTTATGTCTATATAGATAGACAAGAAGATAATAACATAAGTAAGTATTGAATTCTATAAAAGGCATGTCATATGAAAAAAATACTTCCCTACCACTGATAAAAAACTTAGTAGTAGGGAAGTTAAATAGGTAAAGCTTCGCTTTTATCAACCGTGGTTTATCCCAGAACTATCGAATAAACCGCCTCGCAAAGAGCAACAACACTCTTACGTGATACCAGCTTGCTGTTCTTGTCAGGAGAAACAAGTATGCAGTCACTGCCGTTATAACGGTAGATGTCGAGAGTTTCATCAGGATGAGAACTGTCGGAACTCTTAATGTGGATGCTGAGCTCTTTCTTTAATGTAGGAGTTTCATCTGTAACAGAGTTTGCCTTAACGGCTTCGATTGCGCTTTGAATATTGCTTATGTCTACGGAGCTGCCGTTATAGCTCCAGTCTGTTC
>Ga0129312_1001538_pt1 | contig 13219 bp, 14 predicted proteins | sample O827metagenome_FD_94434 | JGI IMG/M metagenome (GOLD analysis project Ga0129312, IMG submission 94434) | Orangutan group fecal microbial communities from Wisconsin, USA - O827 metagenome | ecosystem: Host-associated > Mammals > Digestive system > Large intestine > Fecal | place: USA: Wisconsin... | reverse complement strand
CCGCCGGTGTAATGCTTTTTGACATAGCCGAATTCCGCAAGTTCTTCCCGGATCTGCACAAGATCCTCCTCCAGCCTTGCAATGTCTAACGAGGTGTTTATGGATTCAAGATGTGCAAGCTCCGCGCTAGTCTGGGAAAGCTGCTCGGTTACCGCCTCAAAGGTGCGTTTCTGCTTATTGTATTTATCAAAATATTTTTTGGCATTTTCCTGTGGACTCATGGTGGGATCGAGAGGGATCGTAACTTCCGTATTGTCATAATAATTCAGACAGCGCAGCTCCTTCTCTCCACCGGTGAGACCATAGCCGTAGGTGTTAAGGAGCTCTCCGTAAATGCGGAATTTTTCACGCTTTTCCGTATCCTTAAGCTGCTTTCTTTGAAGATCCAGCTTTCGACTGGTTCTTTCCAGAGCATTGCCAACGATCTTTCTCAGATCGACCGATTTCTGGTGGATCCTTGAAACCGTGTTTTTTTCCGAATAGTAGCGCTCTAAAAGCTCACTGACAGAGGAATATTCCACCCTTCGGAAGCCATCCCCCTCCAGCATGGTGAGAGGGATCGAAGAAAACTCCACTGGCTTTTCACCCTGATAAACGATGTTGGGAGAAAAGTGTCCTTCCCGGATATCCTCCATGACCCAGCTGAAGGCATGAAACAGATGGGTAAGCTCTGCCTCGGAGAAGCTGTTGGCAGAAATATCTCCGTCCAGAGAAGCCAGATGACAGATCTCGGCAGCCGTTACCGGGCTTAATCCGGTAAGACCCATGTAGAGTGCTTTTTGGAGGGGCTGTGGCGTTGCGGAAATAAGTGCCTTGAAATCCTCCGCAGAAACGGTAAGAGGATCCTTTTTTTCTCCGGAATGCGGGATAAACCAGTCGCGTCCTGGAAGCACTTCCCGGACAGAGCTGATCTGAGCGGAAATATGCTTGATGCTGTCGAGGATCCTGTTGTTTTCATCACAGAAAATAATGTTGCTGTGCTTTCCCATGAGCTCTACCACAAGAAATTTCCTACGCAGATCTCCCAGCTCGTCCAGATGTTCGATTTCAAAGCGGACGATCCTCTCAAAGCCCGGCTGAGTTACAGACAGTATCCTGCCATTTGCAATATGCTTTCTCAAAAGCATACAGAAGTTCGGCGCTGTCATCGGGCTTGGCTTATTATTATCGGTAAAATATAGAAGCGGAAGGCTAGCATTGGCTGAGAGCAAAAGCCGCAGATTTTCTCTATTGCCTTTGATGGTCAGCAAAAGCTCATCCTTTTCCGGCTGGGCGATCTTGGAGATACGTCCATTTATTACTTTTTCATTTAAGTCGTGAACAAGGTTCGCGATCACGATTCCGTCAAATGCCATTCTATATAATGTCCTTTCTTGAATTGATACAGATATTCCAATAGTGTAACATAATCCGGGAAGAATCGCAATCTGCTTACATGGGACTTTTCTATTGACTTGATTTTCCATTTGCCGTATAATTATTTCATCTATGTGAAAGTGAGGCATGTCTGGAATGATAAAGAGCATGACCGGATTTGGCCGTTATGAGGCCGTAACGGATGAATGTAAGCTGTCCGTTGAAATAAAAGCAGTCAATCACCGCTATCTTGATCTGAGCATTAAAATGCCGAAGAAATTTAACTATTTTGAGGCGGCTATGCGTACCCTCTTAAAGGATTACATCCAGAGGGGCAAGGTAGATGTATTTATAACCTATGAAGATTATACAGAGGAACAGGTTTCCTTAAAGTACAACAGCTCTCTGGCTGCGGAGTACATGGAAAAATTTGAAGCAATGGCTGCACAGTTCGGGATAAAAAACGATATCACCGTAGCTGCGCTGGCCCGCTGTCCGGAGGTCCTTATCATGGAACAGGTTCCGGAGGATGAGGATCGGATCTGGGCTCTGCTTGAGGATGTCCTTAAGAAAGCAGCGGAAGGCTTTGTAGATACAAGAGTCCGTGAGGGTGAAAATCTGAAGAAGGATCTTCTCGGAAAGCTGGATTCCATGCTTTCTCTCGTGGACTACATCGAGGAGCGCTCACCGATAGTAATCGATGAATACAGAAGAAAGCTGGAGGATAAGGTTAAGGAGCTGTTACGCAACTCCTCCATCGATGATGCCCGCATCCTGACAGAGGTTACGATCTTTGCTGATAAGATATGTGTAGATGAGGAAACCGTACGCTTAAGAAGCCATATCGAGGGCATGAAGAAGGAGTTAACTGAGGGCGGAAGCGTAGGAAGAAAGCTTGACTTTATCGCCCAGGAAATGAATCGTGAATCGAACACGATCCTCTCCAAATCCAGCGATCTGGAGATCTCTGATCGTGCCGTGATCTTAAAAACAGAGATTGAAAAGGTAAGAGAACAGATCCAGAATATCGAATGATCCGAGGTATATTATGAAACAGAAGGGTGTTTTAGCAGTTGTGTCCGGTTTCTCCGGAGCCGGCAAAGGAACCGTTTTAAAGGGACTGCTCGACAAATATGACAACTATGCATTTTCTATTTCGGCCACAACAAGAGATCCAAGGCCGGGAGAGGAGAATGGCAGAGAATATTTTTTTGTAAAAGAGGACAGATTTGAGGAAATGATCCGCAAAGATCAGCTGATCGAATATGCCCGGTATGTGAACCATTATTATGGGACTCCGAGAGATTATGTGGAAACCCGGCTGGCAGAGGGCACGGATGTGATCCTGGAGATCGAGATCCAGGGCGCGTTAAACGTAAAAAAGAAATATCCCGATGCGATCCTGATCTTTGTGCTCCCGCCTACCGCTAAGGAGCTTGAGCGCAGACTGACAGGACGCGGCACCGAAACAGCGGAAGTGATTAGACAGCGCCTTTCCCGGGCTTATGAGGAAGCAGACGGAATGGAAATGTATGACTACATTCTGGTCAACGACAGCGTTGACCTTTGCGTTGAGGAGCTCCACAGACTGATCCAGTCTCAGCATCTGCGGACGAAAAGCCGCATGGAACTGGTCAGCAAAATGAAGGACGAGCTGAAGGAGCTGGTCGAAAACATGTAAGCCTCAGGCTTGGATCTAAAATCAGAGAAACGAACAATACAGGAGGAATTGATACTATGTTACATCCGTCTTATTCAGATTTAATGGAAGCAGTAAACAGCAATGTGGAGCCGGGCGAGCAGCCGGTGGTACAGAGCCGTTATTCGATCGTAATTGCCGCAGCTAAAAGAGCAAGACAGCTGATCGCAGGGGCAGAGCCGCTTGTCAAGGGGGCGGCCGGAAAGAAACCTCTTTCCACTGCTGTGCAGGAGCTTTATGAGCAGAAGGTAACGATCCTTCCGGAGGAGCCGGAGGAGGAAGAAACCTTAGAAAAGGCAGAAGAAGCGAAAGAAGATTCTTCACCGGAGGCTTCTGAGACAGAGAACACGGATACAACGGAAGAATAATTATAATGGGGGAAATATGGGCTGGCGTGATGGCTTTTATGTTTCCCCTCTTTTTACTAAGAAGTTTGACTGGAAAGGAACATGAAAATGAATCTGCTTTTCATATCACTGGGCTGCGATAAAAACCTTGTAGATACGGAAAAAATGTTGGGAATTCTCGGTTCGGAGGGCTATTGCTTTGTCGACGATGAGACGGATGCGGATGTTATCGTAATAAACACCTGCTGCTTTATCGGTGACGCCAAGGAAGAAAGTGTAAATACCATACTGGATATGGCACGGTACAAGAAAGAAGGAAAGCTGAAGGCCCTTATTGTGACCGGCTGTCTGGCACAGCGGTATAAAAATGAGATCATCGAGGAGATCCCGGAGGTCGATGCTGTTCTCGGAACAACATCCTACGAGGAGATCGCAGAGGCGGTTAAGAAAGCCTTGGGGGGAGATCGTCTGCTCTCCTTTGAAAATATTGATGCACCGGTAAGCGAAAAAACGAAGCGCCTTGTTACTACCGGCGGCCATTATGCCTTTTTAAAGATCGCGGAGGGCTGCGATAAAAGATGCACCTACTGCATTATCCCGTATCTGCGGGGCAGATACAGGAGCGTTCCGATGGAGCAGCTTGTAAAGGAGGCAGAGGAGCTGGCCCAAAAAGGAGTTAAGGAGCTGATCCTTGTAGCTCAGGAGACAACACTCTACGGAAAAGATCTGTACGGAGAAAAGAAGCTTCCCGAGCTGTTAAAACGTCTCTGCGGGGTATCCGGGATCGAGTGGATCCGCCTTCAGTATTGCTATCCTGAGGAGATAACCGATGAACTCATCGCCACGATCCGCGAAGAAGAAAAGATCTGCCACTACCTTGATATTCCGATCCAGCATGCCAGCGATGCGATATTAAAGAGAATGGGAAGGCGTACAAATAACCGGGAGATCCGCGACCTGATCGCAAAGCTTAGGCGTGAGATTCCGGATATCGCGTTGCGGACGACCTTCATTTCCGGCTTCCCGGGTGAGACCGCAGAGGATCATGAGATCCTCATGGACTTTGTCGATGAGATGGAATTTGAAAGACTGGGTGTATTTGCCTATTCCCCCGAAGAAGACACACCGGCATATTCCTTTGAAGATCAGGTTCCGGATGAAGTAAAGGAAGAACGCCGCGCAGAGATTATGGAGCTTCAGCAGGACATCGCCTTTGAAAAATCCGAAAATATGACGGGACGTGTTCTGGAGGTTATGATCGAAGGTAAAGTAGCCGATGAAAATGCTTACGTAGGACGTACCTATATGGATAGTCCGAATGTGGACGGGCTGATCTTCGTTAATACGGCGATTCCTCTGATGTCCGGAGATTTTGTCCGTGTCCGTGTTACCGGAGCCCTTGATTATGATCTGATTGGGGAGGTTGAAGATGAATTTACCGAATAAACTGACAATTCTCCGTGTGATTATGATCCCGTTTTTCGTATTTTCCCTGCTTGTCTATGACGGGACAAACCAGTATTTACGCTATGTGGCGGCGGTGATCTTTGTTGTTGCGAGCCTGACGGATCTTCTCGACGGAAAGATCGCAAGAAAATACAATCTGGTCACAAATTTTGGAAAATTTATGGATCCTCTGGCAGATAAGCTGCTTGTTTGCTCTGCCCTGATCTGTATGGTAGAGTTAAACCAGCTTCCGGCATGGATGGTGATCGTTATTATCAGCCGCGAATTTATTATCAGCGGTTTCCGCCTTGTGGCATCCGATAAGGGCGTTGTGATCGCCGCCAGCTACTGGGGAAAGTGGAAAACTACATTTCAGATGATTGGTGTGGTGCTCCTGATACTGAACATTGAGAAACTGTCCGTAGTGACAACAATAGTGATATGGATCGCACTGATACTCACAGTGATCTCACTGATCGATTACATTGTGAAGAATATCGGCGTCCTTAAGGAAGGGAATATGTAATGATCAAGACGGAAACAGGTTATGCACAGCTCTTTAAAATTTACGGAAGAAGCGAGACAGAGGTTAGGAATGCCTTAAAAGGGATCTTAAATCAGGAGGGGCCGGTCGTTGTGAATACCCACAGACATGGCAGAGAGATCCATGTACTGGCGGAATTGGCAGCAGAGGACGAGGATGCGGCAAAGAGTATTTTAAAGCCTGTCTCAAAGGAGATCAAGAAGGCCCTTGGCGATATGTATTATTCCACTAAGGAACGCGAAACAATGGAGGAGGCAGTGGTACGTCTGCTTACAAAATACGAGCTTACCGTGTCTACCGCAGAATCCTGCACGGGTGGAATGATCGCTTCCAATATCGTAAATGTTCCGGGTGCTTCTGAAGTGTTTGTGGAAGGCTTCGTAACCTACACAAATAAGTCTAAGAGAAAAGCGCTTGATGTAAGCAAGAATACACTTAAAAAATATGGTCCCGTAAGTGAAGAAACGGCTCGTGAGATGGCCCTTGGCGGTGTCTTTGCCGCCGATACGGATGCCTGTGTAGCGGTGACCGGAATTGCCGGCCCCGGTGGCGGAACAGAGGAAAAGCCGGTAGGCCTCGTGTATATTTCCTGCTGCTTTAAGGATGATGTCACCGTAGAGGAATACCATTTCCACGGTACACGGTTTGAGATTAGAGAGCAGGCTGCGGCTGCGGCATTAGATCTTCTCCGCAGGGAGATCCTTAAAAATTACAAGTAAAATAGATGGGCAGGAGATAAGATGCGCTGGTATGACAGACTTTATGTTGGGGAAAGGGCAAAAAAGAAGCGATATTCTGTGCTTCGCGCTGTCCGTAAGGGAAAACCCTCCGGATATTATGTTCTGACTCCGGCATCAAATGGGAAGAACCTTCTGGATATATACCCTGCTCTGACTTTATGCCAGCCGTATTATAGAAATGCAGACCTTCTGATCGTCGGGGTAGCTTCCGACTATGAGGATGCAGTAGGTTTAGCGGCAAGAATTATTGAGGAAGTTTATAAAAAAACGGGTGCTTTTGACATTTTCTCGTATTTTTGCGGTCAAAAGACCGGATAGTCGTAAAGAGGTGGAAGTATGCTCCACATACTGATATGTATCCTTAAAATATGCGGGGTTCTTTTGCTTGCTGCGTTTTTGCTTTTGCTTGCTGTGATCCTTGCAATTCTGTTTGTACCGCTGCGGTATCGTGCCGATCTGCATTTTGAAAATAAGCCTGCCGGAAGTCTAACAGCCACGTGGTTATTCCATGCATTTAAGGCAGAGGCAGTGCTTGAGGAGGAGCTTAGGGTAAAGATAAGGCTCCTTTGGTTTACGCTGTTTGATGAGATATTGTGGCCGGATGAGGATGAAACTGCCTTGGAGGAAGAAACGTTGCCGGAGGAAGAACTGTTTTCAGCCGAGGAAACGTTACCGGAGAAAGAAGCAGTATCAAAGGAAGAAACGCTTCCGGAGAAAGAAGCAATATCAAAGGAAGAACCGCTGTCGGAGAAAGAAGCAATATCGAAGAAAGGTCAGCTATCCGATGAAGAACGCTCGTCGCGGGAACCGGCTTTTTCGGAGGATGACGATATCTTATCGGCCACTGAGGTAAGACCGGATAAGGCTGAGACGGCAAAAGCTGAAGCTGACGCCCCGGTATCAGAAAAGAAAAGAAAGCGAAGAAGCTTTTTGCCCCGTATCCGGGAATGGATCCGACGGTTATTCGGGAAAGTGACTGCTTTTTTCCGTAATATAAAAGCATCTGCTGCTTCTGTTCAAAAAAGGTATCGTTCATTCCGCAGCATCATTACCGATGAAAAAAACAGGAAGACATTTCGCCTTGTAAAGAAGCAGAGCGGGGCATTGATCCGGCATATCCTTCCGCACAGACTTAAGGGTTGGATCCGTTTTGGCTTTGAAGATCCGTATTATACAGGGAAAATTCTTACGATCATCAGTCCCTTTTACGGATTGTACGGAAAAAATATCAGCATTGAGCCGGTCTTTGACGAAAAGGTACTTACCGGAGAGCTTTGCTTTTCCGGCAGGATGCGTCTTTCAAAGCTCCTGTGGTGTATTTTCCGTGTTGTAATGGATAAAAACTTCAGAATAATCTATAGAAAGCTTAGAGGATAGGAGGAGACCAGATGGCAGAAAATCAGTTTCCATCAACGGTTGAGGCACTTTTTAAAGGGCTGGATAACTTCATCACAACAAAAACAGTAGTGGGGGAGCCGGTCAAGGTCGATGACGCGATCATCATCCCCCTTGTCGATGTGACCTGCGGAATGGCTGCGGGTTCATTTGTTCAGAATTCCAAAAATAACGGCGGAGGCGGAATGAGCGCCAAGATGACGCCTAGTGCTATCCTTATCATTCAGGGCGGAGTGACCCGCCTTATCAATATCAAGCATCAGGATGCCATGACAAAGGTTATTGATATGGTACCGGATCTGATGAACCGTTTTATCGGTCCGAAGGATATTTCTCCCGAGGCAGAAGCGTGTGCAAAAGAAATGAAAAAGGATATGGAATCAGATAAAAAAGAATAGAGACGGATGAAAAGGAATCATGGAATGAGGCCGCAGACATATCTTATATCAGAGAACTGTTTCTAAGGAGGATGATATGAGACGATTGTGCGGCCTTATGATTTTTTGTATCGGCATCGGCATGATCTGGGTTCTGATTCTCCCTAAATCATTTTTTATGGTGCTTCTTGCCATGATCTTCATGATTGTCGGATACAACCTGTTTTGTTGAAATATATGGCTAAAGTCACAAGAAAGAATGTGCCTTGGCACATTCTCGCGCCTTGCGCGGTCGCTTGCGACAAGCTACATCTTCGCGCAAGTGCGCATCTTTGGCGCGTTAGTGTCTTTTTTTGTGTAACAGGGAATTTCTCGGAATTTCCTGTTACACAAAAAAGCCATTCTCTGATCGACCAGAGAATGGCTTTATGTTCGTCATCTTGTACCGGAGGTATTAAGCTCTCTCAACGAGACCGGATCTTAAGCAAGAAGTACATACATACATCTTCTGAGCTCCGCCATTAACCTTAACCTTTACAGACTTAACGTTAGCTTTCCAAATTTTATTGGATCTTCTATGGGAATGGCTAACTCCATTACCAAAGTGAGCAGCTTTTTCACAAATAGCGCATTTTGCCATGATTGCACCTCCTTAACACTTCTTTGGATTTGTGTAAAAATCCATAACACAAGTATGATAGCAGAAAGTGTAGAATTTTGCAATAGAAAAAACTAAAAAAATTATTTTTTTTAAGAAAAATATTTTATTGGAATAGACATGGAAACAAGGATATGATATAGTTAATAGGGAAAAGCCGTTTATGTGAGAGAAAACGGCTCTAAATCTTATGGAAATGGAGGCAGACTATGAAGGGATGTATTAATAATAAAATGGGACAGATCCTGATCGATCCGGATGTTATTGCTCTTTATGCCGGGACAACTGCTGTGGAGTGCTTTGGAATCGTCGGCATGGCCGCAGTCAGCATGAAAGATGGTCTTGTAAAGCTTTTAAAGCGGGAAAGCCTGACACACGGAATCAATGTAACGATCAATGACAACGCGATCAGTATTGATTTCCATGTGATCGTATCTTATGGAATCAGCATCTCTACGGTTGCTGACAACCTGATCGAAAATGTAAAGTATAAAGTAGAAGAATTCACGGGAATGCCGGTTGAGAAGATCAACATCTATGTAGAAGGCGTGCGAGTGATAGATTAAGGAGGAAGTAATCCATGGGCATAAAATCCGCAGACGCTTCACTGCTCCGGGCAGCGATCTTATCCGCTGCAAAGAACCTTGAAGCGAAAAAGGAATGGATTAATGAATTAAATGTTTTTCCGGTGCCGGACGGTGACACCGGTACCAATATGACAATGACCATTATGGCAGCTGCGCGGGAGGTTGCAGCCCTTGAGGAACCGACAATGAAGTCGATCGCCAAGGCACTGTCTTCCGGTTCTCTGCGCGGGGCGCGAGGAAATTCCGGCGTTATCTTATCACAGCTGTTCCGTGGCTTTACAAAGGAGATTAGCAATACAGACACAATTACCGTAACGGTTCTCGCCAACGCCTTTACCAGAGCAACGGAAACCGCATACAAGGCTGTTATGAAGCCGAAAGAGGGAACAATCCTTACGGTTGCCCGGGGGATCTCGGAAAAGGCTGTGGAGCTGGCAGCTGAAACGGAAGATATGGTCGATTTTCTCGAAAAGGTGATCGACTACGGTGACTATATCTTAAGCCAGACTCCGGAGATGCTCCCTGTTTTAAAGCAGGCAGGTGTTGTAGATTCCGGCGGACAGGGACTTATGCAGGTCATGAAGGGCGGCCTCGACGGCATCCTTGGCCGCGGTATTCCTTTTGATGCCGAAGCTCCGGCTTCATCCGAGACAGGCACTGTTTCGGCAGGGCGTGAGGATTTAGATACTGCGGATATCAAATTCGGCTACTGCACCGAATTTATCATCAATGTGGAGAAAAAGTACGACGACGAGGAAGAACGGAAATTCAAGGGCTTCTTAGAATCCATCGGAGACTGCGTTGTAGTCGTTTCCGATGACGATGTGGTAAAGGTACATGTGCATACAAATAATCCCGGAAAGGCGATCGAGAAGGCTCTCACCTACGGATCTCTCTCCAGAATGAAGATCGACAATATGCGTGAGGAGCATCATGAACGTCTGATCCAGAATGCGTCAAAGAAGGCGGCAGAGGAAAGCCACAAGGAAGAAGAAAAGCCGGAGGAGCCGAGGAAACCCTATGGCTTTATCGCAGTGTCCATCGGAGAAGGCCTCGGCGAGATCTTTAAGGGGATCGGCGCAGACTACCTGATCGAAGGCGGACAGACGATGAACCCGAGTACCGAGGATATGTTAAACGCCATCGATAAGGTCAATGCAGATGTCATCTACATTCTTCCGAATAATAAAAACATCATTCTCGCAGCTGAGCAGGCCAGAAGCATGGTGGAAGACAAAAAGATCTATGTGGTGCCGTCAAAAACGGTACCCCAGGGAATTGCAGCCCTTATTAATTTCCTGCCGGATGCAACTCCTGACGAAAACCTGCAGAGTATGACAGAGGAAATGCAGAATGTCCACACCGGTCAGATCACCTATGCTGTCCGCAACACCTCGATCGACGGAATGGAGATCAAAGAAGGCGATATCATGGGAATCGGCGATTACGGAATGCTCGCAGTTGGCAAGGAGATTGAGGACGTTTCCCTTGAAACACTGAAGAAGATGGTAACGGAGGAATCAGAGCTTATCAGTATTTATTATGGCGAAGATGTCTCCGAGGAGGATGCACAGAAGCTGCTCACCCGCGTTCAGGAGGAATTCCCGGATTGTGAGGCAGAGCTTAATAATGGCGGACAGCCGATCTACTACTATCTGCTGTCTGTTGAATAATCGGATCGATCGCAAAAGCTGCTGCTGTCAGCCTGTGAAGGGGCTGAAACAGCAGCTTTTTGAACGCAGATAAGCATTCCCCCGCTTCAAGTGCGCGGAGCACTAAGCGGTGGGTGAGGGGGGATGCTTTGACCGAATCAAACAGAAAGGCGAATCGCGAATATCCGCTTGATAAATGGAATTGGAAGATAATATGAATGATCAGATCACATTGAAGACATTAAAGGGGATCGGAGATAAGACGGCAGCATTATTTGCGCGGCTTGGAATCGAAACTTTGGATGACCTTCTCCATTACTACCCCCGAGGGTATGATACCTTCAAGCCGCCCTGTGCCATCGGTGAATTAATGGATGGTGAGACGCAGGCAGTGGAGGGATATATAAAGAGCTCTGCCACAGCAAGGCATTTTGGCGGCATCTCCATGGTGACGGTGGTTATAAGTGATATGACGGGAAAGCTGAAGCTTGTATGGTATCACATGCCGTATCTGAAAAACACATTGCATATCGACAGCCACTACATCTTTCGCGGAAAGGTCACAAAAAAGAAGGCCGGGCTTACCATGGATCAGCCTCAGATCTTTACACCGGAGCTCTATGAGGCGATGCAAAAGCATATACAGCCGATCTATGCCCAGACAAAGGGCCTTGGAAATAAAACGATCCAGTCTGCCATCGAGCAGACTTTAAATATCCGAAAGCTGGAGCAGGACTGGCTTCCGTCCGGTCTTCGGAAAAAGAATGAGTTGGCGGAGTATAACTTTGCAATCGAGCACATCCATTTTCCGGAGGACGAGAAGGAGCTTTTCTTTGCCCGAAAGAGGCTTGTATATGATGAGTTTTTCCTGTTTATTTTAAAGGTACGCCGACTGAAGGAAAAGCGAAGCGAGATAAAGAGCTCCTTTGCGATAAAAAATGACACGCTATGCCGGTCGGTGTGGAGTAAGCTCCCTTACAGCCTGACAGCAGCTCAGGAGCGGACCCTCAATGAAGTCCTTGCCGATATGCGGAGCGGTATGGCGATGAATCGTCTGATCCAGGGAGATGTCGGCTCCGGAAAAACGATCATAGCAGTCCTTGCCTTGCTTGCCGTGGCAGAAAACGGGCATCAGGGTGCGCTCATGGTGCCGACAGAGGTGCTTGCCAGACAACACTTTGAAGCCATCGAAGCACTTTTGAAAGAACAGGAGCTGCCGATGAAGGCCATTTTATTGACAGGCTCCATGACGGCAAAGGAAAAGCGTGAGGCATATAAAAAGATTGCCTCCCATGAGGCAGACATAGTGATCGGCACACATGCACTTATTCAGGAAAAGGTCGTCTATGATGATCTGGCACTTGTTGTCACGGATGAGCAGCACCGCTTCGGGGTACTTCAGAGAGAGCAGTTTGGGAACAAAGGAGATCTGCCCCATGTTCTTGTAATGAGTGCTACACCGATCCCGCGGACACTGGCGATCATCCTGTATGGAGATCTTGACATTTCCGTGATCGATGAGCTTCCGGCAAACCGCCTTCCGATCAAAAACTGTGTTGTAGATACGAGCTACCGTAAGCGGGCCTATAAATTTATTGCAGATGAAGCGGCAAAGGGGCATCAGGCATACATTATCTGCCCTATGGTGGAAAAGAGTGAGATGATCGAGGCCGAAAATGTTATCGACTATACGAAGGCTTTAAAGGAAGAACTTCCGGGGCTTGAGATTTCCTATTTGCATGGAAAAATGAAGCCGAAGGAAAAAAATTCGATCATGGAGCAATTTGCGGCCGGAAATATCGACGTTCTGGTTTCAACCACGGTAATTGAGGTGGGCGTCAATGTGCCGAATGCGACGGTAATGATGATCGAGAATGCGGAACGCTTCGGATTAGCCCAGCTCCATCAGCTCAGAGGGCGTGTGGGACGCGGAAGGGAACAGTCCTATTGTATTATGGTTAACGTCGGAGGGAATCCGGATAAGAACGCGAGGCTTCAGGTACTAAAAAAATCCAACGATGGATTTTATATCGCGTCAGAGGATCTTAAGCTTAGAGGCCCGGGGGATATATTCGGAGTGCGCCAGAGCGGAGAGCTGGAGTTTAAGCTGGCAGATATCTATACGGATGCAGCCATACTGAAAACGGTCTCAGAGGATGTGCAGGCACTACTGGAAAAAGACGAGGAGCTTTCATTGCCGGAGCATGCACTCTTAAAAAAACGGCTGGACCGGTATATGGCACGCAGCGCCGAAAAGCTTAATTTATAGAGCCGATTGAAGAAAAGTGCGGTCTATGGTATGATATTAGGTACAAAGCAACTGTTCAGTAGGTCTGCGCACTCGCTGCGCTGACCGTAAGAAAACATAAGCTGGAAGGCAAAAATCCCATCGGCGCAGCCGATTTGGAATGGATTTTT
>Ga0129312_1001536_pt1 | contig 13223 bp, 13 predicted proteins | sample O827metagenome_FD_94434 | JGI IMG/M metagenome (GOLD analysis project Ga0129312, IMG submission 94434) | Orangutan group fecal microbial communities from Wisconsin, USA - O827 metagenome | ecosystem: Host-associated > Mammals > Digestive system > Large intestine > Fecal | place: USA: Wisconsin... | reverse complement strand
CGGAACGCAGGAGACTTCAGATTCAGGGGAGTCTGCCGGGGGCGGAACAACTGCAGAATCATTTGAGAAAACGGCTTCTCATGCTTATGAAGCAGAAGAACAGGAGGATTCAGCAGTTGTGTATACCTGCCCGAACTGTGGTGCACAGATCGTGACAGATCAGACTACGGCTGCAACGTTCTGTTATTATTGTCATAATCCGGTGCTTCTCTCGGAACAGCTGAAAGGAGATTTTTATCCGGATCAGATCGTACCCTTTGAGATTGACCGGAAGCAGGCAGAGCAGCATTTTCTGGATTTTGTGCATAAGAAGAAATTTGTACCGAATGCTTTTTTTCAGAAGAACCAGATTGAAAAGCTGACAGGAATCTACTATCCATACTGGGTATGTGATGTTGATGTGGATGGCGCGGTGACAGCAGAGGGAAGCAAGATACGTGTGTTCATGTCCGGAGATGAGGAAATTACGGAGACACGTATTTATCGTATGGAACGCCAGGGTGAGGTTTCTCTGCGTGAGATTACGAAACACGCACTGAAAAAATCAGACCGTCTGCTGGCAGAAGGGGTACTGCCTTATGATTTTTCCAAGGCAGAACACTTCCGGATGGGATATCTGTCCGGCTTTTATGCGGAAAAACGAGATATTGAGAGAACCGAGCTGGAGTCAGAAGTGCGCGGTGAGGTGGAAAATTGCACCAGAGATCTGATGGAGGACACCATCGAAGGCTATACCGGAGTACATATTATATCTGATAATATCAGATTACTGCAGGAAAACTGGAAGTATACGTTACTTCCGGTATGGACGGTAACATATAAGGGACCGAATGGAAAAATATATTACTATTCCATGAACGGACAGAATGGGAAAACATATGGTGAACTTCCAATCGACCGGAAGAAAGTTTCTCTTTGTGGAATTTTGATCGGCGGCATTGCCTTTGCAATCATGCTGCTACTGGGATACTTTGTGTTTTAGGGAGAACAAAATGAGGATAATACAGCAAAAAACAAAAAGTCGGATCTGCCTTGCGGGTGTACTTCTTTGCATTGTAATGAGTCTGTCGGTCAGCCTTTCGGCTTATGCGTCGGGAAGGCAGGTATACGATGATGCCGGACTGTTTTCCGATGAGGAAATAACAGAACTTACGGAAGCCGTGGATAAAGCGGAAAGTGAGACCGGCTGGGATCTGATGCTTCTGACGGTAGATGATGCATCCGTGGTTTCCACACAGGATTATGCAGAAGAAAAATTCAATGAGTACACAGAGAGTGATGATGGTATAGCCTTTGTCCTTGATATGAATGCACGGGTGTTCTATATTGCGACAGCCGGTGAGACTTATAAATATATTGTAGATACCCGTCTGAATAAAATGCTGGATCATGCGATGGAGTATGCCGGATCCGGAGCTTATAAGCAGGCTATGGCTTCTATGCTGGAAGATACGATTATCTATTATCAGGCTGGAAAGCCGGATAATCTGGCGATTTATGATGAAGACAGCGGTATTTATTACCAGGAGGAGGGAAGCAGTGAACCGCACCTGGATAAGATGGAACTTTTATTTGCGGCATTGGTTGGCGCAGTAGCCTGTCTGGTATTCTGCCTGTTTATTACAGGAAAATACAGATTGAAATTTGGTGGATATCATTATAATGCCAGAGAACATGGAGCAGTGAAACTTCACAGACGTGAGGACCATTTTGTGCGTCAGTTTATTACGCGCAGAAAGCTTCCAAAAGATGATCCGCCGTCGGGAGGCGGTGGAACCAGTTCTGTTCATCAGGGCGCTGGTGGGCGTACTTTTGGCGGTGGCGGCCGGGGATTTTAAAAATCCCCGGTTTTTGATTTGATAGGAAATTATGATGAATTTCCTGCTCTTGGTATCTGGAAAAACACAAAAACGGGGTTGCATCAAGGATTTGATTATGATACTATATCTTTACTGTGAAAACAGATGTATTTCCCAGAAATACACAAAAGGGGGGCACAATGGCAGAAAAAACGAAATATTTTGTTTTGAAACAAAAAGCAGTACCGGAGGTTTTATTGAAGGTAGTAGAGGCTAAAAGGCTGCTGGATTCGGGAAAAGCCGCTTCTGTGCAGGAGGCAGCAGAGCAGGTCGGCATCAGTCGGAGCTCTTTTTATAAATATAAAGATGATATTTTTCCATTCCATGATAATGCAAAAGGAAAGACGATTACGATGGTGGTTCAGCTGGATGATGAACCCGGATTGCTTTCCGTGGTTTTGCGGATCGTGGCAGATTATCATGCGAATATTCTGACGATCCATCAGAGTATTCCGGTTAACGGCATTGCATCACTGACACTGAGTGTAGATGTGCTGAATGAAACCGGAGATATTTCCCAGATGGTAGATACCATTGAGCAGCAGCAAGGCATCCATTATTTAAAAATATTAGCAAGGGAGTGACAAACGATGATTCAGATTGCAGTATTAGGTTACGGTACCATTGGTTCTGGTGTGGCCGAAGTATTAAAAGTGAACAAAGAAAGTATCACAAAACGTGTGGGAGACGAGATATCTATCAAATATATCCTGGATTTGCGGGATTTCCCGGGTGATCCGATGGAGGACAAGATTGTTCATGATTATGCAGTCATCCAGAACGATCCAGAGGTCGCAATCGTGGTTGAGGCCATGGGTGGCGTGGAGCCGGCTTATACATTTGCAAAACAGGCACTGGAGAGTGGCAAACATTTTGCTACATCCAATAAAGCATTGATCGCAGAAAAAGGAGCAGAGCTGATCCGCATTGCAAAAGAGAAAAACGTGAATTGTATGTTTGAGGCAAGTGTGGGCGGCGGAATCCCGATCATCCGTCCATTAAATTCCTGCCTGACTGCAGATGTGATCGAGGAAGTATCCGGTATCTTAAACGGAACCACAAACTATATGATGACAAAAATGTCTGAGGAAGGTTCTGAATTTGAAGATGTATTAAAAGATGCACAGCAGAAAGGATATGCAGAGGCAGATCCGACCGCTGATATTGAAGGACATGATGCCTGCAGAAAAATCGCGATCCTGACATCTCTCGTATGCGGGCAGCAGGTTGATTTCCAGGATATCCATACCGAGGGAATTACAAAGATCACTGCAACCGATATCAAATATGCAAAAGCACTTGGAAGAAGCATTAAACTTCTTGCATCCAGCTATCAGACTGGTGACAGCTACTGTGCGTTGGTAGCACCGTTCATGCTGGAACCGACACATCCGCTGTACAATGTAAATGACGTATTCAATGCGGTATTTGTACATGGAAATGTTCTTGGTGATGCAATGTTCTATGGCAGTGGAGCCGGAAAACTTCCAACCGCAAGTGCAGTTGTTGCAGATATCGTTGAGATTGCAAAACACCTGGATGAGAATATTCCGGTGGAATGGCGCGAGGAAAAACTTAAGCTTGCCGATTACAGACAGCTCAAAAATAAATATTTTGTCCGTACAAAAGCTGACAAAGATATTATTGAGAAAGCTTTTGGAAGCGTTTCCTATGTGCAGGCAGATGGTGTGACAGGCGAGAACGCATTTGTTACAGCAGAAATGGATGGATTTGCATATGATAAAGCAGAGGCTGAACTTGGTGAAGTGTCTCAATGCATTCGCGTAAAATAAGAAACATTCTGTTTGCATGTGTAAATAAAATGTAAAAATGGTTTGTGAGAGTAAAAAGATAGAAAATAAACAGAGGTAAAAAGTGATGAAATATGTGGTGGTTTTAGGAGATGGAATGGCAGACCGTCCGATTGCAGAACTTGGCGATCAGACCCCGCTTGCCTATGCAGAGACGCCGACAATGGATCAGTTGTCAGCAGTATCAGAGATTGGAATGGTACATACGATCCCGGATGGAATGAAACCGGGCAGTGATACCGCAAACCTTTCCGTACTGGGCTACAACCCGAGAATCTATTATTCCGGTCGTTCTCCGCTGGAGGCACTCAGCATTGGCGTAGACATGAAGGATACAGATATTGCACTTCGCTGCAATCTGGTTACCCTGTCCGAAGAGGAAGAGAATTATGAGGACCGTACGATCATTGATCACAGTTCCAGTGAGATCAGTACTGCGGATGCAGCCGTTTTGCTGGATGCAGTCAGGGAAGGGCTGGAGAATGAGACCTATAAGTTTTATGTGGGAACCAGCTACCGTCATCTGTTAATCTGGGATCGCGGAGAAGTGGTAGAATTAACACAACCGCATGATGTGCTTGGTCAGACCATCGGTCAGTATCTTCCGGAGGATGCCGTACTTCGTGAAATGATGAAGAAGAGTTATGACATTCTGGTAAACCATCCAATTAATGTGGAACGAAAGAAAAAGGGCCTTAATCCGGCAAACTCTTGCTGGTTCTGGGGCGCAGGTACAAAACCGGATCTTTCTTCCTTTGAAGAGAAAACACATCTGAAAGGTGCGATGATCTCTGCAGTGGATCTGTTAAAAGGAATAGCTGTAGGTGCATCCATGAAAGTAATTGAAGTAGAAGGTGCCAATGGTGGTTTGAATACCAATTATGAAGGAAAAGCACAGGCAGCAATTGAAGTATTGACCAAAGAGGGATATGATTTTGCATATATCCACGTTGAGGCTCCGGATGAGATGGGTCATCAGGGCAGTGTTGAGCGTAAGGTGAAGGCAATTGAATATCTGGATTCACGGATTATTAAGCCAGTGAAGGAAGGACTTGAAGCAGCAGGAGAGGATTTCCGAATGTTGGTTCTTCCGGATCATCCGACGCCAATCTGCATACGGACGCATTCATCTGACAGTGTGCCATATCTCTTATATGACAGCACAAACCTTCAGAAGCATGACTGGAAATACAATGAGGCTGAGGGCGAGGCCAGTGGAAACTACGTGGCGTGTGGCCATGAAATCATAGATTACTTATTTGGGAGGAAGACATGCTAATTGTAAAAAAATTCGGCGGCAGTTCTGTGGCTGATAAAGAAAGAATTTTTAATGTAGCAAAGAGATGTATCGAAGATTATGAAGCAGGAAATGATGTGGTTGTTGTTCTGTCTGCAATGGGAAAGACAACAGATCACCTTATCGAGATGGCACGTGACATCAATCCGAAAGCTTCAAAAAGAGAGATGGATATGCTCCTGGCAACTGGTGAGCAGACATCTGTTGCTTTAATGTCCATGGCAATGCAGTCCCTTGGCGTTTCGGCAGTATCTCTGAATGCATTTCAGGTAGTTATGCATACAACATCAGCGTACAGCAATGCAAAATTTAAACGTATCGATACCGAGCGTATTTTCAACGAACTGGAGCAGAGAAGAATTGTTATCATTACCGGTTTCCAGGGGGTAAATAAATACGATGACATTACAACACTGGGACGTGGTGGTTCCGATACAACGGCAGTTGCACTGGCAGCAGCTCTGCATGCAGATGCCTGTGAGATCTACACCGATGTAGAGGGTGTATACACAGCAGATCCGCGTGTAGTTCCAAACGCAAAAAAACTGAAAGAAATCACATACGATGAGATGCTTGAACTGGCAACACTTGGAGCAAAAGTTCTTCATAACCGTTCTGTTGAGCTTGCAAAAAAATATGGTGTGCAGTTAGTCGTACGTTCAAGTTTAAACAGAGCAGAAGGAACAATTGTTAAGGAGGAAACAGAAATGGAAGGCATGCTTGTTAGTGGTGTAGCAGTAGATAAAAACGCAGCGAGAATCGCAGTAATTGGTATTAAAGATGAGCCGGGAATGGCATTTAAGATTTTTGATCTTCTGGCAAAGAAGAATATTAACGTAGATATTATTTTACAGTCTATCGGTCGTGATGGTACAAAGGACATTTCCTTTACTGTATCCCGCGATCAGATGGATGAGGCAGTGAAAGTTCTTGAAGAGAATCAGGCACGCATCAAAGCCCAGAAAATTGAGGCAGATCCGACTGTTGCAAAATTATCCATCGTCGGTGCAGGAATGCAGACACATCCGGGTGTAGCAGCAGGTATGTTTGAAGCTCTTTACAACATTGGTGTAAATATCCGTATGATTGGAACATCTGAGATCCGTGTAACTGTTCTGGTAGACGAGAAAGATGTAGATAAAGCAATGCGTGCCGCACATGACAGATTTATCGAAGAGTAATAAATGAAAGTAAGATAGAAAAAGCAGGATTCCTCCAAGAGAGAGATGGAATCCTGCTTTTTTAGATACATTAAACTTGTTTTAAATCCAGGTAAAATTGTGTATTTGTCTGAGCAACGTAAGGAATGATCCACAAAAATCCAATACCAAGTGTCAGACAGCCCAGCAATCCCCATCCGATAAAGGACAGCTGCAGCATAAAATAACGCATTTTCCGTCTTCTCATCAGATCAAAACTCTGGCGAAGCGCTTCTGTTACCCGGTAATCCGGATGATCAATGAGCAGGTAAACAGCCTGGGAAAATGCAAAGCCAAGTATGATCTGGACAATAAAACCAATGACTATAAGAATAACCCCAATGACCAGCATTGTGTTGATTTGAAGATCCGTGATCGTGCTATCCTGAAATGCGGCAATTACGGTGACAATCGCTCCCGGAAGTGTGCAGACAAAGGAAATCAGAATGAGGATGAATTCACATCCGATGAATTTGTCCGGGCGGTTGCGAAACGGATACAGCAGATCTGAAAACTGCGGGCGGATGCCTTTAGCTGCCTGCATATGCATAGAAATAATGCCGATATTGAACAGGGATCCAATCAGGCTGACAAAAAGCATACCGGTGTAAGCCCAGATGATACGGATCATGCGGATATAGTAGATTCCTTCCTGCAACATGCGGGAAAATGGGAGTTCGATCAGTGCGGAAATGAGCCAGACGAGAATGCCGGCACCGATGAGCACACTGTAACGTCCAAGCAAAGCATCTCTGGCATTTGCTTTTAAATCTGCAAAAGATTTCATATTGATATCATGCTCCAATCTGTTAAAATAGTGTGAGAACAAGGAGGAAGCAAAGATGAAAGAATCGAAAGTTTCGTTGGAAAATGGATTATACCGCTGCGGCTGGGTGATCTTGATCATCCTCAGTGCGCTGCTACTTTGTAAACGCTTTCTTTTTTTACATCTGTTTTCAGCGGTTCGGATGCCTCCCTGCGTATTTCATACGCTGACCGGCTATTTTTGCCCGGGATGCGGCGGAACCAGAAGTCTGAAAGCATTATTATCCGGAAGATTCCTCGTCTGCGCGGTGGATTTTCCGATGATTATGTATGCCGCTGTGGTATATGCCTGGTTTATGATCAGTCAGACTATAGACAAAGTCAGCAGACATCGGATTCCGATAGGAATGAAATACCGCCATGCGTGGGTATATGCTTCGCTTGTTATCGTAATCATTCATTTTATAGTAAAAAATCTGTTTTATATAAAAACCGGAATCGAGCCGTTTTTATAAATACTCTCCGGAACCATTGCTATCCAGGATAGAATCACTTCCGGAACCGCCATCTGTACCGGAACCATCACTGCCCGGATTCAGGTCGATGCCGAAATTGTGCTCTAAGGTATAAGTATAACGTTCCAGAAACTTGTCAAATCCGCCGTACTGACGGCTGACAGTGATAAAACTGCCAATGGTAATGACGACACTGATCAATACACCAGCAGTGCCAAGGAACAGAGCGGTGCGTGCAGCTCCGGTTGCCTTTTTACGTGCGCCTTTGGAGAGCAGGGCAAAAATAATTGCCAGACCGCCAAAAATAAACGCGCCATACAGACAACAAACAGATACAATACTGAGAATGGAACAGATCAGGGCAGCCGCAGCAAGACCATTGGATGCATTTCCCGGAGCGGGATTGCGGTAGAACGGATCCTGCTGATTCTGAGAATCGTTCCATGGATTTTCATTTTGTTCGTACATATTATCATTTGCCTCCTTTAAGACATGATTCTAACATGTGCATCAGAAAATGACAACTGGAAGAATGTATGATATGATACGATAGAAAATAAAGTGTTACATTTCACCATCACGTACGTGACATCTTCTTGAAATAAATTCAAGAAGTATCGCTTGCAAGCAATCTCTTTTGCGAATGGCGCGTGTGAACTGTAACAATGCAGTGTATGAACGAAAAAATAGAAAGGACCAGCGAATATATGGATATCATTAAAAAAATTGCGGAGGAATTACAGATCCGTCCAGGACAGGCGCAGGCCGCAGTCAAGCTGATCGATGAGGGAAACACAATTCCATTTATTTCCCGTTACCGAAAGGAAGCCACCGGCGCATTAAATGACGAAGTGCTCAGAAATCTGTATGAGCGTTTGAATTATCTGCGCAATCTGGAAGAAAAAAAGGAGCAGGTGCTTTCATCTAATGAGGAACAGGGCAAACTGACCGAAGATCTGAAAAAACAGATTCTGGCAGCAGATACCCTGGTGGCTGTGGACGATCTGTACCGTCCATATCGTCCAAAACGCCGTACCCGTGCAACAATTGCAAAAGAAAAAGGACTGGAACCGTTGGCAAATCTGTTGTCCTTGCAGCAGTTAGATCATTCTGCCGAGGAGGAAGCTGCGGCTTATATTTCTGAGGAAAAAGGTGTGTCATCCGCTGAAGAAGCATTACAGGGAGCCATGGATATCGTGGCAGAAGCCATTGCAGATGAGGCAGATTACAGAACTTATATCAGAGAAAAGACGATGAAAAGAGGTACACTGACTTCTACTGCAAAAGATGAAAAAGTGGAATCCGTGTACGAAATGTATTATGATTTTGAAGAACCTGTGGCAAAACTGGCCGGACATCGGATTTTGGCGCTAAACCGTGGAGAAAAGGAAAAAATTCTGACAGTGAAACTGGAAGACCCGGAGGAAGAGATTATCCGTTATCTGGAGAAAAAGACGATTCGCAGAGATAATCCGTATACAACGCCGTATTTAAAAGAAGCCGTCGCAGACAGTTATCAGCGTCTGATCGCACCGGCGATTGAACGTGAGATTCGAAACAGCCTGACAGAGGAAGCACAGGAAGGCGCAATCCGTGTCTTTGGAAAGAATTTGGAACAGCTTCTGATGCAGCCGCCAATCCGTGGGCAGGTGGTACTTGGATGGGATCCGGCGTTCCGTACCGGATGTAAACTGGCTGTAGTAGATGCCACTGGAAAAGTGCTGGACACAGTAGTGATTTTTCCTACTGCTCCGCAGAATAAAGTGGCAGAAGCCAAAGCTGTTTTGAAAAAATTGATTGCAAAATACCATATTACACTGATTTCTGTTGGAAACGGAACAGCTTCCAGAGAGTCGGAGCAGGTGATTGTAGAACTGCTCAAAGAACTTCCGGTTCCGGTGCAGTATGTGATCGTAAACGAAGCCGGAGCAAGCGTATATTCCGCAAGCAAACTGGCAACGGAAGAATTCCCGAATTTTGACGTAGGACAGCGAAGTGCGGCATCCATTGCAAGACGTCTGCAGGATCCGCTGGCAGAACTGGTGAAGATTGACCCGAAATCTATCGGTGTCGGTCAGTATCAGCACGACATGAACCAGAAGCGCCTGGGAGAGGCACTGGAAGGTGTCGTAGAGGATTGTGTAAACAAAGTCGGCGTGGATCTGAACACTGCTTCCGTACCACTTTTGGAGCATGTGTCTGGCATTAACAAGACCATTGCAAAAAATATCGTTGCATATCGGGAAGAAAATGGTATATTTAAGAATCGAAAAGAGTTGTTAAAAGTGGCAAAACTTGGACCGAAAGCATTTGAACAGTGCGCCGGTTTCCTGCGCATCAGCGATGGTACACAGCCGCTGGATGCCACAAGTGTACATCCGGAGAGCTATGGAGTTGCAGAAGCCTTATTAAAACGTCTGGGTTATTCTGAGGATGAATTGAAAAAAGGTGCAATTCCGGGACTGTATAAGAAAATCAGTGATTATAAGAAACTGGCAGAAGAACTTGGAACCGGAGAACTGACACTGCGTGACATTGTGAGTGAGCTGGAAAAACCGGGCAGGGATCCTCGTGAGGACATGCCAAAACCAATCCTTCGTACCGATGTACTTGAGATGAAGGACTTAAAACCTGGCATGATCCTGAAAGGAACTGTTCGAAACGTCATTGATTTTGGCGCCTTTGTGGATATCGGTGTGCATCAGGACGGATTGGTACACATTTCACAGATCTGTGACCGTTTTATCAAACATCCGTTGGAGGCAGTATCCGTCGGAGATATTGTGGACGTGCAGGTACTCAGCGTGGATGTGGCGAAAAAACGAATTGCGCTGACGATGAAAATTCAGGAAAATTGAGGAAACATAGATATGAATATGAAGATAGAGTCGTTTTCAGCAGAAGAAACCTATGAATTAGGAAAAAGACTGGGAAGCGAAGCAAATCCGGGAGATGTTTTGACACTCATCGGTGACCTTGGCGTTGGAAAAACTGTATTTACCCAGGGATTTGCAGAAGGACTTGGAATTACTGAGCCGATTTGCAGCCCGACATTTACCATTGTACAGGTATACGAGGAAGGCAGACTGCCATTTTATCATTTTGATGTATACCGCATAGGTGATATTGAAGAGATGGATGAGATCGGATATGAGGACTATTTTTACGGAAATGGAGTGACCATGATTGAGTGGGCTAATCTGATCGAGGAGATTCTGCCGGAGACATATCGGGAAGTTCAGATTGAAAAAGATCTGGAAAAAGGATTTGACTATCGTACAATAACCATCAGGGAGGTGCATCACGCATGAAACTTTTAGCCTTAGACAGTTCAGGGCTTGTGGCCAGCGTGGCCATCGTGGAAGATGACAATATGCTGGGAGAATATACTGTAAATTATAAAAAGACACATTCACAGACACTGCTTCCGATGCTGGATGAAGTGGCAAAAATGATCGAACTGGATCTGAACAGCATCGATGCCATTGCAGTTGCAGCAGGACCGGGCTCTTTTACCGGACTCCGTATCGGTTCCGCTACTGCAAAAGGACTGGGACTGGCTCTGGACAAACCGTTGATCCACATTCCAACTGTAGATGCCATAGCCTGCAATCTGTGGGGGCATCAGTCTTTGATCTGTCCGCTGATGGATGCGAGACGGCAGCAGACCTACACCGGTATTTATGAATTTAAAAATGGTGTGCTGGAAATTTTACAGCAGCAGTGCGCAGTTGGAATTAATGAAATTATCGCACAGATTAATGAGATTAACAGACCAGTGACCTTCCTTGGAGACGGTGTGGCAGTATTCCATGATTATATTGAAGAAAATTGTACGGTTGCACACGACTATGCGCCGGCACATATGAACAAGCAGCGTGCGGGAGCGGTAGCATGGCTTGGACTTCAGTATGCAAAAGAAGGAAAATTCGAGACAGCAGCGGAGCATTGCCCGGATTATCTGCGTCTGTCACAGGCAGAACGTGAGCGGCAGGAAATGCTGGAGAAACAGAATGCCGGAAAATAATATGAAATTTATTATTCGTGAAATGCAGCCGGAAGATGTTTCAGCAGTAGCTGCACTGGAAGCCGAGTGTTTTTCGGAACCATGGAGTGAACAGGCCTTTCTGGATGCTCTAAAACAGTCGGAAGCAATGATGATGGTTGCCGTTGGTATGGGTAATAACCCGATGGGTTACTGTGGGATTTATCTGTCTGCAGATGAGGGCGAGATCACAAATGTGGCAGTGCGCCCGGATTACAGAAAACAGGGCATTGCCGATGCAATTCTGACCGCAGTGTTTTCAGAGGCACAGAAACGCGGTGCCCGGACTATTTATCTGGAAGTGCGGGAGAGCAATATTCCTGCACAGAAACTGTATGAGAAACATGGCTTTGTATCCTGCGGCATCAGAAAGAATTTTTATCGAAAACCGACAGAGAATGCCATTGTGATGAGCTGTGATCTGACACGGAGGATAAACGAGTGAGAAAAGCAGGCATATTATATTGTAATTGCTGTGGAAAAATGATTTCTGAGAGCTGTGATGCACAGCGGGAAGATTTTTTCCATTTTGAAAAGACGTGGGGCTATTTTTCTAAAAAAGATGGCACCAGTGAGAGTGCGGACATTTGTGAATCCTGCTTGGAACAGTGGATGACACAGTTTCAGATTCCACCGCAGACCGTGGAAAGGACGGAAATATTTGAATGTTAGATGTATGTTTACTTGGTACGGGAGGCATGATGCCGTTGCCGTATCGAAAATTAACTGCGCTGATGACGCGATACAACGGAAGTAATCTGCTCATTGACTGTGGTGAAGGGACACAGGTTGCCATTCGAGAGAAAGGCTGGAGTGTGCATGATCTGGATGTGATCTGTTTTACTCATTATCACGCAGATCATATCAGCGGACTCCCGGGACTTTTACTGACTCTTGGAAACGCAGATCGTACCAAACCGGTGCACATGATCGGACCAAGAGGACTGGAACGTGTGGTAAATGCGCTGCGCACCATTGCGCCGGAACTGCCATTTCCGATTGAATATCATGAAATAACAGAAAAAGAGCAGGATTTTGAGATGAATGGATATTGTATCCATGCCTTTCGGGTAAATCATAATGTAACCTGCTATGGATATACCCTGGAAATCAAACGTCAGGGCAGATTTGACGTGGAGCGTGCCCGTGGACAGGAGATCCCACAGAAATTCTGGAGTCGTCTGCAAAAAGGAGAGACCATTGAGGATGGAGATCGTGTTCTGACACCTGAAATGGTACTTGGACCGCAGCGAAAAGGAATTAAGCTTACCTATTGTACGGATACCAGACCGGTTCCGACTATTGCTGAGTGTGCAAAACATGCAGATCTGTTTATCTGTGAGGGCATGTATGCAGAAAAAGAGAAAGAAGCAAAAGCCCGTCAATACAAACATATGACCTTTTATGAGGCTGCAGAGCTTGCAAAACGGGCAGAAGTTACAGAAATGTGGCTGACGCATTACAGTCCATCTCTGACCAGAGCCGAGAGTTATATGGATGAGGTACACAAGATTTTTCCGGCAGCGTCTCTGGGAAAAGACGGACGCAGCGTAGAACTTGAATTTGAAGAAGAAAATAGATAAATGCCGTATTAGATGCGGCAGATGGGAGAATATTATGGCAGATAAAGATGTAGTGATTCTTGCAATTGAAAGCTCCTGTGATGAGACAGCAGCGGCTGTCGTAAAAAACGGCAGAGAGGTGTTGTCCAATGTGATTTCATCACAGATTG
>Ga0129312_1001533_pt1 | contig 13258 bp, 10 predicted proteins | sample O827metagenome_FD_94434 | JGI IMG/M metagenome (GOLD analysis project Ga0129312, IMG submission 94434) | Orangutan group fecal microbial communities from Wisconsin, USA - O827 metagenome | ecosystem: Host-associated > Mammals > Digestive system > Large intestine > Fecal | place: USA: Wisconsin... | reverse complement strand
AAAAGGGAGAAACAGTTTGGCCGAAGACTCCGGGAAATGGAAGCACGGGCACTAAAAGCGGAAAAAGAGCGGGACGACCTGAAGGACAGGCTTACAGAGCTACGAAGGGAATACGATAACAAAGCTGCCATCCTTGAGGACGAACAGAATAAAAACAGGAAGCTCCTGGCGCAACTGAATTGCGACTTTGAGAATTCATCTATCCCTTCTTCCAAAGCAAGGAAGCCCAGGAAAATCCTAAACAGCCGTGAAAAGACAGGGTGTGTGCCCGGCGGGCAGCCTGGGCACGAAGGACACCGAAGGAAGAAGCAGACCCCGACTAGTACACAGATTCTTCCGCCTCCGCAGAAAGTCCTGGACGATCCTTCTTTCAGAAAGACCGGACGGACGATATCCAAGCAGCAAATAGGATTAAAAGTCTTTCTTGAGGTAAAGGAATACGTGGCAGACATTTACTACAATCCAAAGACAAATGAGTATTCCCATTCGGTTTATAAAAGTAACTTAATAACTGTATGTCAGCATTGGATGTGCCGGTCTTAAACGGCCGGCATAGCCCTTTGCAATAACCTACAAAATGTAGGTGCAACAACCTGCAAAAACGTTTTGCAACGAACCACATTTTATTTTGCAACTTTCTGCAAAAAGGGCTTGCAAAAACAATTTATGGCGGGCTTCCGCTTGTCCTGCGGTTTGAAAAACCGGAGGAGAAAATTGCTTTTCTGAAGTCGTTTTTTGAAGAAACCTATATTTCGGATATCGTTGGCAGGCACAACATCCGCAACCGTGCCGAACTGGAAGAACTGCTGAACATTCTTTCCTCTGCCATCGGCTCCCTTACCAACCCGACAAAACTGTCAGCTACTTTCAAAAGCGTCAAACAAAAGACGATCAGCAAAGCGACCATTACCAGATATATTGAGTATCTGTGTGATGCATTCCTGATTGACAGCGCGGTGCGCTATGATATCAAGGGGAAAAAGTATATCGACACCCCTGCTAAATATTATTTCACCGATATGGGGCTTCGCAACGCACGGCTGAACTTCCGTCAGTTGGAGGAAACCCACACAATGGAGAACATCATTTTCAATGAGCTGAAAATCAGAGACTTCAATGTAGATATTGGCGTTGTGGTGGTAAACGGCAGAGGCAAAGATGGAAGCAGCGTCCGCAAGCAATATGAAATAGATTTCGTATGCAACAAAGGCTCCAAACGTTACTATATTCAGTCAGCTTACGCTATCCCGGATCAGGCAAAAATGGAGCAGGAACAGCGCTCCTTAATGATGACCGGCGACGCTTTCAAGAAAATCATTATTACGAAAGATGCACCAGCACCGTACTACAACGACAGCGGTGTGTTGATTATGAGCATCTTTGATTTTATGCTGAATCCCGATAGCCTGGAACAGTAAGCTGTGAAACTGTCCGAATTTTCCCAATGACAGAGGTGGCGAGAAGTTTGAAAGTGGCATCGATATGTCACTTTCAAACAGCAGCATCGGTGTTTACGCACCGGCTGCCGCATTCGGCGAAATCGCCTTCGCGAATTTTACCTCAGTGGGGTAGAAATATGGCAAAGAAGCGCGGATACTACTGCAAGGTGTGCGGAGAATACAAATTGAATGAAAGCTTTTCGGGCAGCGGCCATGCGGTTCAGAGTGCCGCTGCCTTTCGGCTAAACAACTTTGCACTTCGTGCAGAATAGCCCTCTATTTTGAGCAGACACTAAGTATGCCGAAGCAAGAAGCCTTCTGGAAGGTGCATGATTTGACGTTTGCCATCGCCGGGTCGATCCGGTTCGGAACATCAGGCGGATCTATTCCGCAAGATAATGTACGCCCCAGACGGTTTCGTTGTTGTCTCCACAGACTGAAAAGCACATCACAGGGTTCCCTGCCTCGTCTGTCATCCGGATGGCAATGCCCTTGTAGCTGTCATCCTCCAGTGTGAGATTCAGATACGGCGAATCTGGAACTAACTCAAAGCCTCCGATTCGGTCGCCGAGAGGTGTTACGGAATTCTTTCGGACCGTTTTCTCTTCTTCGGACTGGGTGCCGGTGGCTGCGGAAGCGGAATCACTCCGGTCAGCGCCCGCTTCGTCCGTGACTGCGTAGATTCCGCCATCAGGCTGTAGAGAGATGGACTTGTCCTTCGGAACATCGGCGGAGATGTCGATCCCGTGATCGACCGTGTAGTAGGTTCCGACGATGTCGGAAAGCGTATATCCGTTTTCCGCGAGCGTTTCTCCAGATGTTTCAAAGGGGGCAGCAACGAGCCAACCGTTCTGTGTGCGGAAGAGCTGATGAACGCGCGGCTCATGATATTCGCCATGATTGGCAAAACGCTGGTGATAGACAAGATAGAGTTTTCCATCCTCATCCTCCAGAGCAGAGTTGTGCCCGGGTGCCATGTAGGTGACATCCAGACTCGGGAAGGTGTAGTTGCCTATCATTTTGAGGCCGACCTTCTCCTGATGGGAGCCTCCGAGCGTTTGCCCGGAGGGATCGGTGTAGGGACCATCCGGGTTTTCTGAGCGGAAGAGGCGGATCTGATATCCGCCTTCTGCCGTAAGACTTCCATAGGAAACAAACAGGTAATAATAGCCGGTCGTTGCATCGTACTGGATCCACGGCCCTTCGCAGGATTGATGATTGCCGCTGATCAGGTGTTTTCCGAAATAGGCATCGACGCCGTCCGCATCATCCCGGGCGGGATGAATCACCTCACCGGTTTCCTCATTCAGCTCGAGAAGAAAAATTCCACCTGACCAGCTGCCGTAGACCATCCACAGCCGTCCATCCTTGTCATAGAACACGGTGGGATCAATCGCATTGGGCCATTTCATATTGTTGTAATCGGAGAGATTCAGATAACGCGTCTTCAGCTCGGTTTCGTCCGCAACATAGTTCATGATGTCGACCTTGCCTTTTTTGGCATCCAGACGAGTGAAACCGGAGTCGAGAAGACGGCCCTTGTATTCATAGGGACCGTTGACGGAATCCGAGACGGCCAAGCAGAGGGAAGACTTCACATAGGTGGAAGAGGTGCAGAAATACATACAGTATTTCTGCATGGCCTTGTTATAGATGATGTCCGGAGCCCACACGCTGTAGCCGCCCTCGGAATTCTTTCCGACCCAGGAAAAGGCATTGGACTCTTCGGAGAACAGATTGGAAAAAAGTTTGTTGTGACGTGAAACGCCGCTGAATACACCGGTCCAGTGCCGGAGATCGTCCGATTGGGCAGCGGCCATGTGGGATCCGAAAATCCAGTAAGTGCCGTCCTCTGCCCGGATGATGGAAGGATCATGAACGCTGGCACCTCCGTCCGTATGACCGGAAGGGAGGGATGCGGGATTGCTTCCTTTCATTTTTTCCTGAACTGCGGCATCGGACAGATCCATTCCGTTTACGGAGGAAGCGCAGCCAGAAAGGAGCGCAAAGACGGCGATGGTAGCAAGGCTGGATAAAATGGCTTTTTTCATCATAAAAATTCCTCTTTGTCGCATCTGCTGAATGGGGAAAGTGTATCGGGAGCAATTGGCAATGGCTTTCTGCACCCGGTTCATCCCTGCACCGTCCAAACCAATTCACATATGCTCTTTCTAAACGAAATTCACTCTGTAGGCAAAGAACCAACAGCCTCTTACAAATTTTTCAGCGGAGAGTAGGCGATCCGCACATTGATGTCCTGGTTGTAGTTGCCGAAAGTTTTGCCGAAGAGGGTGAGACCGCCGATGTTGACGGCAGAACCCAGAACTGCAATGCGGAACCGGATGGAGCTCTTGTCAGTCAGGTGGAACGAATCAATGGTGACATCCGACTTGCGGTCGCCGTCGATGAAGGTTCCCTTCTTGTTGATCTGCAGCATCTTCAAAAGACCGTACTGATTCCAGTTCGGAAACCACCAGTCCGGTGTAAGAAGGCCGCGCATTTCTCCAAAATCTCCGGGAGAGGTCCACTGGGCGATATTCACGTTGTTGAGGAAAAAGGTGATGTCGGAAGGCCAGTTCTCGTTGACACCGGGAGCCTCGGAGGAGATCTCCATGGAGATGCAGATTTCACTAATCTGCTGTCCATAGGGGATGAAATTCGGAATGACGTATTCCACATATCCTTTGGTGAACCAGAGAATGTCCGCGGTATAGCGGTCATTATGGAAGAAGTAGCGCCGGTCGTCCACCTCGCCGATCAGATGCTTCTCGGAAGCAAGGCCGCAGGTCGGATAGACGTCGCAGTCGCAGTAATGGCCGACCGGGATGGACGTGATGTAGATGTTCTGATTCGGAATGCCGTGGTCCAGTTCCACGAGAATTTTGTCCTGATTAACCGTGCAGATCTTCTGGTTGCCGTGCCCGCCCTTCTGGTTGGTGACGTGGATCAGGCCGCATTCCTCCAGAAGGCGGATGTGGCTGGTCAAAGCCCCATTGGAAATGTCGAGCTCCTGTGCCAGATCCTTCATATTAATTCCGTTGTTCTCAAGTAGAACGTTCAGAATCCGGATCCGGATCTCGGAACCAAGGGCCTTGAAAACATCCAGTCCGTCTTCGAGATTGGTGATACGCAGCATATGAGGTACCTCCTGCCTGAGTAGCTGTTTTAGAAAAAAATAAACTAAAAAAGAAACATGTAAACAACATAAAGAATTCTCTTTTATTTTAGCAGATATGACATACAATACAACCAAGAAAAATGAATGTAGCATGGATAATTTCGTTATAATCACGACAAATGATAGAAAAAACAATAATATATCGAAAAAACTAAAATACTTATTGACATCCTACTGTGAACAATTGTATATTGTGAACGTATAAAGGAACTGCAAACGGATTTTGATGTGCAATGTGACGCATCTGTTTCGGTGGGAAACAAAGAATTATAGGATAAAACATCGAAAAACAGCAGTTCCACAGCACGTTTTATTCATATTCCAGGAGGGAAAAGGTATGAAGAAAAAGTTATTGAGTGCATTGCTTGTAGGTGCTCTCGCAGCTTCCGTACTGACCGGATGCGCGGACGCAGTCAGCGACGCAGCAGCGGGTGATACCGCAGCGGCAAATGATGCGGCAGCAGCGGATGACACCGTTGCGGCAGATGATGCGGCAGCGGAGAATACGGATGCGGCAGGCGAGGCATCTACCGACACTGCAACGGCAGTGACCACCGTCGGAGATCCGAACGGTACCCACATGGAGGTATGGTCCTTCGTTGAAGCACACAATACATTCTATGCAAAGATGGTTGACAAGTGGAATCAGGAGAATCCTGACAAGACCATCGAGATTACTTTCACTACATATCCTTATGCAGACATGCATCAGAAGCTTCTGATGAGTCTTTCCGCAGGAGAAGGCGCTCCGGACATCTGTGACGTAGAGATGGGACAGGTTCCGAACATCTACGAAGGCCTTGATACTTGGCTGTATCCTCTGGATGACGCAATGAAGCCGTATGCGGCAGACATGCTGCAGTCTCGTCTGGATGCCTACAAGGGCTCTGATGGCAAGCAGTACGGCGCACCGTTCCATGTAGGTGCCACGGTCATGTATTACAACATGAAGGCTCTTGAGGATGCAGGTATCACGCAGGATGAAGTGGATGCAGTTGTGACCTGGGATGACTGGACAGCACTTGGCGAGAAGTATCTGAATGCCATCGGGAACCCGGATGGCAAGTATTGGACTTCAGTGGATACTGGCGGAACAGATTGGCAGTGGATTGCAATGGCAGAGTACGGTGAGGACTGGACCGGTGGATACGACGGAAAGGCAAACGTGCAGCTTGAGTCTGTTAAGAACATGCTGACTCAGGAGCAGGAGTGGGTCAATAGCGGACTGGCAGAGGTTTCTCCTGACGGACACGTTGACCTCGAGGCCGGCTACCAGAACATTCTGGACCACAACATCGTTTCCTTCCCGAAGGCAATGTGGTATATGAGCCGTTTCACCAACTACATGCCTGAGGAAAAGGGCAACTGGTACATTGCAAAGTGCCCGGTATTCAAGGAAGGCCAGAACTGCTCCGTTGGTATCGGCGGAACCGGGACGGTTGTTACCCAGCAGGCAGCTGACAAGGCGCTTGCAGCCGATTTCCTCTGCTATGCAAAGATGTCGCCTGAAGGTGAGGAGATGATCTGGAAAGATCTCGGATTCGATGTCTGCAACACCTCCCTGTGGACAGATGATGCGTTTGCACACGATGACAGCAACCAGTACAACCAGTTCTTCCGCAACTATCCTTATGATGTTCTTGCTGAGATCAAGGATCAGATCGGCACGGTTATGACGGTTCCGATTTCCACGACCATCAACGAGTACGCGAACAACACTACTCTGAATGAGATCCTTGAGGACGGCATGGATGTGGATGAGGCTCTTCAGGAGTTGCAGGATGCGGTTGACGCAGAGCAGTAATTCATAAGAAATGGCAGGCGCGGCTGGAAAAGCTGGACGGGAGACCGCAAGGCAAAAGAGTTTTCCGGCGGCCGTGCCGGACAGGAATGGGAAGCCCCGAAAGCCCTGAAAAGCTTCAGGGTTTCCCTTTTTTTGTAACGATTCGGCACCTGACGATTTTCAATGCGAATTCATCTGCCTGCAGCTCGATTTACATTGGAAATGCACGGAATCGTCACCTTTATATTAAGAAAACAACGAGGAAACCAGAATGAACAAAAAGAAGAGCGCTAGCGGTTTTCTGTACTCGCAGAAGGTCGCGCCATATGTGTTTGTCGCACCATTTATCATCTGCTTCGCAATCTTCTGGATATATCCGCTGATTTCAGCATTTGTCATGTCCATGGAGAATATCGGAGCGATTACCAGAACGTTTGTAGGATTCCGGAATTTTCAGAAGCTCCTGACGGACAAGGTTTTCCATACAGCCTGCCTGAATAGCCTGGAGTACACGGTTTTCACCTGTGCGCTTCTGATTCCGTTTCCGCTGCTGTATGCGGTAATGATGGACGGGAATATCGTCAAGGCAAAGGGCCTCTGGAAGGCCATGATGTATGTGCCAGCCCTGACCTCCGTTGTCATTTCCGGTACCCTGTTCCGCCTGATGTTCACGGAATATCGCACGGGCCAGATGAATGTTCTGATGGCGTTTTTCGGACTTCCGGCTTTTAAATGGCTGAAGGTGAAGTGGACATCGGAAATCGCCCTGCTCGTTCTGTGCTGCTGGAGATGGACCGGTGTGAATACGCTGTACTTTATGTCGGGACTCAAATCCATCGACAAGTCGATGTATGAATCCGCAGAGATTGACGGCGCGAACAGCTGGCAGAGATTCCGTTTTATTACGCTCCCTCTGATCAAGCCGACCACCATCTACGTCTTGACCATTTCCATATATGCGGGACTTGCAATGTTCCTGGAGTCCTTCATGCTGTGGGCAGGAAACGATTCCCCGAAGAACATCGGATTGACCATCGTTGGATATCTGTACAAGCGCGGCATCCAGAAGAACGACATGGGCTATGCCTGCGCCGTCGGTGTTGTCCTGATGATCATCGGACTGACCATCAACTTCATTCAGCTGGGACTGAATGGCACTCTGAAGAAGGAGGAAGACTGATATGGCAAACCGGAATCTTTCTGATGCTTCCGGAAAGAAGCTTCGCTCCGTATCCAAAACCAACCGGATTCTCTCCGTTTTGGGAACAGCATTTTTTGCAATTCTTTCCTGCATCCTGATTTATCCGCTTTTCTGCGGATTGATTGCATCGTTCCGCCCTGGACGTGAGCTGATCCGCCGTGGTCTGGCATTGAACCTGGATCCCAATGGAATGACTTTGAACAACTACATCTATCTGTTCAGTGGGAACGCCGATTCTAGGAAATACTGGATGTGGTTCAAGAACTCCATGGTACTGACCATCGTGACCGTTGTGCTTACGCTGCTGGTATGCTACTTTGTTTCCTATGGAATTACGATGTACAACTTCAAGCTCCAGCGCTTCCTATTCATTCTGGTCATCGCGACCATGATGGTTCCGTTCGAAATTCTTCTGATGCCCCTGTATCAGGAGATGATTGACATCAAGCTAATCGACACGATGGCGGGCGTGATCCTGCCGGGGCTGTGTTCAGCGTCAACGATTTTCTTCTTCCATCAGTACATGATTTCACTTCCGAAGGAACTCTTGGATGCGGGGAGAATTGATGGAGCAAACGAATATTATATTTCGGTTAAAATTATGATGCCGATCACAAAGCCGGCATTTTCCTCCATGGCGATCCTGTGTGCCATGGGCGCATGGAACAACATGCTCTGGCCTCTCATGGTCTTCCGCAAGGCGGAGAAGTTCACGCTGACCATCGGTCTGAACACTCTGTTGACACCTTACGGCAACAACTATGATATGCTGATTGCGGGTTCCATGCTGGCGATTGTTCCGATCATGGTCGTATTCCTGGCGTTCCAGAAATACATCATCGACGGAATGACGGCGGGTGCAGTCAAGGGCTGATCCACAAGAGGGAGCCTGCAGCGGATTATGTCCGAAAAATGCGTTCGGACAGGTTCTTTTGCATAAATCAGTTTTCAGACATTACAGACAGGCACAAGAAAGGGAGGTACCACACAGATGGCACGCAAAACAAAACTGATTGTCGACAAGGATTTTAAAATCGGAGAAGTAGATAAGAGAATTTACGGATCTTTTATTGAGCATCTTGGCCGCGCGGTGTACACCGGCATTTATCAGCCAGATCATCCAACTTCGGATGAACTGGGATTCCGGAAGGACGTGATCGATCTTGTCAAAGAACTGGATGTTCCGATTGTCCGTTATCCGGGCGGAAACTTTGTCTCCAATTTCTACTGGGAGGATTCCGTTGGACCGAAGGAGCAGAGAAAGCCGAGACTTGATCTTGCGTGGAGAACCTATGAGCCAAACCTTGTTGGCATCAACGAATTCTCCAAATGGGCAGAGAGGGCGAATACCAATGTCATGATGGCGGTCAACCTCGGAACCCGCGGAACCGCCGATGCGTTAAATCTTCTGGAGTATTGTAACCTGAACACGGATTCCTACTATGCGAATCTTCGACGCCAGCACGGCGACAAGGACCCGTACGGCATCAAGCTCTGGTGCATGGGCAATGAGATGGACGGACCGTGGCAGATGGGCCACAAGGAGGCACTGGAATACGGTCATCTTGCGGCAGAAACCTCCAAAGCCATGAAGACCATGGACCACTCCATTGAGACGGTTGTCTGCGGCTCCTCCAATGTCATGATGCCGACCTTCGGAAAGTGGGAGTCCACTGTCCTGGATGAGGCCTATGACTATGTGGACTATGTTTCTCTGCATCAGTACTGGGGCAATCAGGATAACGATACTCCGGAGTTCTTCGCAGTAACAGATGATCTGGAATATTTCCTGAATTCGGTCATTGCAACCTGTGACTATGTAAAGGCGACGAAGCACGGCAAGAAGAACATCAACCTGTCCTTTGACGAGTGGAACGTCTGGTATCACTCTACGCAGCAGGACAACGAGGATATGGAGAATCTTCCCTGGAGATCTCATCCGCATCTTCTGGAGGACATCTATAATTATGAAGACGCCATCGTGGATGCACTGGCACTCATCAAGTTCCTGCAGCACGCGGACCGCGTGAAGGTTGCGTGCCTGGCACAGCTCGTCAATGTCATCGCGCCGATTATGACCGAGGAGAACGGCCCTGCCTGGAGACAGACGATTTTCTATCCGTTCTATCTGGTTTCGAAGTATGGACGCGGTGTGGCGCTGCAGCCTGTGATGTCCGGCGATGATCATGCAACCAGCAAGCACGATCATGTTACGGATGTGGAGGCGGTTTCCGTCTACAATGAGGAGAAGGAGCAGGTAGCAGTTTTTGCCGTCAACCGCAACACCGAGGAGAACGTGGAGTTTGAGGTCGATCTTCGCGGCTTTGAGGGCTATCAGGTTGTGGACTTCCAGGCAATGGAGGGGACCGATATGAAGGCAGTCAACTCTGCGGCGGGCGAGGTTGTGAAGCCCTTTGCAAGAACGGACTACAAGCTGGACGGCGGAATCCTTACGGCAAACTTAAAGCCCGCAAGCTTTGTTACGATTGTACTTGGCAAATGAGAGGGCAGATCCTTTGAGAATTTGACAGGGAAATGCTTGAAAAAGGACAGCAGAGGATTGTTACCTATTTGACAGAAAGGATTTTTCATGGCAAAAATTCTGATCAATGAGCAAAAGAAAAAGGGACACATCAATCCGGAAATTCAGGGGCAGTTTTCGGAGCATCTTGGACGAGGAATCTACGAGGGACTGTACGTTCGTCCGGATTCCGGCATAGAGAACGTAAACGGCATGCGCACGGATGTGGTGAACGCATTGAGGGAGATGAAGGTTCCGCTCCTGCGTTGGCCGGGAGGCTGTTTTGCCGATGAGTATCACTGGATGGACGGCATTGGGACGAAGGAAAAGCGCAAGAAGATGATCAATACGCACTGGGGCGGCGTGCTGGAGGACAACAGCTTCGGCACTCACGAATACTTTGAGCTGGTGCGTCAGCTTGGATGCAAGACATACATCAACGGGAACCTCGGTTCCGGAACCGTGCAGGAAATGTCGGAGTGGATTGAGTACATGACCTTTGATGGAATGTCTCCTATGACCGAGCTACGTAAAGAAAACGGACATGAGGAGCCATGGAGAGTCGACTATTTCGGCATCGGCAATGAGAACTGGGGCTGCGGCGGCAACATGACGCCGGAATACTATGCGAATCTTTATCGCCGGTATCAGACCTACTGCCGTCAGTATCATCCGGACAAGCCGTTTCTCAAGGTATGTGGCGGACCGAACGTGGCGGATACGAACTGGACGAAGAAGGTGCTGGAAACCTGTTTTGCGGAACCGGGCGGATCCATGTCTCACGGCTTCATGGACCTTTTGAGCATTCACTATTATGTGCATCCGGGCGGATGGGAGAATAAGGGGTCGGCAACGGAGTTTGACCGCGAGATGTTCTATCAGACCATGCAGAGAACCCTTTACACGGAGGACCTTCTGAAACTTCATGGAGACATTCTGGACATTTATGATCCGGAGAAGAAGATCGGATTTTCATTCGATGAGTGGGGCGGCTGGTATGACTGCGAGCCGGGAACCAATCCTGGATTTTTGTATCAGCAGAATACGATGCGCGATGCATTGATTGCTGGAACGACGCTGAACATTTTTAACCGTCACTGTGACCGCGTGAAGTTGGCGTGCCTTGCTCAGATGGTCAACGTCATTCAGTCGGTGATCTTAACGGACGGCGAGAAGATGATTCTGACGCCTACTTATCATGTGTTCCACATGTATAAAGACCATCAGGACGGTGAGCTTCTGGATTCCATGATTCTGGAGAACGAGGAGGTGGGAACAGAGGCACATCCGGTGCCGGCACTGAATGAGTCCGTCTCTGAAAAGGACGGTGTGATCACGGTGACCATTGCCAATATGGATGCAGAGCACAGCTATCCCGTTTCTTTGAGGTTCAATGAGAAGACGCCGACATCCTTGGAGGCACGTGTGGTTTCGGAGGAGATGCATGCGAAGAATACCTTTGAGGAACCGAACGCTGTAACAGAGAAGGTGCTGGATGGCGTTGAGCTTACGAAGAACGGATGCCGGTTTGAGATCCCTGCCTGCTCTGTCGTGAAGCTGTCGATCCGATAATTGCATACAGAGAAATTTGTCAGAGCGGGAATGTGCGATTGGTCCATTCCCGCTTTTTGTGATTAATCGTATGAGGGTGATATAGCATGAAAGAACACTGCATTAAATGCCTTCTGGAAGAATTGGATCCTGCACAGTATGAACGTGACATCGGAAGACTCCTTGCCATGATGGACCGCGAGCAGAAGACACCGAAGGAAGAATATGAACACCGCCTTGCGGTCTGTAAGAATTGTGACTATCTCTCCAAGGGAACTTGCAATGCCTGCGGATGCTTCGTGGAGCTTCGTGCGGCGACAGGAAGCATCCACTGCCCGTACAAGAGATGGTGAAGGAGAAAAGGTTCGGCTAGACATAAAGAGGCCAACGATGTATATTTCATGGCGCGAGGCGCCCTGACTTTCACCGTTGACTTTTTTCGAGGATCTCTGTCAATGGGATTCAAATACTTCAGCAACCTGATGAAGCAGGTTGTCTCCATCTTTTTGGCGCATCAAAACAAGGCAGCTCATACCTTTACAGATGGCTTCTACGCTCTCGTTGCTCCGAAAGGATACGGCCTGCGCCTGTTTTCGTTTGTAGTTTCTCAGATGCCGCTCGGCTTCGTTGTTTGTTGCCGGCACCTTCGTATCATGGAGAAAGAGGAGATGGTTGTCCCTGTACTTTTCCATTCGCCGGTAAAGATTATAGCCATCCTTAAAGTATGCGCCCGGAGGGTCGTATTCGTACTCTTCCCGTGCTTTGAACAGGATTGCATCATATCTGTTCTCCAGGCTGACAACCTTCTCCACATCCGGGTCAGCTCTTGGAAGAAGGCTGTTCCGGTAATGAACCATTTCCTGGATAAGCGTATGTATTTCCCTGTTCCTGCTGCGCTCAGGCTCATTCTCCATGCTGCTTTTCAGATACCTCAGGATATGGGCACAGCATTCCTGATGCTTTGATCCGTAACGGTAATACGTGGTATCGTGGTCGTGCACGATAATACCCTGGTAATCTTTTAACAGTGTAGATTCGACACCTTCGTGTCCCTTCTTCCTGTTGAAGAAGTACAGCGCTCGTCCGTCCGGAAGTGCACAGACATGGATAAAGACATTTTCCCCGTTCACACGGCCAACCGTGTTGTCGGCATGCATTACCAGGACAAAGAGGAACTCGCTGCAGGCCTTGCTGAGTTCTTCTTCGGACCTTTTCGCGAATTCAGTGGCAAGGCCATTAATCATCCCTTTTGAAATATTCAGCTGTCCGCCCGTCAGGTCGGACAGAAGTTTCCTGCACTTGTCAATCGAAACGTTGCATTCCGTGTTCAAAAGATACAGGAGTGCCTTGATGTTTCCAGCATAGTTGCTTTGGAAGAAGGGATAGATGAATTCTCAAAGTCGCAATTCAGTTGCGCTAGGAGCTTCCTGTTTTTATTCTGTTCATCCTCAAGGATGGCAGTTTTGTTATCGTATTCCCTTCGTAGCTCTGTAAGCCTGTCCTTCAGGTCGTCCCGCTCTTTTTCCGCTTTTAGTGCCCGTGCTTCCATTTCCCGGAGTCTTCGGCCAAACTGTTTCTCCCTTTT
>Ga0129312_1001532_pt1 | contig 13266 bp, 11 predicted proteins | sample O827metagenome_FD_94434 | JGI IMG/M metagenome (GOLD analysis project Ga0129312, IMG submission 94434) | Orangutan group fecal microbial communities from Wisconsin, USA - O827 metagenome | ecosystem: Host-associated > Mammals > Digestive system > Large intestine > Fecal | place: USA: Wisconsin... | reverse complement strand
GATCGCGAAGCGACTGCGTTCATGAGCAAGTAGCGAAGCGGATTGCGAATGTCCGCTTTACGGTAAATAGGTAAGCCAAAGAACGGTGTGAGCTGAAGGTCACACCGTTTTTCTGAATTCATCGTCCACGAAGTTCACGTAAAATATTTCCGGGCTTTAATTTAACCGAATCAAGTAAGTCCCCTGCTTCAACTGCGAATATCCGCTTGACATTACGGCATTTATGATATAATTGCCCTATAAAGAAATGGACGTTTTCTTCAAAGATAAATCTGAGAGGAGTGGAGACATGAGACTTTTACTGGCTGAAGACGAAAAGGCGCTGTCAAAGGCGCTTACAACTATATTGGAGAGAAATAATTATTCTGTCGATGCGGCATACGACGGAAAAGAGGCACTGGAGTATTTAGAAGCAGATAATTATGATGGTGTGATCCTTGACATTATGATGCCAAAGATAGACGGCATTACCGTGCTGCAGGAGATACGAAAAAAAGGGAATCTGATCCCCGTACTGCTTTTGACTGCCAAATCCGAGGTGGATGATAAGGTGATCGGCCTGGACGCCGGTGCGAATGATTATCTTACAAAGCCGTTCAATTCACGAGAACTTCTGGCTCGTATTCGGGCAATGACACGAACACAGACAGTCCAAAGGAACTCTCAGCTGAAGGTTGGGAATATCACATTGGATCGTGCAACCTACGAGCTCTCGGCAGCATCCGGCAGCTACAGGCTGGCAAACAAAGAGTTCCAGATGATGGAAATGCTGATGAGCAACCCCAAAAACGTCATTTCTACCGAGCGGTTTATGGAAAAAATCTGGGGGTATGACAGCGAAGCCGAAATCAATGTTGTGTGGGTGTATATCTCTTATCTCCGTAAAAAGCTTGCTGCACTGCACGCAGATATTCAGATCAAGGCTCTGCGCAATATCGGCTATACACTGGAGGAAAAAGAATGATACGGACACTGCGCATAAGATTGATTCTTGCCTCCATGGCTTCGCTGCTATTGGTTCTGACCGTTATTTTGGGATCTGCGGGAATCCTAAATTACAAAAAAATATTAACCGATGCTGACCGCATTCTGGATATTTTAGCCGAAAATGATGGAAGGTTTCCGGCCGATATCCCCCCGAAAAACGATTTCTTTTCGACAGACAGAAAGCCGAGGAACGACCGCCTTAACTCCCCCGAATTACCCTATGAATCCAGATATTTTTCCGTGTTCCTTACACAGGGCGGAGGAACGGCAGCTGTAAACACAGGGAAAATTGCGGCAGTTGACACACAGGCTGCCATTGAATACGCACAGATGGTTTTGAATCGTGGAGATTCCAGAGGTTTTATAGAAGCTTACCGGTATATCCTATATCCGTCCGACGATGAGATCCATATTGTTTTTCTTGATTGCGGACGGGAAATTGGCTCCTTCCAACGCTTTTTACTCACGAGTGCAGGTGTTGGCATCCTTGGTTTATTGGCTGTACTGCTGCTGCTCATCATTCTTTCAAGACGGATCGTGAAGCCCTTTTCTGAGAATTACGAAAAACAAAAGCAGTTCATTACCGATGCCGGACATGAACTGAAAACTCCTCTGACGATCATTGATGCCGACGCAGAAGTATTGGAAATGGATGTCGGAGAAAATGAATGGCTTTCGGATATCAAAAATCAAACCAAGCGATTGGCTCAACTGACCAATAATCTGATTCTTTTGTCACGGATGGAAGAACAGCCGCAAGCAGAAAAAATAGAATTCCCCGTTTCTGATCTGGCAGAGGAAACGTTGGAGGCGTTTCAAGCTCTTGCCAAAACTCACAACAAAACCATTTCCGGTCAAATTGAGCCAATGCTTTCGATGGTAGGTGATGAGAACGCCATCCGGCAGTTGATCGTCATTCTTCTGGACAATGCCGTAAAATATTCTGATGACGGCGGAAAGATTGAGCTTTCATTAAAAAAGAAAAAACACACCCTTCAGCTGGGCGTGTTCAACACGGCAGAATCCATCTCAAGAGAAGATCTGACCCATTTGTTTGACCGCTTTTATCGTGCAGACAAATCCAGAAACTCCAAGACCGGCGGTTACGGTCTGGGACTTTCCATTGCAGCAGCCATTGTAAGCGCGCATAAGGGAAAAATCATGGCAAATACACAAGACGAGGAATCGCTGTTAATTACAGTGATTTTTCCCTTATAATACTGTCTGAATCGAAATAGTTATCCAAGACGCTTTTCCTGAACGGAGAGCGTCTTTTTTAAGTTGAGTTAAGCTTCGAGTTTAAGTTTGTCTAAGGTTTGCCCTGTATCATATAAACAAGAAATGACGAAAATGGAGGAAAAGAAATGGCATATCAAGCAACCTTCAAGCGATATGAAATCAAATATCTGCTGACACCGCAGCAAAAAGAAGCGGTTTTACAGGCGATGAAGCCCTATATGAAACTCGATGACTATGGACGCACCGTGATTCGGAATATTTATTTCGATACAGGAAATTTTCGATTGATCCGCCGTTCGTTGGAAAGCCCGCCATATAAAGAAAAGCTGCGGATACGTAGTTACCAGACAGCGGCGGATGACGATCCTGTCTTTGTAGAACTGAAAAAGAAATATAAATCTGTAGTCTATAAACGAAGGCTTACTCTCCCGAAGGCACAGGTCATGGATGCGTTCTTATATGACCTGCCGCTTCCGGTTCAATCTCAAATCGCAGAGGAGATTGAATATTTCCGTTCTTACTATGCGAATCTGCATCCTGTCGTTTTTCTTTCTTACGAAAGAGAAGCCTTTTATTCTTTAGATGGAGGAGACTTTCGTGTTACCTTTGACGAAAACCTCCTTTATCGAGAGTCTGATCTTAGTCTTGGCAGCGAAGCATATGGAACACCGCTGCTGGGGAAAGGACAAACGCTGATGGAGATCAAAACAGTGGGCGGCCTGCCGCTTTGGATGAGCCATACATTAAATCGTCTTAAAATTTTTAAAACATCGTTTTCAAAATACGGGCTGGCATACCAGCATATGATGACAAAATACAAAACAGATGAAGAAAGGAATGTTTACTATGTTTGCTGATTTATTTCGGGGATTGTTTGACACGGATATGACCAGTGTTATTGCAATCAGTGACTTTCTCCTTTGCGTTGGAAGCGCCTTGATCATGGGGCTAATCCTGACAGCATTTTATATGTACCGTACCAGATATACTAAAAGCTTTGCAGCAACGCTCGCTCTGCTTCCCGCAGTGGTCTGTGTGGTTATAATGATGGTAAATGGAAATGTAGGAACCGGCGTTGCAGTCGCAGGTGCGTTCAGCCTTGTTCGGTTCCGCTCTGCACCCGGTTCGGCAAAGGAAATCGGTGCAATCTTCCTCGCCATGGGTACCGGATTGATTATTGGAATGGGATATATCGGCTATGCGTTTGTGTGTGCCCTCCTTCTTGGATTTGTCAGTGCTCTCTATAATCACCTGGATTTCGGTGCGAAAACGAACTCCGCACGATACAAAACCCTTCATATCACCATCCCGGAGGATCTGGATTACACGGATGTTTTTGAGACGATTCTCAAGGAGTATACCGATTTTCATGAACTGACAATGGTAAAAACCACGAATATGGGAAGCTTGTTCCGTCTCACTTACAATCTTACGCTGAAAACCGCATCAAAAGAAAAAGAACTGATCGACAAGCTTCGCTGCCGGAACGGGAATCTTGAAATCTCAATTTCCGCACAGGAAACCATGATCGGAGAATTGTAACAGGAGGTATACCGATGAAAAGAATAACCTTATTTTCGCTGGCGTCAGCAGTTCTGTTGACACTTTCCGCGTGCAGTTCCGATAACACTACCCAAACGGAAAGTTCATCTTCACAGACGGTTCAAACAGAAACGGAGGGATTGGTTTCCTCTGCCGATTCGTCCGATATGTTTACGGATAACGATCTGGAAATTGGGTATGACGAGGAACACAGTGCAAAGATCACCCTATCAGGAGACAGCGCTTCCAGTGATTCGGACGCTGTTCAGATTTCCGGCAGCACGGTTACCATTACGGATGAGGGTACCTACATTCTTTCCGGCACATTACATAACGGCATGATTGTTGTGAACGCAGAAGATACAGACAAGGTGCGGCTGGTTTTGAATGGCATAGATGTTACCAACAGCACTTCAGCAGCTATTTATGTTCCGGAAGCGGACAAGGTATTTATTACCACCGCATCCGGTACTGAAAACACGCTGAGTAACGGAGGTGAGTATATTGCGATTGATGACAATAACATCGACGCAGTTATTTTCTCCAAATCCGATCTGACATTGAACGGCGCAGGAATCCTTGCGATTCACGCAGCTGCAGGCCATGGCATCGTTTCCAAAGATGATCTGGCTCTTACCAGCGGTACCTATGATATTACGGCGGCTAGTCACGGCCTCTCGGGTAAAGACAGCGTGAGGATTGCCAGCGGGACATATACGATCACAAGCGGAAAGGACGGTATCCATGCTGAGAACGCAGATGATGCCAGCAAGGGATTTTTGTATATTGCAGGAGGAACCTTTACCATTACAGCAGATGGCGACGGAATCAGCAGTAGCGCATATCTGCAAATTGAGGATGGTTCCTTTACCATTACGACAGGAGAGGGCAGTGCCGGCGCTGTGATGACCACCGACACTTTGGATTTTGGACAGCGAGGCAAACCTCAGGATCAAACCACGGATGCTGCGACGGAGGATGCTGCAACAGTAGATGCTGCGACCAGCTGGAAGGGAGTGAAAGCAACAGGTGCGATCACGATTGCAGGCGGAACCTTTGTCACCGACACGGCGGATGATTCGATCCACTCAAACAGTGATATCCTCATTTCAAACGGTGTGTTTGATCTGAAAAGCGGAGATGACGCAATTCATGCAGACGCCGCAGTTCAGCTTCAAAACGGTGATTTTACCATATCCTATTGCTATGAAGGGATTGAGGGCTTATCGGTCACCATCGATAACGGAACCTTTGATATTACCTCTGTAGATGATGGTATCAACGCCGGCGGAGGCATTGACAGCTCCGGATTTGGTGGAGGCCGCCCCGATCAGAATCAGTTTTCCGGTTCTTCCGACAACTTTGTTACGATCAACGGTGGAAGCTTTGTCATCGTATCCACGGGAGACTGCATCGATTCCAATGGCGCTTTAACAATCAACAGCGGAACATTGAACCTCACCTGTAACGGAAACGGAAACACTGCACTGGATTGTGATGGAACCTACACCAATAATGGCGGCGATGTGACTACCAACGATGGCTCAGAAAACAATCCGGGTCAGATGGGCGGCGGTAGAGGCGGCCCAAATGGAAAGCGGAATCCTGGCAATATGGGGGAACAGAATCAGAGGAAAAACCCCGGCGAAAAGGGGAAGAATCCAAGCAAATACAAGTGATAAACCGCTTGGAAAGTACGGCAGGATGCGCAGAGCGTTTCTTGCGGTAAACAATCCAATACTCTTGGATGATATGATTCTGACGGAGACCTTGTTTTCGCACTTATGGGAAATTGATGAAACAGCTCGCCGTAGAGTAAAACAGATAATGACTGAATTTCTAGAGAGAAATCCAGCTCCGGATAAGGCAACTCAGCAACTGGAATGGGTGCAGTATATGAGTAGTCTGAAATCACAGGCAGAAGAAATCGTAAATGCAGAACTAATTTTTGGCAACAGAATATATAATTTTTATTTTGGGCTGACTGTAACAGGTCAGCCTTATTTCTTTGATGGGACAATTCTTGGATTATATTTGGGCAGCTCGTGCATTGTGCTTTTGACAATTCAAGAACTGTCAAAAGCACAATGTAAGAATACTGATAATAGTGATACTGATCCTTTCCTGTCTGTAGGTGTTTCGGCATATATGGCAAGGGTGCGAATGAGAACGGATCAGAATATTTATTGATTGAGAATTGCAATTTGAAATTGAACTTAGAGAAAAAAGAGGTATAATGTTCTCATAGCACAAAATTATGAGAAGTTGTGTTTGTAGGAGGTGAAACATGGCTGTTTGTTATAATAAATTATGGAAAATTCTTATTGATCGTGGTATGAGCAAGACGGAACTTATTAAGGCTGCAAAAATTAGTACAAATGCCATGGCAAAACTGGGAAAGAATGAAGATGTACGGGTAGAGGTTTTGGTTAAAATATGCGGAGTGTTAAATTGCTCCATAGATGATATTCTGGATATCATTCCAGAACAGACAGCTTAAGGCAAGGAGGATATACTGATGAGAACTGTTTTATCAAAGAAACAAATGACAGAAGAAGACATCAAATTGAATTATATTACTCCTGCTATTATGAAAGGCTGGAAAGGTCATATCACGATGGAGACTAAAATCACGGATGGTCGCATCAATATCCGTGGAAACATCGTGGCTCGTAGCAAACCTAAGTTTGTTGATTATATGCTTTACCTCAACGATGGAAAGCCTATTGCCGTTGTTGAAGCAAAAGACAATAACCACTCTGTATCTCACGGCTTGCAGCAAGCTATGACCTATGCTCAGATGATGGATCTCCCGTTTGCTTATTCCTCAAACGGAAACGCTTTCTATGAGCATAACTTTTTGACCGGACAGGAACAGCAAATTGCTTTAGATAAATTTCCGACACAGGATGAGCTTGTGGCGAGATATTATGCTGAGCTGAACGGCGGTAAGGGCATTTCTGATTTGGAAAAGAAAATTGTTTCACAGCCCTACTATTCCTCACAAAATACATATCCTCCACGATACTATCAGCGAAACGCTGTAAATAGAACCGTTGAAGCAATCGCCAGAGGACAGCAGAGATTGCTGCTTGTCATGGCTACCGGAACAGGCAAAACATATACTGCTTTTCAGATTGTATATCGTCTGCTCCGTTCTGACCTTAAAAAGAGAATTTTGTATTTGGCAGACAGAAATATTCTTGTAGACCAAAGTATTGCACAGGACTTCGCACCGCTTGAAAAGACAATTTACAAGGTTGATTTTTCTGACAAAGAATGTTTGAGAGAAATTGCATCCCATGAAGTGAATTTTGCCCTCTATCATCAGATGGTGGGACAGAATGATGAGGAGCATTTCAGGCAGATTCCGCCAGAATACTTTGACCTTATTGTGGTAGACGAGTGCCACCGAGGAAGTGCTAAGGAAGATAGCAACTGGCGCAAGGTTTTGGAATACTTTTCTTCTGCCACTCAGATCGGTATGACCGCTACTCCAAAGGAAAGTGAAAAGGTGTCGAACATAGATTATTTTGGAGTGCCAATTTATATTTACAGCTTAAAACAGGGCATTGAGGACGGCTTCCTTGCCCCGTTTAAGGTTATCAATATCACAACCAACATCGGAGACGGCTGGAGACCATACCAGGGGCAGACCGATATTTTCGGCAATGTCATTGAAGACCGCATTTACAACAACCGGGATTACGATTACACCATCATTCTCCAAGACCGCATTGATGAGGTTGCCAGGGAGATTACGGAATATCTGAAAAGCACCGACAGAATGCAGAAAACTATCGTCTTCTGTGCTTCCGAAGACCATGCAGAACGCATGAGGATTGCCCTTATCAACCACAATTCTGACATGGTTAAGGAGAGCCCGGACTATTGCGTGAGAATTACAGGCTCGGATGTTTATGGCAAGTCCAAACTTGATTATTTCATCTCTGTATCTGAGCCTTATCCAGTCATTGCAACAACTTCGGAACTTCTTTCTACCGGAGCTGACTGCAAGATGACGAAGCTGATTGTTCTCGACAAGACGGTTGAGAGCATGACTACCTTTAAGCAGATTATTGGACGAGGAACCCGTATCAGAGAAAAGGACGGCAAAACGCATTTCATCGTTATGGACTTTAGAAATGTGACAAGGCTATTTTCTGACCCCGATTGGGACGGCCCTATTGAGCAGGACGAGGGCTTCCAACATGGCGACTCTAAGCCAAAAGGCGGCGGACATGGCGGTGGTGGAGGTAAAGAACCTCCTGTTGATCCCGTAGAGCCCCCTATCGTTGATAAGGATGGATGCCGAGTAAAGATTATCAACAAGACGGTTTCTGTCTATGATGCCAACGGTAAGTTGCTCAGACAGGAAGATATAATTGACTATACAAGAACCAATATCAAGGGCGAATACGCTTCTTTATCCGACTTTATCCGTAAATGGAAAGCATCGGACAAGAAGAAAACCATTGAAGAATCCTTTATGGCAATGGGTATCGACTTGAAAGCACTAAAAGCAGACCAAGGCATGGAAGATGTGGACGATTTTGACTTCATCTGCTATGTGGCATACGGTAAGAAGCCGCTGACCCGAAAAGAACGAGCTAATAATGTCAAGAAGAAAGACTTTTTCAGCAAGTATTCTGCCGATGCACAGGCTGTCCTTGATATATTGTTGGACAAGTACAGGAACCAAGGTATCACAGAGGTTGAGAATATTAAGGTTCTTTCTCTTGCAGATTTTGCCAATTACGGTAAGCCCGCAAAAATTGTCAAGCTGTTTGGTGGAAAAGCGCAATATGAAGCTGCTGTTAGAGAACTTGAAGCAAGTATTTATGAAGAAGTAGAGGTAGGGTAATTATGGCGATGCAGTCAGGTTTTATAAAAAGAATTAGAGATATAATGCGTATGGACGCAGGTATCAACGGTGATGCCCAGAGAATTGAGCAGATGGTATGGATGCTCTTTCTCAAAGTTTATGACGCAAAGGAAGATGATTGGGAACTGAATGAGGATAATTATGAATCCATCATTCCCGAAGATCTTAGATGGAGAAATTGGGCGAAAGCCGACGAAAACGGTCACGCTATGACTGGCGACAAGCTCCTTAGCTTCGTCAACAATACCCTGTTCCCGGTGCTGAAAGGCAATGATGTCAAAGAAAGTGACACGGTTCTCTATGTGGGTATCAATGTTACACCTGACACCCCGATTAAGAAAGCTATTGTCAAGTCAACCTTCGAAGACGCCAACAACTATATGAAAGATGGCGTTTATCTCCGTCAAGTCATTGATGTCATTGATGAGATCGAATTTGATGATGTTAAAGAAAGCCATGACTTTGGCTTTGTCTATGAGGAAATTCTGCGAGAGTTGCAGTCTGCCGGTTCTTCCGGTGAATTCTACACGCCGAGAGCAGTCACAGAGTTTATGGCTCTGATGATCAAGCCGCAGCTTGGCGAAAAGATGGCAGACTTTGCTTGTGGCACTGGTGGTTTTATCACATCTTGGCTTGGACAGCTTTCCAAGCAGGTGACTGACACCACAGCTCAGAAGCAACTTGACGATAGTATTTACGGAATTGAGAAAAAGCCGTTTCCTTATCTGCTCTGTGTGACTAATATGCTACTGCACGATATTGAGGTTCCGAACATCTATCACATGAACTCGCTGAAGCATAATCTGCTGGACTATACAGACGATGATAAGTTTGATGTCATTTTAATGAATCCTCCCTATGGAGGACATGAGGATAAATCTATTCAAAACTTTTTCCCTGATGACCTAACAAGCTCTGAGACCGCAGACCTTTTTATGTCTGTTATCATGTACCGTCTGAAAAAGAATGGTCGTGCGGCTGTTATTCTGCCTGATGGCTTCCTGTTCGGTACAGATAATACCAAGGTTGCTATCAAAAAGAAGCTGTTCTCTGAGTTTAATCTGCATACTGTAATCCGTATGCCGCACAGCGTATTTGCACCGTACACGTCCATCACCACCAACATTCTGTTCTTTGACCATACAAAGCCGACAGAGGAAACTTGGTTCTATCGTCTGGATATGCCAGAGGGATATAAAAACTTCTCAAAGACCAAGCCGATGGAATTGAAGCACTTTAAACCTGCCATGGATTGGTGGAATAGCCGAGAAGAAATTACTTCGGCTGGTTTTGATAAGGCAAAGAAATATACCGCAGAGGAAATTGCTGCAAGAAACTACAATATCGACCTTTGCGGTTATCCTCACGAGGAAGAAGAAATTCTGCCGCCAAAGGAATTGATTCAGCAGTATCAGGAAAAGCGTGCAAGTCTGAACGCTGATATTGACCGCATTTTGGCACAGATTACGGAGATATTGGGAATTGATTTGGAGGAAGAATAATGACCGGACAACAGCTGAAAAACTCAATATTACAGATGGCTGTTCAGGGCAAACTTGTTCCGCAAGACCCCAATGATGAACCAGCATCTGTATTGCTTGAAAGAATACGAAAAGAAAAAGAACAGCTTATCAAAGAAGGTAAAATCAAAAAGGAAAAGAATCCATCTTACATTTTCCGGGGTACCGATAATTTGCCTTATGAGAAAGTCGGCAAAAATGAGCCAGTGTGCATTGCGGATGAGGTGCCGTTTGAAATTCCGGAGAGTTGGGAATGGGTACGACTGAGCAAAATCGTTTACAACAGAGGGCAAATGGCACCGGCAAATGATTTCTGTTATATAGATATCGGATCTATTGATAATAAACATCAAAAACTAAGTGATGCAGAAAATATAATTGCTATAGATAAGGCACCCTCAAGGGCAAGAAAAATTGTCGATATAGGTGATATTCTTTACTCTACTGTGCGTCCATATCTGCATAATATGTGTATTGTTGACCGTCCCTTTAGCCATCAACCTATTGCCAGTACAGGCTTCGCTGCCCTCACTTGTCATACTGGATTTTACAATGAGTTCCTGTTTTATTATCTAATGTCACCAGACTTTGATGCGTATGCAAATGACACAGACAATGCCAAGGGAGTTGCTTATCCTGCGATCAACGATAATAAACTATATCAGGCACTTATACCAGTTCCTCCTGAAGCGGAGCAAAAAAAAATTGTAGAAAAAATCAAAAAAGTATTGCCTTATGTTGATACATACAGAACTTCATACTCTGAATCAGAATCTCTAAATAATGCTTTTCCTAACAGACTAAAGAAATCTATTTTACAGGAAGCAGTTCAAGGTAAACTTGTTCCCCAAGATCCCACCGATGAACCTGCTTCTGTCCTTCTGGAGCGTATTCGTGCTGAGAAAGAGCAACTGATTAAGGCAGGCAAAATCAAGCGTGATAAGCACAAGTCCGTCATTTTCAGAAGGGATAATTCTCATTATGAAAAGTTGGACGGAATCGAGTGCTGTATTGACGATGAGATACCTTTTGATTTACCCGAATCTTGGGAATGGGTTCGCTTCTTTTCAGTGGTAGACATAGCAACAAACCTCGTTCGTCCAGAGGAATATGCCGACTATATGCATATCGCCCCAGATAACATTGAAAAAGCAACCGGGACTCTTTTTGAGTGTCATACGGTACAGCAAGATAAGGTAGTAAGTCCAAACCATCTGTTTTATAAAGGGCAAATAATTTACTCAAAAATTCGTCCGCTTTTACGTAAAGCGGTAATTGCTCCGTTTGATGGATTGTGTAGTGCAGATATGTACCCATTGAATACGGCAATAAAAAGAAAATATCTTTTGAGATATATGTTGTCCGATGCTTTCAATCTGCAAGTAGCAACTGCGATGTCAAGCCGAGTTAAAATGCCCAAAATAAATCAGGATGAATTGAGTAAGATTCTGATTCCTATACCACCCATGCAGGAGCAAGAACGCATCGTTAGTAAAATTGAGGAATTGTTCGATAAGATTACGCTGATTTAACGCAGGATTGTATAATATCTGGCGAAAGGAGGTCTTTCGCCATGATAGAAAAAGAAAAATTTGAAAGACACTTGAGGGGCACAAACCTCGCAGAAAACACCATTTCATCGTATATGTTTGCCATCAAACAGTACGGAGAACAGTACGATGATGTTACCCAGAAGAAGATGCGTGAGTACAAAGTATGGCTGATCGAGAATTACAAGCCTAAGACGGTTAATCTCCGTTTACGAGCCATCAATTGCTACTTAGAATGTATCGGTAAAGAAAATTGGAAACTCCCCTTTGTCCGAGTGCAGCAGAAAGCTTTTTTGGAAAATGTGATCAGCGAAGCGGATTACGAATATTTCAAGTCCTGCCTCAAGAATGATGATGAAATGTTCTGGTATTTTGTAATCCGTTTTCTGGCGGCAACCGGAGCCAGAGTCAGCGAGTTGATCCAGATCAAAGTTGAACACGTTAAGCTTGGGCACCTCGACCTTTATTCCAAAGGTGGGAAGTTACGCAGGATCTATATCCCGAAAGAATTGCAAAAGGAAGCCCTTTCCTGGTTGGCTGGAAAGCACCATGAGAGCGGCTTCCTTTTTTTGAACAAATATGGGGAACGAATTACCACTCGTGGTATTTCGGGGCAACTGAAAAAGCTGGCAGTAAAATATGACATCAATCCGGCAGTTGTATATCCACATTCATTTCGTCACAGATTCGCCAAGAGCTTCCTTGATCGCTGTAATGATATAGCGTTCTTGGCTGATCTCATGGGGCATGAAAGCATAGAAACCACCCGCATCTACCTCAGAAAAACAGCTACAGAACAGCGTGAAATCGTAGATACAATTGTAGATTGGTAAAAAGAAAGGCATACACTTCGGATTGATGAAGTGTATGCCTTGTTCATTAAAGATATTCAATTTTATTCATTGCACAAGAAATCTGATTAACGATTCTTTTCTGCTCTTGCAATGGCGGAAGTGGAAAAATAAAACGTTTGAGCTTCTCAGCATTTATATTGGATTGCCCTATTGCATCGCTTCTGACATTTTGACAATAAATCCAGTAATACTGTGATTGCATAACATAATTGAGATAATCACTGTCGATTAAGATTGGGTGTAAACGCACTAAGTATCCGGCATAAATGGCTGGAATTTCACTTTTATAAATTGCTACCTTACCAACTAATTCTTTGCTGTTGGTTCGATTGAATAGCAAATCGTTATACTCTAACGGATATTTTTCGATTTCTTTTGAGTCGGATGTGTAGACCAACTTATCTAATACGATTCGTCCGTTTTGTAAATTCCCCATTCTTAACACAGCAATTTTTCCAGTCGGAGAAGATTTTTGTGAGGAACCATATTGGATATTGGTACACACTTCTCCAATTGATGTCCATGCCCAGCTGTCCGGAATCTCAAAGGGTATCTCATCGTCAATACAGCACTCGATTCCGTCCAACTTTTCATCATGAGAATTATCCCTTCTGAATATGACGCACTCGTGCTCATCCCGCTTGATCTTCCCTCCACCACCTACCTTCTGTTTTTCGCCACGACAGCGT
>Ga0129312_1001530_pt1 | contig 13275 bp, 10 predicted proteins | sample O827metagenome_FD_94434 | JGI IMG/M metagenome (GOLD analysis project Ga0129312, IMG submission 94434) | Orangutan group fecal microbial communities from Wisconsin, USA - O827 metagenome | ecosystem: Host-associated > Mammals > Digestive system > Large intestine > Fecal | place: USA: Wisconsin... | reverse complement strand
GTTATAGGCAAACTGCAGGATGAGTCCTGTCATGGATGCTGCCTTATAATAAGAGGTGTATGCGGTAGTATCTTCTGCAATAAAGATGTCGGGCGTGATTCCACCACCACCGTAAACCACTCGACCGATGCGTGTAGTATAGGCACGTCCAGAATGTTTGATGCTGTCTTGTGAGAAGAACTCACCGTGTTTGTATCTTGCCAGCATGTCATCTTCGTAGTCGCTATTGTCGCCTGCCACGTATGGCTTCTGGATGCAACGACCTGATGGGGTGTAATAGCGAGCAATGGTAAGTCGGATCATAGAACCATCTGAGAATGGGATAGGTTGTTGTACAAGTCCCTTACCGAATGAGCGTCTGCCTATAATCGTACCACGGTCATTATCTTGTATGGCACCGGCAAGAATCTCGCTGGCAGAGGCAGATCCTTCGTCGATGAGTATTACGAGTGGAATGTGCTGATAACTACCGCGGCCATCGCTTCTGAACTCCTTGCGTGGTGATTTGCGTCCTTCCATATAGGTGATGAGTCGGCCCTTGGGCATAAATTCGTTGGCAATCTGTACGGCAGATTCCAGATAGCCGCCAGTATTTCCACGCAGGTCAATGGTCAGGTTCTCAAATCCCTGTTGGGAGAGCTGTGCCAGTGCGATGAGCAGTTCTGCATAGGTATTCTCGCCGAAGTTCTTGATACGTATGTAGCCTGTCTTATCGTTGAGCATATAGGTGGCTGTCACGCTCTTGGTAGGAATCTCTCCTCGTGTGACAACGATGTTGCGTATTTTCTTTTCGCCATAGCGCAGGATACCGAGTTTTACTTTCGTATCTTTTGGTCCTTTCAGTCTGTGCATGGCTTCTTCGTTGGTCAGGGTTTTCCCTGTGAAGGGTTTGCCATCTACCATCACAATCTTGTCGCCTGCAATGACGCCAGCTCTTTCTGCCGGTCCGTTGCCAATGACTTGTTGAACATGCAGGGTGTCCTGTCGGATGGTGAACTCCACGCCGATACCAGAGAATGAACCTTTTAGGTCATCGTTGGTTATCTGCATGTCTTTTGCTGAGATATAGATGGAGTGGGGGTCGAGTTCTGCCAGAATCTGAGGCAAGGCTTTCTCCACCAAATCGTTGACGTCAACGGAATCTACATATTGTGCGTCGATGATTCGCAACAGGTTGTTGAGCTTGTTGCTGCTGGAGTTGATGATGCTCAGACGGTTGCCTGAGAAGTGGTTGGCATAGAATGTGCCTATGAGAATACCGACAATGACGCTGAGCGCCATGAGAAGCGGTAGGAATCGGTTAGTCTTTTTCTCTTTCATCTTATTCGTTGGGATTGAGGTATGTTGTTTCTATTCCGGCGCGTTCCAATAGGTCTATACCGTCTGTCAGGCGGTATTTTTCACCATAGACCACGCGGCGTATGCCTGCCTGGATGATGAGTTTAGCACACTCGATACATGGTGAGGCTGTGATATAGATGGTGGCACCGTCGGAATTGTTTGACGACCGTGCCAGTTTGGTAATGGCATTGGCTTCGGCATGGAGCACATAAGGCTTGGTGACGTTATTGTCATCTTCGCAGACATTCTCAAATCCGCTTGGCGTTCCATTATAGCCGTCGCTGATGATCATACCTTCTTTCACCACGAGTGCGCCTACCTGCCTGCGTTGGCAGTAGGAGTTCTCGGCCCAGATGCCTGCCATCCTCAGATAGCGGAGGTCAAGCTTTCTTTGTTTCTCGTTTGATTCCATTTCTTTTCAGTAATGCGTCGATGGTGGGTTCTCCCTTACGGAAGCGTTTATAGAGTGTCATGGGGTGTTCTGTTCCACCTTTTGACAGAATATTATCTCGGAAGCTTTGTGCGGTCTGCTTATCGAAAATGCCATGCTTTTTGAATACGGCGAAGGCGTCTGCATCGAGTACTTCTGCCCATTTATAACTATAGTATCCGGCGGCATAACCTCCTGCCATGATGTGTGAGAACTGTACTGTCATGCAGGTGTCTGGCAGTTGGGTGCCGATAATGGCTTTTTTCCATGCTTTTTTCTCGAACGTCAGAATATCGTCGTCAAAGGGCTTGCGCTGTGTGTAGTATGCCATGTCGAGCAATCCGAACGATACTTGTCGCAGACATCCTGATGCTGCCATGAAGTTCCGGCTTTTCTTGATGCGTCGGATGAGTTCGTCGGGCATTGGTTCGCCGGTCTTGTAGTGGAATGCGAAGGTGCTGAGGAAGTCTTTCTCTACTGCATAATTCTCCATGAACTGTGAAGGCAGTTCTACAAAGTCCCACCACACATTGGTACCAGACAGGCTTTCGAAGCGAGTGTTGGCAAACATGCCGTGGAGTGAATGTCCAAATTCGTGGAGGAAGGTTTCTACCTCGCCCAGTGTGAGCAAGGCAGGTTTCTCATCTGTGGGCTTGGTGAGGTTCATCACCACACTGACATGTGGACGTACGTTCTCGCCCTTTCGTGTGATCCATTGTCCTTGGTATTCGGTCATCCATGCGCCACCCTGCTTGCCTTTGCGGGGATGGAAATCTGCATAGAATACGGCGAGATAGCTTCCGTCGTTATCAAACACCTCGTAGGCTTTTACGTCTGGATGATAGACGGGAATGTCTTTGTTTTCGCGGAAAGTGATGCCGTAGAGTTTATTGGCGAGTCCGAATACACCTTCTATCACCTTTGAGAGTTCAAAATAGGGGCGCAACATTTCGGCGTCGAGGTTGTAGCGCTTCATTTGCAACTTATGTGAATAGAATCCGGAATCCCATGGCATCATTTTTTCTACATCCTTATGTGCCATTTTGATGAGTTCGTCGCGCTCTTTGATGGCTGTCGGGCGGTAAGCGTCAATCAAGTCGTCAAGCAGTCGATATACGTTTCTCACGTTGGATGCCATGCGGTGTTTCAATACATAGTCTGCATAGGTTTTGAATCCCAGCAGTTGGGCTATTTCGCGACGCAGGTTAACAAGGCGTTTGCAAATGTCTATATTGTTTTCGCTGTTGTTGTGGGTGCACACGGTATTACGCTCCATATACATCTGTTTGCGCAGGTCGCGTTGTGTGGAATAGGTCATGAACGGTGAGTAGGATGGAAAGTCGAGGGTAAATACCCATCCCTCTTTTCCCATTTCCTTGGCCGTTTGTGCGGCAGCCTCCCGTGCGGTATCGGGTAGTCCGTTGAGCTGTTGCTCATCGGTGATATGGAGTGTGAAGGCTTTATTCTCTTTCAGCAGGTTTTGTGAAAACTGCAAAGAGAGCATAGAAGCCTCTTCTGTGAGTTTGCGCAGACGTTCCTTGCCTTGTTCGTCGAGTAGTGCACCACTCCGTACAAACCCGTCATAACAGTCGTCAAGCAAACGCTGCTCCTCATCGGTGAGACGTCTGTGGTGCAGATGCACTTGACGGATGCGCTCAAAGAGGCGTGGGTTGAGTCGCACGTCGTTGGAGTGTTGTGTCAGAATAGGTTGCAACTTTTGTGCCAACGCATCCATCTCGTCGTTGGTTTCAGCCGACATCAGATTGAAAAATACAGCAGAGACACGTCCCAACAGGTCGTAGTAGCCCTCTTTGTCTTCATCGCTGGTGACGATGGTGTTGTCGAAAGTGGGCTTCTCTGGATTATTGATGATTTTGTCAATCTGCTCGTTGTCACGGCGTATTCCTTCCATGAATGCCTCTTCGTAGTCTTCAAGTCTGATTTTATCGAAGGGCACAGTATCGTGTGGAGTATTGTAGGGTACTAAAAATGGATTCTGATGTTCACTCATACTAACGTTAATTTATCAAGGTGCAAAGATACGAAATATGTAGCATACAACGAAAGAAAACGCGTTAATTGAAATTAAAATATACTACAAATTATCGTGTCTGGCTGTCTTGACAATTTTTTGTGGTTGATAAGCGGGCGTATCATACGCTTCAAAATGCCCTTCACAAGACTTATCCATGTAGAAATCTATTGGCGTTTTTCCAATATCAAATACTGTATTTTTCCTTCGGGATGTGTTCGGGATGTGTTCGGGATGCTTTCTGTTTATAATCAGCTTTCTGCCTATATAGTATTTCCCATGTGAGTCCCATGTGAGTCCCATGTGAGTCCCAATATTTTGCTTGATTATGGGAGCTTGTTGGGAGACATTTCCTTGATATAATGTTTTTATGTTATCATGATGCCGTTAGGCTTCTTACCAACCTTCAGTTGTAAACTGTCGTTATGATGATGTGTTTTTGTTTCAAAGGTCATTCCCTTCTGTAGCGGTCGTGTTCCACATCAGAAGTCTTTCTATCAAGGGAATGACGATGCGGCCGCGATGAAGGGAGAGTAGGTTTTCTGTTTGCATCTGGTTGAGCGTTTGTGAGATGTCGCGCACTCTGGCGTCAATCATTTCTGCCAACTGTCGCATGAGGATATGGAACGTTTTGGGGCCTGCGGGGTATTGACATTGCGAGAAGAAATAGCGAATGAGTCGTTCGCGAAGATCTTTTGGCGCCGATTGACGTGTTCGGTTGTCGTACCGCTGGCAGGTGGTGGCAAGCAGATTGACATAGTTGAGGCGGAACACCAGTTGTGTTTCCATCAGCAGACGCACTTCTGCTTTGTCGATGGTAAGGATATTGGTGTCGGTCAACGTGGAGTAGGTGTGTTGGTAGTGTTGTTCCACACCATAGAGTCGTTCGGGTTCAAGCACATAGGGTGCCGATAGTTGTTCGACAACCCGACAGGGTCGTGGACCGGAAAAGTGTTCTGACTGCAATTGCCCGTTGATGAGAAACACCAATTGTTCGCATCGGCTTCCAGCAGTCCATAGTGTTTTCTCTGCGGGATATTTATGGAATCCGATACGTGTGTGTGCCACAACCTCCATGAGTTCCGAATGGCTCATGCCTTGGAACAGGGGAAATTGTAACAGTTTATCGTAGAGGTGTATGGCGGGCATGTTGCTTAGGGTAGTTGCTCTATTTTGTTTTTCATCTCAGGTGAGTACCAGACAGCAATTTTTCCCTTTTCGTCTGTATAGATGAAGTAGGCCATCAGCTGTTTTTCCTTTTCCAGTATCTGCTTAGCCCCTTCCATCCCCATCACCATAAATGCTGTGGCATAGGCATCCGCTTCAGCACAGGTGTTGGCAAGGACGGTAGCCGACAACAGACTATGCTGTACGGGATATCCCGTCTTTGGGTCGATGGTGTGCGCATATTTTCTGCCGCCTTTGTAATAGAAGTTGCGGTAGTTGCCGCTGGTGGCCATGGCAATATCGCTCAAGTTGAGGATTGTTTGGTATTCGTTGTTGTAGAGCAAAGAGTCTTCCGTTGGTTTTACCACCCCGATGCGCCATGGTGCTCTTCGTGCGCTGACACCACGTGTGGCAATCTCGCCACCTATCTCTACCGTGAAGTTGTTCACGCCTTTTTTCTTCAACAGTCTTGCCACGGCATCCACTCCGTAGCCTTTGGCAATGGCAGAGCAGTCGAGCATCAGTCGAGGGTCGGCTTTTTTCACTTTCATGTGGTCGATAGAAACTTTTCTGTAGCCTATGAACTGCTGGATGGAATCTACTTGATGGCGGGTGGGCATGTTTCCACTTTTGAAGCCGAACCCCCATGCGTTGACCAGTGGTGCTACGGTGATGTCGAATGCTCCTTCGGTGTTTTCTGATATGGTTTGTGCCAGATTGAATACTTCAAGAAACATGTTGTTGACCTTCATGTCCTTGTTGTTGTTGACATTGGAAATGATGGAGCTCTTGTTAAACATCGACAGGGCTGCGTCAACCTTGTTGAGTTCTGCAAGTATTTCCTTTTCGTAGTCTTGATCCGACTGGTAGGTGATGCTGTAAGTAGTGCCGAATATAAAACCTTTATTGGTGAGGTAGGGCATGTTTTGCTGTTGCCGGATAATCAGCACGGTGCCGATGATGAGTACGACGAGGAATGGTATTTGCCAAATCAGGCGTTTCTTGTTTTTTGCAGACATCGTTTTAGGGATAGTTTGTGTTGTTTTAAATGTCGATAATCACGTTGAAATTGGCGGCAATACGTGTGTCGCCATAGGTACCGAAACCAGGAATATACCAGGTTTGTCCTGCTGTTCCGTCGTTGTGGGCTATGCGTCGTTTGTAGCGCACATTCCATCCCAGATGGACGGGACCGCTGATTTTAGCATCGATGCCGAATACTGCTTCCAGCCAATGTTGCGAACATTGCATGTCTTGGATGTCAACGATATTACTTCCTTGCCATACGGGGTCGTCCATTTCGCCACGCATAATATCTACTTTATAAGAGGTGAAAGCATAGCGGAAACCGCCATACAGACGATTGGGGCCATGTTTCTTCTTCAGCAGATTCCAGTCCATACCGATGCGGAAGTAGGGTGCTCCGGTCTTGTAGGTAATGCCCGTCACCTCATCGTTCTCGTGGTTGGCTTTACCGTAACCCACCTCTACGATGGGAAACCATTGGTCGTGGAGATTCAGTCGGAATGCTCCTTCGTATTCGCCATGGTCGCTGAGTGCCAACATGGCAGGGCCAACGAGGTCGAAGGAAACGGCAAATCCCCTGAACATCGGTATCGAGTCTTCCGGTATGATGATGTTTTTCTGCTGAGCCCTACCGTTGCCGGTGGCCGCCACAATCAGCAGAAGACTAATAGCGATCCTTGAGATATAAGTGGAAATGTTCTTTCGATGCGTCATAGTTGACTTGGGAATTGTTGATGGATAACGAGTCGATGATGTGGTGTGTTGACTTCACCGACAGGATAGTATGAAAGTAGGAAATCTGGCAATCTACCGATTCGAAATGTGGTTGGTTGCTCTTTTCCACCCAGATCGTGTCGCGATAGGTATTGCCCATCGTGTCGAGGAGTGTCATGTGGAGTGTATCGACGGGGTTGATGTAACTGATGTCGAGGTCGAACGTAGTTACTCCGGTGATGCGGTTCTGTAGTATTGTGTCGCGTCCGTCGGCGCGTCGGCTGCAGATGGATAGGGTATCTACCTTCAGAGTGTCGGCTGTTCCGTTGGCTTTCTTCAGACTATAGACCGTATATACACGGTTCTGTACCGGACAGTCGATAGACGAGCAACCTGCGATAGCCAGTAGAGTAGCGACCAACAGACAGGGTAGCCAGTAGAGGCTGCCTTGCTTGCAGTATTTCAGAATATTGTGTTGCTTCTGTTGCATGGTTTTACGCTTGCTCAATTTTTATTTCTTCTTCTATCTGATAGTCGTTTCTTCCTGCACTGTTACGGCTGATGAGGTCGCCCAGGAATCCAGCCAAGAACAGTTGTGTACCAATCATCATCATCGTCAGAGCGATGTAGAAGAATGGTGAGTCGGTAACCAATCGCATGGGAATGTGGCAATAGAGTGCCCAGAGTTTCTCGGCTCCGATAATGAAGGCTGATATGAATCCTATCATGAAGACGAGTGTGCCCAAGAAACCGAATACGTGCATCGGCTTTTTGCCGAATGTTCCAAGAAACCAAAGGGTCATCAAGTCAAGGTAACCGTTGACGAAACGATTCCATCCCATAAACTTCGATTTGCCGTACTGGCGTTTCTGGTGGTGTACTACTTTCTCACCTATCTTGTCGAAACCGGCATTTTTTGCCAGATAGGGAATGAAACGGTGCATCTCGCCGAACACCTCTATGTTCTTTACCACATCACGGCGGTAGGCTTTCAGCCCGCAGTTGAAATCGTGAAGGTTCTTAATGCCGCTCACTTTGCGTGCCGTGGCATTGAAGAGTTTGGTAGGGATAGTTTTTGAAAGTGGGTCGTGGCGCTTCTGTTTGTAACCGCTCACCAGGTCATAGTGCTCGTCCATTATCATATGGTAGAGTCCTGGAATCTCGTCGGGCGAGTCTTGCAAGTCAGCATCCATCGTAATGACAACATCGCCTTGGGCAGCCTTGAAACCGCAATAGAGTGCGGGACTCTTACCGTAGTTGCGGCGGAATTTGATGCCTTTCACGTGTTGTGATTTAGAAGCCAGTTCGCGGATTACGTCCCAACTGCGGTCTGTAGAACCGTCGTTGACGAAGATAATCTCGTAACTGAAATTGTTGGCCACCATCACGCGGTCTATCCATGCGTGGAGTTCAGGTAGCGACTCGTCTTCATTATATAAGGGTATAACTACGGAAATATCCATTTTCTTCTATTCTTTTATGTTGGTATGTATATAGTGTTCTATTGTTTTTTGCGCATAAACAGAGCAATGGGCAGTCCCCAGAAGAAGCCTGAAAGAATGACCGACGACAGCACGTTGAGGGCATAGTCGATAGGTCGTAGTTCGCTCAATATGCGCAAACTGTCGTTCATTTCTTGGTCAACGCCGTAGAGCTTCATGGCTTGTTGGCTTTCTGGAGATTGCAGAATGTCAGTAAACTGGCTTATCAGATAGCCATTGTCAAGATAGGCAAAGTATATGAAAGTAGCTGCTGTCAGTAGCAAACCGCCATAGAAAAAGGTGAGGATGCTATAGGCGTAGCCCAGTCCAAACGATAGCCTTCCTTGACGGCCGTAGTCGCGATAGTGGCGCAGACGGCTGGCCACGAAAAAAGGTGTAGCCGCAATGGTCATCAAAGCGACAAACGTGAGGAGCGGTTGCGTCATACCTATTATATAGCAAGCGAACGCCCCAATCATAACGAGCGAAAGCAATGCGCCATCTTGGCGAGCAAACGCTTTCAGTTGTACGTATTCCTGTGGTGTCATCAATATTCGAATATCGTTTGCAAAGGTAGTGCAAACCGAGCGAAATACAAAGAAAAACCCCGTTTTTCTTTTATTTCCGAGGTGCCGCCTACCTTGGGGCTGTCAAGCCCAGAGTAGTGCAAACCGAGCGAAATACAAAGAAAAACCTCGTTTTTCTTTTATTTCCGAGGTGCCTCCTACCTTGGGGCTATCAAGCCCAGAGTAGTGTAAACCGAGCGAAATACAAAGAAAAAGCCCGTTTTTCTTTTATTTCCGAGGTGTCGTTAGTCTAAGACTGTAGGTTTTTGTGGTCGTGGTGAATCATGCGAAATACAGGAGGGGCAACCGGTCTCTGTTTATTTCTGCTATACGGGCAACTGTAGAGTCGTAAGTTGAAGACAAGTGGGGGAGAAACTTAGAAAAACGCTTAGAAAAGTGTTAAAAACGAAAAAACATCACGACTAATGCCTGTTATTTGGAAACTTTTTAGTACCTTTGCACCCGATTTCGCCCATTAGGGCAAAAATCAAACAATAAAAATGGGCAAGTCCTGTACGGCCAGCTCCCTCGGAATCCTCCAGGACGGGAACGTAGCAAAGGTACTTGGTTGTAGCGGCGCGATACAGACAGCTTGCCCACCCGCCTCTTTAGCTCAGTTGGCCAGAGCACGTGATTTGTAATCTCGGGGTCGTTGGTTCGAATCCGACAAGAGGCTCAAATGAAGAACGGACTTCCATGCAAGGAGGTCCGTTTTGCTTTTCTTATATTGAAGTGTTCTAGCCACAACGGGTTCTCGCTTTATGATTACCATATTTTTACGCGCACACGCGAGAGTCTGCAAATGCTAACATCGAACGCCATGATGTCGTAACAAACATACGATCACGGACTTAAGTGGTGTTAGATGACTATATCTTTACGTGCATCGAACCCCCATCGAACATCTGTTAAATACTCGTTGCACATGGTGCAATCTCTGTGGGAAATCCAAGTAACAACGAGGCTTTTGTTGTGTGTATTTGGCTAAGAATGTACGTGGCGTTTCGCGGCAATTCTGTGCAACGTTCCAAAGATTATTGCCAAACGTTTGAAAACACTCTTGCCAAACGTTTGAAAACACTCTTGCCAAACGTTTGAAAACACTCTTGCCAAACGTTTGAAAACACTTTTGCCAAACATTTGAAAACACTTTTGCCAAACATTTGAAAACACCCTTGCCATACGTTTAAAAATACCTTTGCCAAACGTTTGAAAACATCTTTATCAGACGTTGGATAATACTTTTATCAAATATTGGATAATTCCTTTATCAAATATTAGATAATACTTTTATCAAACGTTGGATAAAAATTTTATCAGGTATCGGCAATAGTCCTGATAAACATGGGCAAGATATTCTCTGGTGGTCGATGGTGGTCGAAGTGTGGCCGTAACGCGTAAATATATAGTCATCGACCACCACTTAAAGCATTGCGTGATAGTGCATTATGCTATAGTGGTGGTCGAGTGGTCGATTTTTTTTGAAAACTATATTTTTGCCGTTTAAGTTGTCGAGATTGTCATTACCGTTAAAGAGAACAAACGGAAAAATAGCTTGTCTAATCTATATCCACAACAGTAATGCCTGAACCGCCAAACTGGACATGCTCGTCTTTCGCACTCTTCACGTTGGGCACGGTATTTAGATACTGACGAATCAGTTGGCGAAGAACTCCCGTTCCTGTACCATGTAGGATTCTCACACGCGACATTCCCACCAGTATGGCATCGTCGATGAAGTGCATTACGGCATCAACGGCTTCGTCACCACGCATACCTCTTACGTCAATATCTTGATGGAAATTGTGTTTGCGGTCTTCTATGGTGCTACGAGTCATCTTCGAGGTTTGCACAACTAAGGCAGCGTGGGGAGTTTCGGTCTTGGGCGCTTCTTTCTGTTTGCCAGTAAGTTCCAATTGTTCCAGCTTCATCTTGGTCTTCATGTCGCCAAAGATGACAACGGCATTCTTGCCTGACAGGCTCTCCACCTTACCTACCGTATTCAGTCCTTTGATGCGGACATTGCTTCCCACGGTGATGGGAGCTTCCTGTTTCGGTTTTCCTGCTGATGTAAATACAGGCGATGGCGTTGCTGTGGGATTGGCGGCCTGTTCTTTCTTTTCCTGTTTGCGCTTAGCCTTGCGTTCGCGACGTTCCAGAATCTGTCGCATTTTGCGCTCTATCAACTCATCCTTCTCGCGAGTGTCAATCTCCAATACCTGTTGCTTGAAGTCGTTCAACTCCTCACGAACCAGTCTGGTGCGCTCCTTTTCAGCTTGTGCCTCCTTGATTTCTCGGATAGCATTCTCTATTTTCTTATTGCTTTCGCGCAATAGTTCTTCGGCTTGCTCCTTGGCGCGACGCAGAATGGCTTTGCGCTCTTGTTCAATCTCTTCAATGTGGCTTTCGTATTTGGCAATGCGACCTTCCAACGATTTCTCATGCTGATGGATGGTCTGGCGCTTGCCCTCCCAATAGCGTTTGTCGCGCACAATATCCTGTAGGTATTTATCGCTCTGGATGTATTCTGAACCAACGATATCGCTGGCATCGCTGATAACTTCTTCTGGAATACCCGTTTTGCGAGCAATCTCGATGGCAAACGAAGAACCGGGCTGACCGATTGACAACTGAAACAGCGCCTGCATCTGATGGCGATCGTAGAGCATGGCGCCATTGATCACTCCTTCATGGTCTTCATCAAAATGCTTCAAGTTCTGATAGTGAGTGGTAATCACACCGAATGCCTGCTTCTTCCAGAACTGTTTCAGTACGGCTTCGGCAATGGCTCCACCGATGGCTGGTTCGGTTCCACCGCCAAACTCGTCAATGAGCAATAGGGTGCGTTCGTTTGATTGACGCATCATATTCTTCATATTGAGCAAATGGCTGGAGTAGGTTGAGAGGTCGTCGGCAATGCTTTGTTCGTCACCAATATCAATCATGATGTCTTGGAATACACCCACCGTGGAACGTTCACTCAACGGAACTGACAGACCGCATTGCAACATATACTGCAACAGTCCTACAGTTTTCAGACATACAGACTTACCACCGGCGTTAGGACCGGAGATGATCAACAGTCGCTTGTCGCGTGTCAGAATGATGTCGAGCGGAACAACCTTCTTGTCTTGTCGGGCTAAAGAGCGTTGCAACAACGGATGAACGGCACGGATCCAGTCGAGATGAGGCTCCGACTGTACCTGAGGTTCAAAGGCATTCATCTCTTGGGCGAGTTCGGCCTTTGCACGTATCAGGTCTATCTGCGCCAGGAATTGGTATGAGTCGAGAATCTCCTGCACGTGAGGTCTTACCTCAGCAGTAAATACCGTAAGGATGCGGATAATCTCACGTCGTTCGGCTGCTTCCAGTTCGCGCACCTTGTTATTGGCTTCCACTACCTCTGTCGGTTCTATAAACACCGTCTTTCCAGTAGCACTCTCATCGTGTACGATACCTTTGATGCGGCGCTTCAGTCCCGGTGCTACGGGAATCACCAATCGTCCGTCGCGCATGGTAGGTGCCACGTCCTTATCTACCAGGCCATCGCGTTGTGCCGCATGTAATATAGTATATAAGGTACGCGATATTCCACCTTCGGTCTGAGCCAACTCATGGCGTATTCCTGCCAATGTCATAGAAGCAGAATCTTTGATTTTTCCGAATTTGTCGAGGATAGAGTCTATGCGACGAATCATAGCGGGGAAAGTCAGCACGTCTTCTGCCAATCGATGAAGGGCAGGGTAGGGATATTCCGGATTATCTTCGTCACCTTCATTCTTGTTGAGGAATGTCACAATCAGCGAGATGGTTTCCAATGACCGGCGCAGATCAAACAGTTCGTTCTCCTCCAGATGGGTATTTTCCAATCGGATGCGGGTTATCGACTGTCTGACATCAAAGAAATAGTTCAGGGGAAACGAATCCGTTTCCTGCTGCAATCGGCGGAATTCTCTCACCTGTTCCATCCATTCATTAATGGTGTCAGCATCATCAGTGAAGTCGATTTCATCGGCTTTCTCCTTGCCCAGAGTACTCAGACAATGGCCTTTCAACAGTGTGCGTATTTCGTCGAAACCTATCTTGGTTTCAAAGTTCTTCGGGTAAATCATGCCACAAAATTACTCATTTTTGCCCTATTTTGCAAAAAAGTTCTTGAAAAATTTGCATAATTCAAAAATTACCCGTACCTTTGCACTCGCTTTTCGACCAAGGAGAGATGGCAGAGTGGTCGAATGCACCGGTCTTGAAAACCGGCGTACTGAGAGGTACCGGGGGTTCGAATCCCTCTCTCTCCGCACAGAGTCCTGTAAATCGAGAGATTTACAGGACTTTTCTTTTTTGTGCTTTTAAGTAGTCCTCTTTTTTTTACCACCATATAAAGTGGTAAGTTACGGCTCAGTAGATAATTAGTGGGGGTAAGCGTATATCATGGAAAGTCTGTAGAGAAAGAATTTCTCATCCCTAATTCCCCTTAGTGCTGCCCTGAAGGACTTGACTTTGGCATTGAAAGACTCT
>Ga0129312_1001528_pt1 | contig 13299 bp, 10 predicted proteins | sample O827metagenome_FD_94434 | JGI IMG/M metagenome (GOLD analysis project Ga0129312, IMG submission 94434) | Orangutan group fecal microbial communities from Wisconsin, USA - O827 metagenome | ecosystem: Host-associated > Mammals > Digestive system > Large intestine > Fecal | place: USA: Wisconsin... | reverse complement strand
TTCGCCATCCATGTAAACCATGCAGCGAAGAGATCAAATAAATCATAGCTTTTCATTATATTCTCACTTCTCTCTTCATCGAAGTATCCTCCGGGCTCAGCCGAAACGTCCGGTGATATAATCCTCTGTCCGCTTATCCTTCGGCATCGAGAACAGCTTTTCTGTCTTATCTGCCTCGACCAGCTCTCCCAGAAGGAAGAACGCGGTCTTATCGGAGATACGTGTCGCCTGCTGCATGTTGTGCGTGACGATCACGATCGTAAAATCCTTCTTCAGCTGCAGGGTGAGGTCCTCGATCTTCGAGGTGGAGATCGGGTCGAGTGCGGAGGTCGGCTCATCCATGAGCAGGACATCCGGCTTGACGGCCAGTGCACGGGCGATGCAGAGACGCTGCTGCTGTCCACCGGACAGACCGAGTGCGGACTTTCCGAGACGATCCTTCAGCTCATCCCAGATGGCCGTCTCACGAAGCGAGGTCTCGACGATCTCATCGAGCTCCTTCTTGTTCCGGATACCGTGCGTACGTGGGCCGTAGGCAACATTGTCATAAATCGACATAGGAAACGGATTCGGCTTCTGGAAGACCATGCCGACCCGCTTACGAAGTGTATTGACATCGACATCCTTCTGATAGATGTCCTGCCCATCGAGGAGGATCTGACCATCGACGCGGCAGCCCTCCACCAGGTCGTTCATACGGTTCAGCGACTTGAGCAGCGTGGACTTGCCACAGCCGGACGGTCCGATGAAGGCCGTGATCTCATTCGGCGCGATGTTCAGGTTGATGTCATGAAGCGCGTGGAATGCGCCATAGTGCAAATTCACATCTTTGATTTCAAACTTATCCATCATCTTCGTTCTTCCTTCTCCTTACGCCTTCGATGCGAGTTTCTTCGCCAGCATCGATGAGAGTGCATTGATCATCGTCACCACGAGAAGCAGGACCACTGCGGTTGCATAGGACTGGTTTGTATAGAGGCCTTCGTTCGTGAGTACATACATGTGGATCGCGAGGGTTCGTCCGGAGCTCATGATGGAGTTCGGAATGCCGGCGACCGTACCTGCGGTATAGATCAGCGCCGCTGTCTCACCGACGATACGTCCGATGGCGAGGATGATCCCCGCGAGGATGCCCGGTACAGCAGATGGAAGCACGATAGAAAAGATCGTACGAAGCTTACCGGCACCGAGGCCCAGCGAGCCCTCTCTGAAAAGATCCGGCACCGCCTTCAGCGACTCCTCGGTCTGACGCATGATGAGCGGCAGGATCATGATGGAGATCGTGAGTGCACCGCCCAGGATGGAGTAACCAAAGTGCAGCTGGATGACGAACAGAAGGTATCCGAACAGTCCATAAATGATAGATGGAATACCAGACAGGGTCTCGGTCGTGAGACGGATCAGCTCGACGAACTTCGAGCCGCGCTTCGCATACTCGACGAGGTAGATGGCCGAGCCGACCCCCATCGGAATCGCGATCAGAAGCGACAGCACCGTCATCACGATGGTGTTGATCATCGCCGGCATCAGCGAAACATTGTCCGTATTGTATTCCCAGGCGAAAAGACTGGGCTTCAGATACGGGATGCCGCGGATCAGGATATAGATGATGAGGAACAGCAGGGTTCCGACGGTCAGCGCTGCAGCCAGCAGTGTCAGTGCACGTAATAAAATGCTTTCAGTTTTCTGGTTCATGTCCTACCCCTTAGTACTTGGATTCCGACCTGTGCTTGATGAAGCTGAAGATCAGGTTGATGCACAGCAGGAAGATAAACAGGACGACACCCGTCGCGATCAGGGCTTCACGGTGAAGACCGACGGCATACCCCATCTCGAGGACGATGTTCGCGGTCATGGTACGTGTACCCTGGAAGATGCCCTTCGGCATACGCGGCTGGTTGCCGGCGATCATGATGACGGCCATAGTCTCACCGATGGCACGCCCGACACCGAGGACGATACCGGCGAAGATACCGGAGCGGGCGGCCGGAACCATCACATGGAAGATGGAGCGCTCGTGGGTCGCACCCAGCGCGAGACTTCCCTCATAGTAGCTCTCCGGCACCGCATCGATCGCGGCCTTTGCGCAGCTGATGATGGTCGGCAGGATCATGATGCCCAGCAGGATGGACGCGGTCAGAATCGACTTGCCCTTGCCGCCGAACGGCCGGGTCAGTACGGCGATGATCGGAACGATCACGACGAGACCGAAGAAGCCATAGACGACGGATGGGATACCCGCGAGGAGCTCGACGGCAGGGTTGATGATCCTGTAGATTCGCTTCGAGCAGAACTTCGAGAGGTAAACCGCCGTCAGAATACCGATCGGTACACCGACGAGGATGGAACCGATGGTGACATATACCGAGCCCACGATCATCGGCAGGATACCGAAGATTTCGTTCTTCGGCTTCCAGACGGTACCCGTCAGGAACTGCTTCACACCGATCTTCAGAATCGCCGGAATACCGTTCGAGAAGAGAAAGTAACAGATCAGGATGACGAGGAAGATGCTCATGCTTGCGAGGAGCATGAATACATATTTCGCGATGCTCTCACGGACGGCGGCCGCACCGCTGCCACGAAGCGGATTTTCACCGCTCACACGTATATTCGTCCTTTCATAAGAAGTAATCATGCCAGTTCAGACCAGTCGGTGGTATCACCTACATAGATGTCCTTTACCTGCTCAGAGCGGAGATCATCGACCGGGTTCTCGTTATTAACGACCACGGCGATACCATCCATCGCGATGACCTGACCCTGTGCGCCCTTCGCGGTCTCCTCCTCCTTCAGATCACGGGAAGCCATACCGATATCACATACACCCTCGAGTGCCGATGTCACACCGGTGGTGGAATCCGACTGCTGAACCTCTACAGTGACCTCGCTGTTCTGTGCCTTGTACGCCTCTGCAAGCTTCTCCATCACCGGTGTGACAGAGCTGGAGCCTGCGACGGTGACCTTTCCGCTCTTACCAGATGCAGTATACGCACCCTGGTTGCCCTGAGAGATATAGCCGTTCTCCTCGACGACCTTCTGGCCTTCCTCGGAGAAGATGAAGTTGATGAAATCCTGTGCCACATCGGAAACCTCACCCGTGGTGACGATGTTGAACGGACGTGCGATCTTATAAGTGCCATCCTTGATGTCATCTACGGTTGCGGCTGCGCCATCGATCTTCAGTGCCTTTACGGAATCGTTGAGAGAGCCGAGGGAGATGTAACCGATGGCCTGCTTGTCACCTGCGACGGAGGTGATCATAACCTCCGTGGAGTTGGTGATCTCAGCATCATCGGTGGTGTAATCGACCTTCTCACCAGAAGCATCCTTCTGCTCTACACCGAAAAGCTCGATGAAGGCGCCTCTGGTACCAGACCCGTCCTCACGGGAGATGACATCGATCGCACCCTCCATGGAACCACCGGCTGCCTCGGTCTTTGCCTCGGTGGCTTCGGTCTCGGTATCGGCTGCCGTGGTATCTGCGGCTGCCGCTGCCGTAGTATCTGCTGCTGGTGCAGCGGTCTCTGTACTGCTCACGCCACATGCGGTCATCATCGACATCGCCATCACACCAGCAAGTGCAAGCTTGATTGACTTTTTCATAATGTAATCCTCCTCCATATGTGGGCCATGGGGCGGTCGTCTGTCGACCTCTCTTTTTCATCCCCATCGATCCCTTTTGTTTTCTTTTTACCTTTGTCATGTTTTCCTGACTACGCCTACATACTAGGGGAGTTTTGTAAAGTCGGCCCTCATGCTTCTGTAAATTTTCTGTAAAAAACTCCGAAAAGCAGATGACAGAACAAAATGAGTTCTGTTACCTGCTTTTCGGAGTTTCCTGCCAACTATATGAGATAATTATGTTTTCAGACGCCCTGGTAGATGTGGAAGCCGCCGTCGATCGGGAGGATGGTGCCGGTGACGAAGCGGGAGCCGCGTGGGTCGACGAGGTAGAGGAGTCCGCCGACGAGGTCTTCGATTCTGCCGAAGCTGCCCATCGGGGTGCCGTCAACGATGTGCTGTGTGCGTGGCTTCGGGGTGCCGTCCTCGTTATACTGGAGGGCGTGGTTCTGTGTCGTATGGAAGAAGCCTGGTGCGACGGCATTCACACGGATGCCGCTCTTTGCGAAGTAGATCGCACACCACTCGGTGAAGCTGGCGACACCGGCTTTTCCTGCGGAGTAGCCCGGGATGCGGGTCAGCGGATGATACGCGGACATCGAGGAGATGTTCACGATGTTCGCATTCTCCTGGCCCTTCAGTACCTCACCGAAGACCTGGGTCGGCAGCATGGTGCCGTAGATGTTGAGGTCAAGCTCACGATGCACGTTCTCAAGATCGATGGAGAAGAAGGTATCCTCTCCCTCTCCGGCTTCACAGAAGTAATCCTGCGGCACCTGTGCAGCCTTCACGGCACCACCGGCACAGTTCACGAGGATGTTGATGTGTCCGTAGTGCGCGAGGATCTCTTCGCGGGCGGAGATCAGACTTTCCCGGTCGAGTACATTCGCCGACACGGCCATGGCCTCGCCACCATCCGCCGCAATTTCCGCCACGACCTTTTCTCCATTCTCCCTGCTTCTGCCGAGCACGGCCACTCTCGCGCCACACGCTGCCAGTGCGCGTGCATACATGCCGCCGATGACACCGGTGCCGCCGGTCACCACGGCCACCTGTCCGCCGAGATCAATCTTAAATGGTACATCCATCTTTTCTTCCTCCTGTTATTTCCGTTTATGTGAGCCCCAGAACTGTATATCCCTACTGTTCTGCCGTGTTCGTTCCAGCATGGCTTTACATGCGAGGTTTTTCCCTGCTCTGGTCTGTAGAAATCATGCATGTGACTTCATTATGCACTACCCGTTTCCAGATGTCGAGCGTTAAATCATTAGCCGGTTTACCTGACGGTATTTCGCGTATTTGTGAGATCCCGGAGACGCCTTCGGCAGGCCCGGAAAGGCAGCCTTCACAGCGAAACAACGGCAAAAGAAAACTGCTCCGCGCATCTGTCTTCTGCAACAGATACACGGAGCAATCATCTATAGGGGTTATCAATTTAAGAAAATACCAACTGTCATCATGCAGGAATCGATCACGATGCGTTCAGGCATCTACATAATGTACCACGATACCGCATACCACGATGCCGACCATGGCTACGAAGAAATACTGTAAGCACTGCGCTGCTGCCGGAAGACCTGCACTCATCAGCAGTCCGCTGAGAAGCAGTGTCACACATGCAACCACGATGGCTCCTGCCTCGAATGTAACCAGGAGCTCCGAAACGAAATCCATAAATCCATTGATTCTTGACGTATCGTTCATAAAAACATCTCCTCTCGACCATGCTCTCATGACCACGTACAGCAGACAACTGCTGTCATGAGAAAAGCCTGTGAAACATCCTGTAGGAATGGTTCTCATTCCTTATATTTATATTGTATCGCATTTTTTCCAGTTGTGAAGAGCTTTATACGAACGATAAAATTCTTTTATGCATCGATTTAATAATAATTATTTCACGCGTACATTTGTCCGTCTCACACGGACGCGAGGAGCTCATAGCCCGGCGCATGGATATGTAATGAGACGATGCCATCCGATGCGCCTACGGCGCGGGCATCGTCGTTTGATTTTGCCACTCAGGTGGCAAAACGGGTTAAGTAGCTTTGCTAAAGCAAAGCTCTGAATACGCTCGCCGCTAAGGCCTCCCAAGGGAAATCTAAAGATATTCCCTTGGGAGCTGTATCTCGCCGCCCGGGGGCATCCACGCGCCTCTCCGCGCTTCGCGGAGAAAGGCGCATGGATATGTACAGAAAAAGCGGCCCTCCTATGAGAGCCGCTTTGATCATTCAGTGCACTGTTTATTCGGATTCCTTACCGGTGGCGTGACGGAACGCGATCATCGCGAGCAGCAGTACGACGAAGCCGGAGATCAGTCCGGAGACCGCATGCTTCGTGAAACCAGCCACGATATAAGCGATCACCGAGGAAACTGCCGCGGTCAGCGCGTACGGGATCTGCGTCGATACATGGTTGATGTGCAGGCACTGTGCGCCGGCACTCGACATGATGGTGGTATCGGAGATCGGTGAGCAGTGGTCACCACAGACCGCACCGGCCATGCAGGCCGACATGGAAAGGATCATCATGTTGTGGTCGATGCCCTGGAAGCAGGCTACGACGATCGGGATCAGGATACCGAAGGTGCCCCATGAGGTACCGGTTGCGAAGCTTAATCCGATGGCGATCATGAAGATGATAACCGGAAGGAACTGCAGGAAGTTCTTCGCAGAGCCCTGTACGACACCGGCGACGAACTCCTTTGCACCGAGGCTGTCGGTCATGGCCTTCAGAGACCAGGCGAGCGTGAGGATCAGGATGGCTGGAACCATCTGCTTGAAGCCCTCCGGCAGGCAGTCCATGCACTCGTTGAAGCTGAGTACGTTACGGATCAGATAGAACGCAAGGGTGATGACCAGTGCGCAGAAGGAACCGAAGACGAGGCCGACGGAGGCATCCGAGCCGGCGAAGGAATCGATGAAGCTGACACCACTGAAGAAGCCGCCGGTGTAGATCATACCGATCACGCAGCAGATCACGAGTGAGAAAATCGGAACCAGCATGTCGATGAGGTGTCCGCCCTCGCGTCTCGCCTCGTCGGCCGCATTCTCGAACGGACGCTCCGGCGTGGTATAGAGATCGTGGTGCTCGATTGCATTGACCTCATGCTGGTGCATCGGACCGAAATCCACCTTCAGGGCCACCATCAGGATCATCATCGCGATGGTGAGCAGTGCGTAGAAGTTATACGGGATGGTCTGCAGGAAGAGGCTCATGCCGTTCTCTCCCTCGACGAAGCCGGACACGGCCGCCGCCCAGGAGGAAATCGGGGCGATGATGCAGATCGGAGCTGCGGTGGAGTCGATGAGGTACGCGAGCTTCGCACGGCTGATCTTATGCTTATCGGTCACCGGACGCATGACGGAGCCGACGGTCAGACAGTTGAAGTAGTCGTCGATGAAGATGAGGCAGCCGAGGGCGATCGTGGCGAGCTGTGCGCCGGCTCTCGTCCTGATGTGCTTCGATGCCCAGTCACCGAACGCAGCAGAACCACCACTGCGGTTCATGAGCTGTACCATCGCACCGAGGATGACGAGGAAGCAGAGGATGCCGACATTATAGCTGTCGGACAGGACCGAGATGATACCATCGACGAAGATGTGGTTGATGGTGCCCTCGAAGTGATAACCGGAAAACAGGAGCGCACCGGTCAGGATACCGAAGAAAAGGGAGCTGTATACCTCCTTCGTGATGAGCGCGAGGGCGATGGCGATGACCGGCGGCACGAGTGCCCAGGCGGTCTGCTGCACCGTGTCAGCGGTGGTGATGAAGCCGGCGACCACGATAAACACGAGGACGACAGCGATGGCGGTCAGCGATGCGAAGCGGTTGCTTCGATGCTCTCTGTCTTTGAACTGCATAAAATCTCCTTACCGGGGCGCGTGCCCCTCTGCTCCCTCCCGGGAGAATCCTGGGTAGACAATAGCCGTTTCGCAGAACAGTTTCGGCCCCGCCGGGCTCCGGTCTTAAGAATTTCGTAAGGGGGGGGTCAGACCCCCTTACGAAATTCTTAAGAAAAAGGCAGTGATTCCATACGAACCACTGCCTCATAAATATGCATTCTATGAAACAATAGCTCCAACACATTTCTGTGAGAGTCTGCCGTCTCTTAAACGGCAGCCCAACTCGGTGCGTGTGCATCACACTCCGGTTTCGGCGTCTCATCCTTTCACTGCATCTCACAGACTATGCGGTCTCCATGCAACTACTGATAATCAACGCGCCTCTATTGTCAACCTGTTAAATTTTCACATGTACCGCAGTGCGATACATGCAAGCATTATATGTCTTCCTGTTATATCCGTCAATCCTTAAAAAGGGCGAATAAGCTCTTCTTTCGCTCGATAAACTTGTCGATATGGTCGAGATAGTCCGAAATCGACTTGCCGTTATCGCAGCGCTCCACACGTTTATGGTAGAGATCGCCATCACGGGACGGCAGGACGACCTTCGTGCTCGTGCCGGCGCCACAGCCGACGACGGTATGCTTCTCCTCCATCATGAGGATGTTATAGAGGCATTCCTTGCCCTCCTCGCAGTACCCGACGTTCTCGAGATTGCCGGCCATGTTCTTCTGTCGGTAGAGATAGTAAGGCTTCATCCCGAGGAGCTCTGCGGTATACTCCGAGGCGAGCATCATACGGGTGATCTCCGGATAGCGGAAGTCTGCCCCTTCAGCGCTCTCCTGCTGCTGCGTCTCCGCGAGGATCTCATGCTCGTCACCCGCACGGTACACACCTGCCCAGAAATCGCGCTCGAGGGTCAGCCGCGCCGCCCGCTTGATGGCGAGGCTGTGCACGGTCAGGCTGTCCGGCTTCAGCCGTCCGATTTCACAAAGTGTATGCGTCACCTCCGGGAGCTTCTCGCCCGGCAGGCCCAGGATGATGTCCATGTTGATGTTTTCGAAGCCGAGCGAGCGTGCGAGCGCATACTTCTCGATGACCTCCTCCACGCTGTGCTTTCGACCGATCAGGTCGAGGGTCTTCTGGCAGAAGGTCTGCGGGTTCACCGAGATCCGGTCGACACCGGCCGCCTTCAGAATTTCCAGCTTCTCCCGCGTGATCGAATCCGGTCGTCCTGCTTCGACCGTGAACTCGACGATGCCCGGCATCCCCGTCACGGTATGCATCCACGGTGCCTCGTCCATGTCCACCGCTGCCGGCTTCGCCAATGCTTCCGCCGTGCCATCGTCACGCTGCACTTCGTCTGCAACAGGCGCTGCGTTCGCACGCAGGATGGAGACATTGGCCTCCCCACAGATCTCGTGGACAAGATCCATCAGAACCTGCAGCCAGTGCTCGTCGAGGGCCGTCGGCGTGCCGCCGCCGATGTAGATGGTCTGCAGCGGTCGATGAAGCTCGCCGCACATATGCTGCACAGTGAAGCAGAGCTCCTTCCGGAGGTTCTCCATATAGTCGCCGAGGCGCTTCTCCCAGGCGTCGATCGTGTTGCTGAGGAAGGAGCAGTAGAGGCAGCGGGTCGGACAGAACGGGATGCCGATATAGAGGCTCCAGCCCTCCTTATAACTCCGGCCGGTGGTCTCGCGGATGCGATCGAGGATGCGCTGCTCCCGGACCGCGATATCGACCATGAGATCGAGCTTCTCTCCGCGGATGCAGTACTCCCGCCGGAGATCGGCACGGATCTTCCGGAGCGCCGCCTCCGGGAACGTATGCCCTGGCAGTGCCTCCAGCAGCGGACTCACGAGGGACACCGGACGAATACCGGTGAGGTCACCCCATGGGAGCTCCTTTCCGGTCATGCCGACCAGGGTATCGTAGAGCTCGGCCTTGATGACGGACTTATCCTCCTTTCGGACACCGGTCAGCGGAAGCGCGGCGGCCTCTACGGTGAAGCTCAGGCGAATGCTGTCCTCCTCCATCCCCTCCGGGGTGACCTCGGAGGCCATGTGGGCGCGGTTCTTCGTGGACTTTTTATTGACGGCGGTCACCTCACCGGTGGCCTGCGCCTGCTTCAGCGCGTTTTTCTCCTCCTGGGTGGTGTTCGAAAAATGCACGCCCTCCGGGGTCCGGATCTCGAATTCCTCCCCCGGATAGAAGGCCTGCACCAGCTCCCGGATGTCCTGCTCATAGCCTGCTGCGATACTGTCTAAAACTAATCGGATCAATGTTTCTACCTCTACTTCATCAAGCAGCCCTGCCACAGGCAAGGTGCGGAAAATCACTGCCATAAACGGAGCATGGGCCTGCGTGTTCTGTCCAGGCCCATACTTGTGAAAGGACAGGTGCGGTGATGTCAGCGCCTGCCCTTCTCAATTTAAAGATTCACCCTGCCTAAGAATACCGCCGGGTTGTACTTCTGCTCGTTTCCGATCGAGCTCTGTGCCTCATGGCCCGGGAATACACTGGTATCCGCCGGGAGTACCAGCAGCTTCTCTACGATGCTTTTCACGATGGCTTCCTGCGATCCGCCCGTGAAGTCGGTGCGTCCGAAGGACTCCTTAAAGAGCGTGTCACCGGAAAACAGCACCGGATAGATCTTCGGCTCCGTCGCGCCCTCCGGCTGGAAGGACAGTCCGTCTGCGATATAGAAGCAGCAGGAGCCCGGCGTGTGGCCCGGGGTTTCCAGCACCTTCCACTCCCGACCGAGGTGGTGCAGGGTATCGCCGTCCCGGAAGGTCTCATACTCCCCCGGCTGCAGGGTGACCTCGACGCCGAAGTTCCCGCTCAGGTTCCGCTTCGGATCTGCAAGAGTCTCCGCCTCATCTGCACAGGCGAAGATCTTTATGCCGAAATGCTGCGCCACATCCTTCGCCGCCATGATATGGTCGAAGTGGCCGTGGGTGAGGAGGATCGCCTCCGGCTTCAGATGGAGCTCCTCCTCGATGATTTTGATGATATGCGGTGCGTTCGCTGCCGGATCGATGATGACGCAGGCACGCGTTTCATCATCGTAGCAGAAGTAGACATTCGTCTGCACCACGCCGGTTACATACTTTGATACTTTTAACATGATCCCTCCGGGATTTACAAAGTAGCCTTGCCGCTGGCAAGGCCTTGAATACGTTCGCCACTAAGGCATCACCGGGGCCTCGCCCCCTTCGGGTGCACCCCAGTGATTATCAGAGTAGCCTTGCCGCTGGCAAGGCTTTGAATACGTTCGCCACTAGGGCATCACGGTTGTGCACTTTCAGCGCACAACCGTGATTAACCCTGTGCTCTTTCTATGTCGATCACGCCACTGATTTTACGAAGCTTCGAAACCAGTGAGCTGAGTTCTTCTTTGTTATGGATGTCGAAGGAGACGGTGATCGTCGCCTTTTCGTTTTTGCCGACACGAGAGGTCAGGGACTTGATGTCGATGTTCGCATCGGTCAGTACCTTCGAGACGTCGACGAGGAGGCCGACACGGTTCGTCGTGAAGATCTCGAGCTCGGTTGCGTAGGTTTCCTGTGCGTTGTCGGACTGCCACTCGGCCTCGATGAGGCGGGCCTTCTCGTCCTCCGGCAGGTTCATCATATTGATGCAGTCCGTGCGGTGGATCGTGATGCCACGACCACGGGTGACGAAACCGACGATTTCATCGCCCGGCACCGGCGAGCAGCACTTCGCGTAGCGCACGGCGAGATCATGGATGCCCTTCACCACGATACCGGACTTCGACTTCCGGATGACCTCCGGCTTCTTCGTCATGCCCTCGATGTTGTGCAGGATATCCTCGTCCGAGACATTGGCCTCATCCGACTTATGCTTTAGCTCGATGAGCTTCGCGATGACCTGAGACTCCTTGATCCCACCACGGCCGACGGACGCCAGCATAGACTCCCAGTCGGTGTAGCTGTAACGGCGGATGACGCTCTCGACATACTCCGGCTTCGTCAGCTCGCCGAGCGTGTAGCCCTTCGACTTCGCATAGTTCGTGAGGAGGTCCTTACCGCGCTCGATATTCTCGTCCTTCTGCTCACGCTTGAACCACTGGTTGATCTTGTTCTTCGCCTGCGTCGACTTGCAGATCTTCAGCCAGTCACGGCTCGGACCTCTCGAGTTCTGCGAGGTGATGATGTCGACACGGTCGCCGTTCTTCAGCTGATAGGTGACCGGCACCAGCTTGTCGTTGACCTTCGCACCGACCATCTTGTTGCCGACCGCTGAGTGGATCGCATACGCGAAGTCGATCGGGCAGGAACCGGCCGGCAGGTTCTTGATATCGCCCGTCGGTGTGAAGCAGAAGACGTTCTCGTTAAAGAGGTTCAGGTCGGACTTGACCATGTTCATGAATTCCTTCGAGTCGGACTCATCCTTCTGCCACTCGAGGATCTCATGCAGCCAGTTCATCTTCACATCTTCCTGCTCGCTGGCCTTTTCCTTCGATCCGCCGGACTCCTTATACTTCCAGTGCGCTGCGATACCGAACTCTGCCGTACGGTGCATCTCGAAGGTACGGATCTGGATCTCGAACGGTACACCGTCGGAGCCGATGACCGTCGTATGCAGTGACTGGTACATGTTCGGCTTCGGCATCGCGATGTAGTCCTTGAAGCGGCCCGGAATCGGAGTGTACATCTTATGGATTACGCCGAGCGCCGCATAGCAGTCCCGCACCGTCTCCACGATGATACGGATCGCAAACAGATCATAGATCTGATCGATGGTCTTATTCTGGTTCACCATCTTACGATAGATGGAGAAGAAGTGCTTCACACGTCCGCTGATCTCGGCATCAATGCCGGACTCCTTGATATGCTTCGATACCTCGGTGACAATGCTCCTGATCCGGGCTTCTCTGGCTTCCTTCTTCAGGTTGACCTTTGCCGCCAGATCATAGTAGATATCCGGCTCAAGGTACTTCAGCGACAGATCATCCATCTCGATTTTGATCTTACTGATACCGAGACGCTCCGCGAGCGGTGAGTAAATCTCGAGGGACTCACGTGCCTTCTCCTTCTGCTTCGCCGGGGTCTGGTACTCCAGGGTCCGGAGGTTATGGAGACGGTCGGCGAGCTTGATGATGATGACACGGATATCCTTCGCCATCGAAACGAACATCTTTCGGAGATTCTCCGCCTGCATCTCGACCTTATCGGTATTGAGATTGAGCTGTGTCAGCTTCGTAACGCCATCGACGAGCAGCGCCACATCCGGATTAAACTCCTTCGTGATTTCATCGAGCGTCATGCCGGTATCCTCGACGACGTCGTGCAGAAGTCCCGCTGTGATGGTTTCCTTATCCATCTGGAGATCGGCGAGAATGATCGCAACACAAAGAGGGTGAATGATGTATGGTTCACCCGATTTCCGCTTCTGATCCTTATGCTGTTCCTTCGCTACCTGATAGGCCTTCTCGATCATCGTGAGATCATCGGATGGATGATATGCCCGGATGGCCCTGATCAGTTCCTTATATAATTCCTCCGGTGGTGTGTTATCCGCAGGTCTCTCCAGTACTACTTCTTCCTCTGTCATCATAGCGCTATCCTCATCATGAAGTGCTGTTCCGCGCAGACGGATGCGCTGCGCACACTTCTCTTTATAAACATATAGTCAAGTCTAAATTTTACTATCAGTATGAAATAAAGTCAAAAGCCGCGGGGGATTGTACAAATATCCATACAATCTTTATGAATTTTTAACGATTCCGTCATAGCTTGTACATACCTTTCGGTTAAAATAAATATAGTATCAAAAACAAATGGAGGACTTTTCATGAATATTC